>ERZ1034755.37-NODE-37-length-40346-cov-14.695887_pt1 | contig 40346 bp, 28 predicted proteins | sample MGYA00520596_ERZ1034755 | MGnify/ENA primary metagenome ERZ1034755 (study PRJEB33766, sample SAMN09781701) | gut metagenome | biome: gut microbiome | host: Homo sapiens | place: Madagascar | study: EMG produced TPA metagenomics assembly of the PRJNA485056 data set... | reverse complement strand
GAGAGGTCATAACATACTTGTATAAGACTTTCTACATGAGCACCCTGCCTTGTAACAAAATCAGTCTCCTTGTCATTACGGGAGCGATAATAGAAAAGTGATGTTTCTGCATGATACCCCCTACGAATCAACTCTATAAAAACCTGATTCTCCAATAACCTGCCTAAGTTCTCACTCACACTAAAAGCCTTGGCTTCTACAAAACCATTGTCAACCACATATACTTTCTGTGGAGCTTTCTTCATCATTTTCAACTTGTTGTTGTAACGTGGCAGATAATACAGGAGATAGGGTTCTCTTAAAAATCCCATAAACTTCTTGGTGGTTGCTACGCTCGAAAATCCCAGCGCTTCTGCCAGTTCGTTGGCACTGAAAGGATTGCAGAAGTTAGAAACCAGATACATGGCCAGGTTGTTCAAATCCTCCACATTGCGTACTTTATGGCGCTTGGCAATGTCTTTCCAAATGATGGAATCAAAGAGTGTGGAGAGATAGTTTTGGGTCAGGCTTCTTGCTGCTACAGTCTCAGGATAACCACCATGGTGCAGATAGTCAGCTATAAGCGAGAGGTCGGATGCGCTATCTTTCATCTCTGATACTTCCGAAAGATTCCTGTGGTTCCAGATAAAGAATTCAGAAAGACTGAAAGGCAGCATCTCTATCTGGATATATCTGCCTGTGAGCAATGTTGCCATTTCGCTACTCAGCAATTTGGCGTTGCTTCCCGTAATAACCATGTTGATTCCCATGCGGTAAAGTTTGGAAACCCATAAATGCCAACCATCCAGATTTTGAACCTCATCAAGCAGAAGATACTCGAAGTCGGGATAAACGGCATGTAATGTTTCCCAAACCAAATCATCGTCCCATGCACTCAGGAGTTTGCCGTCATCAAAATTCAGATAGGCAAAGTTCCTGCCTTTCAGCATCAGCAAAGCCTCTGTCGATTTGCCAGTTCTTCTGGGACCCGTTATCAACTTGATTTGCTTGCTTGCCAACAGTTCATCCTCATCATATTTGGTATGACGTGTAAGGTAAGGACGGGAAAGCAGAATATCCCGTTCCTTTTTCTGGTTACTGATAATTGTTCTCATTTCTCTTCAGATGAATTGATTAAACCGAGACAAAGATACAAAAAATATTCATTCTATCCATCGTATTGAATAAAAAAGTGCTGATTTTATTCAGTACGATGGATAGAATGAATAAAATCAGTACTTTTATTCCTCATATTTCAGTTTCTCAGCATCTTATTGTTTTAAAATATCTTAATATTCCACTTTATGCTCAATGTTTATTTGGTCGTATGTGTCGAAAAGTGTAATAATCCGACTGTTTTATGTGTCTAAAAGTGTAAAGATATGAAGAGAAAGATAGCAGGTAGGCGAATCGCCATTAACCCATTGTATGCTATCTCGAATTTGTACAAATGAGCGAAAATACAATAAAATCACGTCTTAGGTGTCTACTTCCCCCACCAAGTAGACACCTATTTTGTAGGAAGTAGACACCTAAGTGGGGGAAGTGGACACCTTTTTCCGAAGAAAAACACTATTTTTGCGACATGGGAAATATGATAGAGACTTTCACGAAAGAGGAACAGGCTATATTCTTTGTGGCATTTTTTCTTCTGCTTTTCGCCATAGTCATGAGCTATGCCATGGTTCAAGACTATAGGATATATCTTGATGAGAACTACAAGGCTCGCTACAGCTTCTGTGATTTCATCAAGAGAGAAAGATATTATATCTATCTGTTTCTCGGATTGACTTTCGTCATCATCCTGGGATTTATAGTATATATAATGGCAATGAGAGAATATATGTAAGAAAGTTTGCACAAGAATAGTAGACGAGTTGTGGATGCATAGCTTGAATTAAGGTTAATTATAAACAAAAATAAATCATGGAAAAAAGTAAAAGTATTGTATGGAGGACGCTTCTCGTCCTCTTCATCGCCTTCATCTGGGGGGCGAATTGAGTGCTTATGCTGCTAAGAAGGCATGGGCAAAGTATGACAAATCAGTCAAGTCTCTCACCTTTTATTATGATGAGAAGGGCGAGTTGGGCGATGGAGAGTATGAAATGAATGACGATCAGGAACCTGAGTGGATTACTGAGCATAAAGCTGATATTGTCAGAGTTGTATTTGATGTCTCGTTTGCGTCTGCACGTCCTACGTCTTGCAATTCTTGGTTTATGGAATGTGAGAAGTTGGAAGCGATTGATGGAATAGAGAATCTGAATACTTCTAAGGTTACAGACATGTGGAATATGTTCTATAACTGCAAAAGTCTTACTTCTTTAGACTTGAAAACTTTTGATACTCACAATGTCTTTGGCATGTCATACATGTTCTCTGGTTGTAATAATTTGACATACTTGAATGTTTCAAGTTTTGATACAAGCAATGTGAATGATATGATGTGGATGTTTTCTGGTTGTTGGAATTTGACAAACTTATCTGTTTCAAATTTTGATATGCATAGTGTGAGATATATGACCGGAATGTTTTCATCATGTAAAGGTCTTACACATATCGATGTGTCTCACTTCAATACTGAGAACGTGGAGAATATGCAAGCTGTATTCCAAAGGTGCGAAAAACTTACCTCTTTGGATCTATCAGGATTTAACACTTCGAAGGTTAAGGATATTGCTTGTATGTTTCTTTCCTGCATGAGCCTTACATCCTTAGATTTGTCTAATTTCGATACTCAGTTGGTTACTCAGAGCACAAGTTTGTTTTTTAAATGTCAAAAACTTGAGGCAATTTATTTGGGAGATAAGTTCTCTTTGGAGGGGCTGAGCAAACTCTATGCAAGTGTGAATATGTTTGGTAACTGTTCGGCGACGCTCTATTGTTCGCCCGCAACTTATTGGGCTTCAAAGAACTGCTCGAGAGTAAAAGAAGCAGGCCAAGCCGTGAAGCCATACGTCAGCATCAACAAGACGTCGGAATATGGCACGCTCTGTGTGCCAGTGGGCAGTAGCCTCGTAGCAGGCAGCTTCACAGGTTTCGACAAGCTCTATCAGGTGACAAATGCAGATAAGAACAAGGGTACGATTACCTTGACTGAGGCGAAGAGCATTGAGCCAGGAGTGCCTTATGTCTATCACCGCTATCTCGAAGGTGTGGACTTCGAAGGCAAGAATGATATGAGCGTCATCACATTCGAGGTGGATGCAGCTGCTTCATCTTCAGTTACTGCTCCTAAGAACGAGGGAAGCCTCTTGAAGGGAACCTTCGAAAGCATGGTGGCTAAGGGTGGCAGCTATATCCTCCAAACCGATGGCAACTTCCACCCAGTAGCGGCAGACAATACGACCTTGAAGGTGGGTGCTTATAGTGCTTATCTCGACCTGAGTTCTACTGAAATCGGTGGAGGTGATGACGGATTCGGCGAAGCCAAGGTTTACAGCATGGTATTCGAGAATGGTGAGTCTACGGGCATCGACCGCATCAACGGCGATGGCTCTAACAAGGGCATTTACGACCAAGCCAACCTACAGCCTAAGGCTTACTTCGACTTGATGGGTCGCAAGGTGGCTGCTCCTCAGAAGGGCGAGATCTACATCGTGAACGGCAAGAAAGTAGTGTATAATAAATAAAAAGATAGAAAATAATGAAGAAATATATCAAGCCAACAATGAAATTGTTGGAAATAGAGAGGGAGAGGGTATAATGGCTGGTGATGAGTAGTAACTCACACATACAATATATATAATGTGTTCAGGTGCCGAAAGGCAAAAGAGGGTGTGTCATAAGTCTGTGACGCACCCTCTTTTGGGTTTCATGTTCCTTGCCGATGGGCAGGGGGAACAGAATATTTGCAGAAAACAATCTTACACGAGTGTGGCGACAATTTCCTCGCGAGTGCCGGGGAGCATGTCGATGACTGGAATCTCGGGCATGGTGTAGCAGCCTGGCTGCAGACGGAAGGTGGCGCGAGCCACGTTGACCAATACCTGAGCAGTGAGAGCAGGGTTGTTGATGCTCATGTTGAACTCGAAACGCTGGTTCTGAGTCTTGCCCGAAACGCCCTTGCGAACGAGGTTCACACCATGGCCCATGTCCTTGACATCATCGACTGAGGCTACAGCAAAGACGTGGGTCTCGTCGTGAGCGAAGTAAGGGTCGGCCTTAATCTCGGCAGTTACGTCCTCGAGCTTGGCGCCTTCCTCCAACTCTACGTACACCATGCGGCGGTGAATGCCCTCGCCCAATGGGATGGTGACAGAGAGAGCCTCCTTGACACCCTGCTTGCTGCGTACGCAAACAGAGTGGCCCATGCTCATACCAGGACCGAAGTTGGTATAGGTAAGACCCTTAGGAGCAAGGCTTTCCATGAGCACGCGCACTACTGAGTCAGAACCTGGATCCCAGCCGGCAGAAATGACGCTCACCTTGCCTGCCTTCTTGCAGTTTTCCATCTGGCTTGTACGATAGTCGAGGATGCCGGTATGGATATCGTAGCTGTCGACGGTGTTGATGCCGAGAGCCACTATCTTGGCAGAGTATTCTGGGCAGGAACGGGTAGGAGTGGCGAGGATGGCTACATCCACGTCCTTCAGCTTGGTGATGTCGTCTACTACATCATAATCAGCCAGTTCGGCTGGTTTGTTCTTGTCGCCTTGACGGCGTACGATGCCTGCAATCTCAAAATCGGGAGCTGCCTCGAGTGCCTCGACGGTGAACTTACCGATATTGCCGTAACCTACTACGGCTGCTCTAAATTTCTTCATTGTATTCTTTCTTTTATTTGTTGTTTGTTCAGTTTCCGGTTGCAAAAGTATAGCTTTTATTCGAGAAAACGAACGTTTTAATAGTTTTTTAACTATAAGAACCGACAAAAAGTTGTAAAATCATAGCTTTTAGGTATGTTTTTGTAGGATAGTGTAAGGATTGTGGGGTGAGAATGCTTACAGATTGAAAGAAGGAGGGCAAATGCAGGAGTTGAATTCTTGAGCTTCTCTAACTTCTTTTAATTTTCTCATTTGCAAAAGTGGAGCAAAAACATTTTCCCCCTCTTTGGCAATAATAGCGCCGAATGTGCGTTTATTATATAATCGTATGCGCATGGGCGCGATGACGAGAGATGTGAAATCATAAAATTATTAACGACAATCATGATTGAATATATACATGGCGACCTGACCGAGCTGACGCCGACACAGGCCGTTATCGAGACCGCGGGCGTGGGTTATGCGCTCAGTATCTCGCTCAACACATATACTGCCATACAGGGTAAGAGAGAGGCTAAACTGTACGTTCACGAAGTACTGGTGACAGGTGGAAGAGACGACTCGTTCACCCTCTATGGCTTTGCCTCGAAGCAGGAACGGGAGCTTTACCGTCTTCTCATCACTGTATCGGGTGTGGGAGCCGGCACGGCGAGGATGATTCTCTCGTCGATGTCGCCACGCGAGCTGTGCAACGTCATCTCCACTGCCAACGAGGCGATGCTCAAGGGCGTGAAGGGCATAGGACTGAAGACAGCCCAGCGCATCATCATTGACCTGAAGGACAAGATCGTAAGCATGGGAATAGCCGACGAGCTGCCTGCCAACGGAGGAAACGTGGACATGGTGAACAACGACGTGAAGGACGAGGCGGTGAGTGCACTCACCATGCTTGGATTCTCGCCAGCGCCATCGTCCAAGGTGGTGGTCGACATCCTGAAAGAACAGCCCGACCTGAAGGTGGAACAGGTGATCAAGACGGCTCTGAAACGAATAAAATGACGAAAAAGAAGAAACGAGTGTAGATGTTGATAAGACGAAAATATAAATATGCCTTTCTGTTGATGGCATTGCTGATGGTCTCGGTCATCGGCAATGCCTTTGGCTTGTCGTACTGGCAGGACAACAGGACGCGGCAGCGAGCTGCCCAGAACCGCAATGCCAGCGCAGCCAGTAGGAAGCAGACGGCTGCCACGACGAAAAAGGCTGCCACGGCAGCAGGAAAGCCCGGCATCACGGCCCAGCCCATCCTCGCCGACGAGGACACCATACCCGACTCGCTGCTGCACACACGATGGCCTGTACAGCGCACACAGCCCATCAGCACGGGCGACCTGTATCAGAGTCCGTTAGACCTGCAGCGCCCCGACAACATGAAATACCACGTGGAGTACAACGACACGCTGGACCGCTACGTCATCGGCAACAAGCTGGGCGGCGCATGGCTCTCGGCTCCCATCATGATGACGCCTGCCGAGTACATGGCATGGAGCGAGCTCAACGAGCGACGTGCCTACTACCGCAAGCAGAACGACGAGATATACAAGGCTAAGGGAAAGGAGAAATTTGACTTCACCGACATGCACTTCGACCTGGGACCTGCCGAGAAAATCTTCGGTCCCGGAGGCATCCGAGTGCGCACGCAGGGAACTGCCGAGCTGAAGTTTGGCATCAACAAGAAGAGTGTGGACAACCCCTCGCTGCCCATCCGCAACCGCAAGACCACGATGATGGAGTTTGATGAGAAGATCAACCTCAACGTCAACGGAAAGGTGGGCGACAAGGTGAACATGAACCTCAACTACAACACCGACGCCACCTTCGACTACGACGCGCAGAACATGAAGCTGAAGTACGACGGTAAGGAAGACGAGATCATCAAGCTCGTGGAGGCAGGCAACGTGTCGTTCCCCTCCAACTCGTCGCTCATCCGCGGTGCCAGCAGCCTCTTCGGTGTGCGCACCGATATGCAGTTTGGCAAACTGAAGTTGCAGACCGTCCTGTCGCAGAAGAAATCGTCGTCGAAGAGCGTGTCGTCGAAGGGAGGCGTGCAGCTCACACCCTTCGAGATCAATGTGGCCGACTATGAGGAGAACCGACACTTCTTCCTCTCGCGATACTTCCGCGATCACTACGACGCATGGATGCAGAAACTGCCCAACCTCACCACTGGCGTCACCATCAACCGAGTGGAGATTTGGGTAACCAACAAGACTGCCACCACCACCAACACCCGAAACATCATAGCCCTTACCGACCTGGGCGAGACCTCGAAGATAAGCAACCCCATGTGGGCGTCTGCAGGAACGGCCGTGCCCTCCAACAGAGCCAACAGCGAGTACGACGCCATGGTGAACCAGTATGCCGCAGCACGCGACATCGACCAGGCTGCCACCGTGCTCGAAGGAGCAGGACTGAAGGGCGGCGACGACTTCGAAAAGCTGGAGAGCGCCAGGCTGCTCTCCTCGTCGGAATATACGGTGAACACTGCCCTCGGCTACGTGTCGCTGAGGAGCGGACTGCAGACCGACCAGGTGCTGGCTGTGGCCTACGAGTACACCTACGGCGGTGTTACCTATCAGGTGGGCGAGTTCGCATCCGACATCACCGACACCCGACAGGGACTCTTCGTCAAGTCGCTCAAGAACACCAGCAACAACCCGCAGCAGGGCAACTGGGACCTGATGATGAAGAACGTGTATTACCTCGCATCGCAGGTGGAGAAGGAGAAGTTCCGACTCGACGTGAAGTATCAGAGCGACTCTACGGGCGTCTACCTCAACTACATTCCCGAGGCGAAGGTGAAAGACCAGCCCATCATCAAGGTGCTGGGAGCCGACCGACTCGACAACAACAACAATCCTCACAGCAACGGCTACTACGACTACGTGGCTGGCTACACCGTATCGGAAGGACGCGTCTTCATCCCCAAGGCCGAGCCTTTCGGAAGCTATCTCTACACCTATCTCAAGGGCAAGGGCATCGCCGACGAGGTGGCGAAAAAGTATGCCTTCACCGAACTCTACGACAGCACCAAGACTGTGGCGAAGCAGATAGCCGAGAAGAACAAATTTCAACTCGTGGGACAGTTTCGCGGAACCTCCGCCAACGTCATCTCCTTAGGCGCATACAACGTGCCACAGGGTTCGGTGCTCGTCACGGCAGGAGGTGTGACCCTCACCGAAGGCTCCGACTACGCGGTGGACTACAATGCCGGCGAGGTGACTATCCTCAACCAGAGCATCATCGACGCTGGAACACCCGTCAACGTGTCGCTCGAGAGCAACACCGACTACGGACAGATGCGCAAAACCATGTTTGGCGTGAACTGGGAGTACGACTTCTCGAAGAACTTCCAGATCAGCGGAACCCTGCAGCACCTCACCGAACAGGCCCTCACCACCAAGGTGACCATGGGCGCAGAGCCTCTCAGAAACACCCTCGTGGGCTTCAACCTTAACTGGAAGCGCGAGAGCCAGTGGCTCACCAACATGCTCGACAAAATACCGTTCCTGCACCTCACGCAGCCATCCTACATCTCGTTCACAGGCGAGTTTGCCAAACTCTTTGCCGGACAGGCCAGCGGAACGCAGGACAACGCATCCTATCTCGACGACTTCGAGAACACCAAGAACACCATCGACGTCATGTCGCCCACATCGTGGGTGCTCTCCAGTGTGCCCTCGTCAAACTTCCGTCAGGACTACAACGACAAGACGGGGCTGACCAGCGGATTCCGACGCAGCCGTCTGGCTTGGTACACCATCGACCCGCTCTTCACACGACGGGGCAGCTCGCTCACACCAGGACACATCAAGAGCGACCTGGCACAGCTGTCCAATCACTATGTGCGTGAGGTCTATGTGCGCGAGCTCTTCCCACTGCGCCAGCAAAGCTCCTACAGCGGAGCCACCAACACGCTGAGCGTGCTCAACCTCGCCTACTATCCTGCCGAGCCAGGTCCTTACAACTTCAACCCCGATCTGCAGCCCGACGGAACCCTCGCCATGCCACAGCAGAACTGGGGAGGCATGATGCGCAAACTCGACACCAACGACTTCGAGCAGGCCAACGTGGAGTACATCGAGTTCTGGATGCTCGACCCCTTCATTTACTCGCGCGAGCAGGCCGACGCTGCCCAGTATGGCGGCGACTTCTATATCAACCTCGGCGAGATAAGCGAGGACATCCTGCGCGACGGAAAGAAATTCTATGAGAGCGGAATGCCCGTGGACGGAACGTCAAACTTCACCTACACACAGTGGGGAAAGATTCCCGCACAGAGCACCGTGACCTATGCCTTCGCCACCACGAAGGGAAGCCGCGCACTGCAGGACGTGGGATTCAACGGACTCAACGACGAGGAGGAACGCGACTACTACAAGAACGCCTATCTCAGCCAGATACAGGGCAAGGTGAACCAGGCGGTGTTCGACAGCATCTACAATGACCCTGCTCGCGACGACTACCACTACTACCGTGGCAGCGACTGGGACCAGATGAAGGCACCCATCCTGTACAGATACAAGTTTATCAACAACCCACAGGGCAACTCGCCCGACAGCGACAGCCGCACCGAGAGCTACGACACTTCCTACAAGTCGACGCCCGACGTGGAGGACATCAACCAGGACTTCACCCTCAACGAATACGAGAAATACTATCAGTATCACGTGAGCATACGACCTGAAGACCTGCAGGTGGGCTCCAACTTCATCGTCGACAAGCGAAGCTACACGCCCACACTGCGCGACGGCAGCAAGCCCACCGTCACCTGGTATCAGTTCCGCATTCCCGTAGACCAGTACGAGAAGAAGGAAGGCAACATCAACGACTTCTCCAGCATACGCTTCATGCGCATGTTCCTCACCAACTTCCGCAAGCCCATCGTGCTGCGTTTCGGCACACTCGACCTGGTAAGGGGCGAGTGGAGAACCTACGACCAGCTGCTGGGCGCTGCCAACAGCGGCACGCTCGAGGCCAGTGCGGTGAGCATAGAGGAGAATGCCGAGAAGACACCTGTCAACTACGTGCTGCCACCGGGCGTACAGCGCGAGCAAGACCCCACGCAGCCACAGCTCGTGGAGGCCAACGAGCAGTCGCTCAGCCTCGTGGCCAAGAACCTGAGCACGGGCGAGGCCAAGGCGGTGTACAAGAACACCACCCTCGACCTGCGACAGTACAAGCGCATGCAGATGTTTGTTCACGCCAACGCCCTGGAGCAGGACGTCACCTCGCTGCAGGACAACCAGGCTTCGGTGTTCATCCGTCTGGGAAGCGACTACAAGAACAACTACTACGAGTACGAAATACCGCTGAAGCTCACACCGGCACGCAACAACTACAGCCGATACAGCTACGAGGACTGCCGTGCCGTGTGGCCCGAGGAGAACATGCTCGACGTGGCGCTCACCGTCTTCACCGCACTCAAGAAGGCGCGCAACCAGGCCAAGTCGCAAGGCATGGCTTCCTTCTCGGCACCCTATTCGGCCTACGACTCCAACCATCCCAACAACAAGATCACCATCATGGGTAATCCTACACTCGGAGAGGTGAAAACCATGATGATAGGCGTGCGCAACAACGCCGGAGAAATCAAGAGTGTGGAGGTGTGGGTCAACGAGCTGCGTCTGCTCGACCACAACAGCAAGGGCGGATGGGCTGCCAACGGAAACCTCAATGTGCAGCTCTCTGACCTGGGAAGCGTCAACGCCACAGGTAAATATCAGAGCGAGGGATTCGGCGGTCTGGAGGATGGAGTGGCAAGCCGATCCACCGACACCTACAGCTCGTATAGCGTCACCACCAACCTCGAGCTCGGAAAGTTCTTCCCCGACAAGGCCAAGGTGAGCATACCTTTATATTACAGCATCACCAAGGAGAAGACCTCGCCCAAGTACAACCCGATGGACACCGACATGGAACTCAAGGACGCACTCGACGCGGCAGGATCGCGACACGAGCGCGACTCCATAGAGAGCATCGCCGTGACAAAGGTCACCAATACCAACTTCTCCATCTCCAACGCAAGGGTAGGAATCTCCACCAAGCGTCACCCCATGCCATACGACCCAGCCAACTTCTCCTTCTCCTACAGCCACTCGCACCAGCGAACCACGGGCGAGACCACCGTTTACGAGAAAGAGGACAACTGGCGTGGAGCGCTCGACTATTCGTGGACTCCGGTCTACAAGGCGTGGGAGCCGTTCAAGAAGATAAAGAACCGCAGCAAGTGGCTCGACATACTGAAGCGATTCGGACTGAACTGGCTGCCGCAGAATGTGGCGTTCAACACCGAGATGACGCGCAACTACTACGAGCTGCAGGAGCGCGACATGGAGTCGACAGAGAACACGCAGTTGCCGCTCTCGTTCAGCCAGCAGTTTCTCTGGAACAGAGAGTTCGCCGTGCGCTGGGACCTCACCAAGAACCTGCACGCCAACTTCCGAAGCGCCACACACGCACAGATAGAGGAGCCTTACACACCCGTCAACAAAGACCTCTATCCCGACCAGTATCATGCCTGGAAGGACTCGGTGTGGACAAGCATCAAGCACCTCGGTACACCGCTTGACTACAATCAGACGTTTACCGCATCCTATCAGTTGCCGCTCAATCTGCTGCCCGTATTCGACTGGGTGAACGCCGACGCCAACTACAACTCGACCTATTCCTGGAACAAGGGAACCGACGACGAGGACGGTAACAACTACGGCAACACCATCAACACCAACCGCGACGTGACACTCAACGGATCGTTCAACCTGGTGAAACTCTACAACCATGTGCCCTTCCTCAAGAAGGCCAACCAGCGCTTCGACCGCGAGCCGTCAAGATCGCAACTGCAGCGCAAGAAGCAGGATAAAGCCAAGCAGAAGCAGGAGGCACAGCGACAGAAACAGGAGTTGCAAAAGGTGAGAAAGGAAGCCGAGGCTGCCGGAAAAGACCCCGACGAGGCTGAGAAACAATGGCGGAGCAAGCAGAACAAGAAGGCAGAGCAGCAGAAGAAAGCACTGCCCAAGAACCGCCGTGCCTTCGAGAAGGAAGTGGTGCTCATGCCCGACACCATCATCAAGGTGAACCACGGCAAGAACAGCAAGCGACTCATCGTTACCGCCAAGACTGAGGACGGAAAGGTGATGAAACTGAAATACAAGAAGGTGAACGCCAACCAGATAAAACTCATCTCGAAGGTTGACACTGCCACCAAGGTGAAACTCACCGTGCTGCCGAAGGAACCGCTCGAGAACCAGGGCTGGTACAAGACCATGCAGGCTGTGGCACGCACGGCCATGATGGTGCGCAACATCAGCTTCACCTATCGCAACAACTATCAGCTCACGCTGCCAGGATTCCTGCCCACCATCGGCGACGCCTTCGGACAGACCAAGCAGGGCGTACTCTCGCCAGGCCTCGACTTCGCCTTCGGTATGGTGGACGACAGCTATATAGACAAGGCACGACGCAACGACTGGCTCCTGGTGAACGACACCATCGCCACACCTGCTGCCAGCAGCACCACCAACGACCTGCAGCTGCGCATGACGCTCGAACCGGTGAGAAATCTCAAGATAGACCTCAACGCCTCGCGCACCAAGACTGTGCAGAAGAGCATGCAGTACATGTACGAGGGAACGCCCACCACGGAGAGCGGAACCTTCACCATGACTACCATCTCGATAGGCTCTGCCTTCGAGGGAATGGGCTCGGCAAGCAGCGGCTACAAGAGCAAGACTTTCGAAAAGTTTGTCAACTCGCTCGAGTCTTACCGCAACAAGGTGGAGGCGCGTTATGCCGACGCTGTCTATCCGGCAGGGTCGGCTCTGGCTGGAGGCAAGTTTGATGCTTCGCGTACGCCTGTCAACAAGTACAGCGGTGACGTGATGATTCCGGCGTTCCTTGATGCCTATACCAGCATGGGAGGCTCGTCGCTCTCGCTCTTCCCCGCACTCAGCCGTCTGCTGCCCAACTGGACTGTCCGTTACAGCGGACTGGGCAAACTGCCCTGGCTGCGCGACCACTTCAAGAGCATCAACATCAACCACTCCTATAAGAGCATCTTCGCCATAGGAAGCTACAACACCTACAGCACCTTCCAGGAGTATATGAACGGAATAGGCTTCATCGACGACACGGCGACAGGCAGTGTCACACCGAGCAGTATGTTCAATATCTCGCAGGTAAGCATCAACGAGTCGTTCTCGCCACTCATGGGTGTCGACATGACGTTCAACAACAATATGACGCTCAAGGCTGAGTATCGTCAGACGCGCGTGCTGAGTCTCAGCATGACGAGTGTGCAGGTGAACGAGGCGCTCAGCAAGGACTGGGTCGTAGGAATGGGCTATCGTCTCAACAACCTCAGCCTTTTCGGCAGGGGAAAGCGAGCCATCAAGTCGAAGGGAAAGAACAAGAATCAGAGCAACGCGGCCGCCAGCAACCGCAACTCTGGAACCAACCAGAACCTCAACCTGCGTCTTGATTTCAGCTTCCGCCGTCAGGCTGCCATCGTGCGCGACATAGCCTCTATGGTGAGCAGTGCCAGCAGCGGAAACAAGGCGCTCAAGCTGAGTTTCTCGGCCGATTACACCCTCAACCGGCTCCTCACCATGAGCTTCTACTACGACCGTCAGACCAACACTCCTCTGCTCTCGAGCAGCAGTTATCCCACCACCACGCAGGACTTCGGTCTGAGTGTCAAGTTCTCTCTGACGAGATAAGGATGTTTCGGGAAGATAGTGAAATGAAAGAATAGGGGCGAGATTGCATCTTTGCAATCTCGCCCCTATAATATAATAAGGTGTACAAAATATCAAAAATAGTGTAGGTTGTAGATTTTTAGGACAGTCAAGACTTAAATTCTCTTCCGGTTAAAACATGTTATACATAGCGAGATTGCAGCCAGGATAGCTCCTACAGCGCACACTCCCGTCCATGCATGGTGTGTCCATGCCAATCCGGCACAATAGGTGCCAAAGGAACCGCCTATAAAATAGGTAGTCATAAATATGGTGTTGGCTCTGTTGGAGGCTTGAGGCATCTCCTGAATGCAGCCACTCTGATTGCTTAGTTGCAGACATTGCAAGCCTATATCTACCAAGATGATGGCTACAACAAGTCCCATGAAAGTGTCGCCAAACAGACAGGCCGCAGCCCACGCCACAAGCTGCAGGCATGCACCATAAATACTCATCTTTCTGATGCCCCAGCGATTCACAAGTTTGCCCACACCGCTTGCCGCAATAGCTCCGGCTATGCCGCACAGTCCCAACGTTCCTACCATTTCGCTGCCAGAAAAGAACGGAGCTTGTGCCAACCTAAAGGCAAGGCACGACCAAATGGCCATCATGCTGCCAAAACTAAAGGCGGCACGCATGGCATAAAGGCGTATGCGTCCATTGCTCCTCACAATATTGAATACGCTGGCCATCAAGCCCCTATATGTGCCCACATAGTTGCTCTTTATCTGTGGCATAATCTTGAGCGTAAGAGCCATGCACAGCACCATCACAAAAGCTGCGATGAAGAACATTTCGCGCCAACCCAACCATTCGCCAACATAACCGCTAACCACTCTCGATGCGAGAATGCCGGTTAGCAATCCCGACAGAACGACACCCATATTCCTGCTTTTGTTTTTCTTCTCGGAATATTGTCCTGCAATCGGTATGAAAAATTGTGGAATAACGGAACAGGCTCCCAACAATAGGGAGGCTCCCCAAATAAGCCACACCTTGTGGGCAACAGCAATGACTATGGCCATCATGGCTGCTACGGTCATGTTCACAACAATTATGCGACGGCGTGAGTAGAGGTCGCCCATAGGGATAAGGAAGCACAACCCAAGTGCATAGCCTGTTTGTGTGACAACGGTTATGAGGTTCGCCTCATGCTGGCTCACTCCTATGTCGTGACGTATCATTTCCAAAAGAGGCTGGTTGTAATAGCAATTAGCCACGGTCAATCCCGCTATAACAGCCATTGCGAGCAACAAACTGCGCTCTATGCCTTCATTTTCTTTAAGTTGTTTCACCCTAATTGACGCAACACTATATTTTTATCTATTTTATAAGCACCCTGAGCAACCATATGTTGCTCGGATTGGGCCATGTCAGAAATTTCGCTTGTCTTCGTGTTGCAATAAAAAGACCAATAAAACTCTGAATGGTATGGCAAAAGTACAAATAAAATCCGAGAATCTCACTCCTTTAGGAGGCTTTTTTGATGATGGAACAATTAAGTGACGGTCAAGAGTATGATTTTGGTCATTAGCTCATTGAGGCGTATAATAATCCAAAGTTGTCAAATAGGCTGCACGGGCTGTAGGCTGGTTTGAGAAAGGTAAGAAAATAAAAATAGGAGGAAAACAGATCTGTTTTCCTCCTATTGGATAGATTTTGATTTGCGCCTCAGGGCTGCAAATCTGCGTATTCAGAAATACTGAAGCAGGGACACGCCTTCTTGGTGTCGAGGTCGTGATGTCCCAGGATAACCGACGAGGGGTACTTCTTGCGCAGCTCGGCAAGCAGCTTTCGCAGTGCCACTTTCTGTTGTGGCGTACGAGTGTCACTGGGTTTGCCGTTTGCGTCCAGTCCTCCTTCATAGCAGATGCCGATGCTGTGGGCATTGTGTCCTACGCAGTGGGCTCCTGTCGTTTCTTCTGTTCTTCCTTTCTCCACGGTTCCGTTGCGACGGACGACATAGTGATAACCTATCATGCGCCATCCCCGCTGACGATGCCAAAGGTCGATGTCCTTGGCAGAGCTCTGCTGTCCAGGACGGACAGCAGAGCAGTGGATGATTAATAATGAAATACTTCTCATACTTTGATGATGTTGTGTTGCCGTCAGACTTAGAACCACGAAGAGCAGTATCTTGAGTCTTCTCATACGCTGTCGTTATTCTGCGTCGCTTCCTCCGGTGCTGCCACCTTCGGATGGATTTCCGCCAGTTCCGGGATTGGTGGTGTCCTTGTCATCGGTGTCGTCGTTTCCGTCTTCCACCTTGTTGGTCTGCGCGTTCACAATCTTCACCTTCTTGCCGTTGCGGTCGTAGCAGGTGATGCTGACGCCCATCTTGGCGAGCTCGTTCTTGATTTCGACAGACGGGATGAAGAGTACACGGCGGCTGGTGATCAAGTGGCTTGCCACCTCCTCGGCTTTCTCCACACTGTCGGCACGAAGTCCGAAGCGCATGATTCCAAGACCGGGAATGGTAACACCGTGTCCCTCTGTTGCCCAGGCTGCCAGGGTGTCGCCAATGGCCTGATAGGCTGCGGTGATGGTTCCCTTGCTGATTCCGCTGCGCACAACAGCTTCTTCGATTACTTTACTGGCTGGCAATGTTGTGTACAACATGGGTGAAAGAACATAGCGATAAGTGCCAGCATACTTTCCAATGGAAATCTTAGTTTCCTTAGCATTTAATTTAATCATAATCTTAAGTTTTAATAATTAATAATGTTTAATAACTCTTTGCTCTCCTCGGACTCTTTGTCTCTGCAGCGACTTTTTATCTCTGGATTGCACTGCAAAGGTAGGCATAATATGGACAAGATTTTTGATATGGAAAGTATGGACTGCGGTATGGAAAAAATAAGGAAGCCTTGTCGGGGCTTCCTTATATGGAGAGTGCTGTATGTGTCTGTATGACTGGCTGTTGGTGAATTATTCTTTGTTGTCCAACAGCTCGCTGATTCCTTGGTAAAAAGATGATTTTTGGAAACAGCGTTTCAGATTTTGGAAATCCTGCTTTAGTATTTCGTTGCGTATGCCTTCTATTTTGAAGGTTTCTGCGTCTTGGCTGCCGCCTAACAGTTGGTTCAGGTGGTTGCGCATGGTTCGGCTTGTAGCATCGAGTGCCCATACTTGCAGGTTGATAAACTCGCAGAAGGGAGTGGCCTGCTTGTTGATCACCACGCCGCATCCCACCAGTATGATATAGAGCATGGCGGTGAAATCGCTCACGGAGTCATAATTGCTGAGGAGTTTTTTCCGTACGGGGCTCTTGAAGTACATCTCGTAGATGTCTTTCAGGCTTAGTGCCAGTTCTTTTTCATTGACGCAGCGGTGGAAACGGCAGCAGGGCTGTGATGTTTTCTTCTCTGAAGAGTCAGATTTTGTGGCACTTTGGTGCTCCTTCACAAATCTGTTCAGCCGTTTCTTCCGTTCTGTCAGTTCGCGTTCGGCACGTTCTATGCTGGCCTGCTCGCTTTTTATGTATTGCACGAGATAAAGGTCGTCTCCCATACCCTTAGCCGAAAAGACGGCTCCTTCCAAACATACTGATATGCTTCTGCTGGATTTGGCGTGGTTGACTTGCCAGGAAGACTTCTTGTACGTCGCAGGTTTGATGATTTTACTATATGCAGCAGTCGTATCTTGTTGCAAGCGGAAGTCATGCAACACAGTGGAGACTTTTCCCACCACCTTCACGATGACTCCCTTGTTTCGCAGCTTGCTGATTTCGCTGCAGCGTACCACTCCCATTACCGTTTGTGCAGAGAGCGGTTGAGGCATGTATTTCTGACAGTTTCTCACTACGATGCCTGCTGAAGCAGGGCGTCGTGGTCTGATAGAGTTGAGGTGGACACCTAAGCGTTGCTTCTCCACCAGATGCGCAACAGTACCTGAGGGAAGAACAACTATCCTGTCGCCATCTTCTATAGTGACAGGCTGGATCAAGTGGTTGGGATCATCAAGTCGTCCCAAGCGACCAAGGTTCAAATTTTCCATAAGACAAGATTTTTAATGTTAAGACAATATGTTTGCTTTCCCTGTCTCTAAAAGGGCTAACCGTTGTTAGCTCCTGTCGCCCACATAACTTCTCGGTATGACTTGGCAACGCCATGATGTTCTATGAAATTGTATACTGCAAATTTAGACAAATTATGGCTTTCCACCAAATTTTATATCAAGATTTTTCGTAAGAAATTCACTTTTAACATTTGGACGCCCCAACTGGATTTAAATAATCACCCAACTGGGAAATAATTTTTTCCCAGTTGGGTGATTTTTTTTTCATGGTTAATTCCTGCCAAAAATGAAGTCTTCGGCAATAAAATCATCTGTTGTCCAAATCGTGTGTTTTCTGCTACTTGTTGTTTTTTTTTACTTTTGTGACGGCATAAACATAAAAGTTAATAACTGCAACCTTTGTTACTCTACGTAAAACAAACGAGGGTGTGTCATGGATTTATGACACACCCTCCTATTGGATAGAGTTATCTCAGACAGAGAGATTACAATGTAGACTTGATGGTCTGTGTGTTGCTTCCCTGTGTCAGCTTGAATACATACACGCCGTGGGGCAGGCTTGACAGACTGATGGTCTCGCCGTTGCTGTTGATAGGTGCAGAATACATCAACTGACCAGTGAGGTTGTAGACTGCTACACGAGCCTGACCCTTGTCGCTGCCAATGTAGAATGTGGCGGTGCGAGCCTGGCGGTCGGTTATGATGCGGTACATAGACTCAGTGGTCTTGACATCATCGATGCCTGTTGTGCCGAGCAGTTGCTTCAGACCCTTGATGGCATTGATACGGCCATAGCCCCATGTGTTGTTGGGGAAGATTTGTCCTGTTGGCATATAATCGTCATTCTGGACAGCTGTGTTGCCGATGACTTCGAGCACCTGTTTAGGTGTCAGGTTGGGATTGGCCTGCAGCCAGAGAGCTACGACGCCTGCCACGTAAGGCGAAGCCATAGAAGTACCTACGTCGTTGGTATAGAGATCGTTGCCAGTGCGGGCAATGACATTGGTGTCGTCGCTCCATCCTGAGCAATATCTTGAACCTGCTGACACGATGATGCAGCCCGGAGCTGTTATGTCGGGTTTGACGCGACCATCGGCAGTAGGACCGTAGCTTGAGAAGGCGGAGTGCTCCAGGAACTTACCCGTCAGCTCCTCGTTGAGGCCGTAAGCATCTTTTGTACCCTGCAAATTGATGGGCTGGTACTGTACCTTCGAGTTGAACGAACCTACAGAGATGACATCAGGACTCTCGCCGCCCAGCTCGCCTACTGTGCAGTTGGTGTCGCCGTCGGTCCAGCCACGCTTGTTGAAGCTGGTGAACTCGCCAGAGGCGGCATTGTTCCACATGTGTACGGTCTTGCCAGCCTCGCCAGTCACCACAACACCGATGGCAAAGCCTGTGTTGATGGAAGTGGCACGGCTCATGAGCAGCACGTTGGTGCGACCGTTGACAGGATTCTCCTGCAGCGATAGACCTATTTGTACTACCACACCACTGCCGTCGGGGGCAACCCAGTTCACTTCTTTCGTACCATCGTTGGAAACCTCGTCAGAAGATGCGATAATCTTACCGTTGAGCGTGTTTACAACAACAGCCTTGACAGAGATTTTAGAGTTCTTCTCGCCCCAGATGTCGACGTAAGCCTGCTTGTAGGAACTGTTGTCCTGCTCGCTGCCATAGGCAAACATGGTTTTCATTTGCTTGTTGGCAGCGGTAAAGGTCTTGCTGGCGTGCAGTTTGTCAAGACCTTCGTTGCCTGCGGCACCAACGATGATGCGGCCCGGACCAACCAGGTTGGCAAACGAGAGGTCGGTGTCGGAGCTGCCGTCGTGAGGACCCACGTGCGAGCCGAGGCTGATGTTGACAACAGCAGGCTTTCCTACGCTCTTGGCATAGTCGAACACATACTTGATGCCGTCTACAATCTGTGCATTGGTGCTCTTGAAGCTCACGAACACGAGGTCGGCGTCGGGAGCCACTCCATAATAAGGTGTGCTCTTGTCGCTGCCTGAGGCAATGCCCGATACGTGAGTGGCATGGAAGCCACTGGTCAGGTCATATTTTGCAGCTCTTATCTCGGCTGTGGTTTTGTATTCAGCTCCATAGCCGAAACCTTCGGGAGCATTGCCAGTGCCGTGCTGATCCCATACGCGCTTGATGCGAGTGTCGCTCTTGTCGGCATTGAGAAAGTCTACATGGTCGTATTGGAATCCGTTGTCCACGATACCGATGACTACGCCTTTGCCGGTGTAGGGACCATTATTCTCTGTCATTTGGTGACATTCGTCTACGCCCAACAGTTTGCGGGCGTTGTCCATCAGCAGTTTGGCCTCAGTACCTACCGAAACCGAAACAACCTCATCGAGATTGGAAATAGGTTCGATGGCAGACAGGGGCATGTCGGCAGTGACGAGTGTCTCGCTGATGCGCGAGTTCACTTTGGCTCCCAGAGCCTCTATTTTGGCAATGGCATCCTGCGACTTGACGGTGATGAATGCGCTGACAGTCTGTGGGGTAGCATTTGCAGCCTTGGCTTTCTTCTGTGCTGTTCTTGCTTCGTGAAGCATCATGCTTGTGCTTGGCGACAGCTTCTGCGCAAAGCTGAAACTGCCGACAAGCAGGAATGATGCCATAAGAATGGCTTTCTTATTCATTTCTTAATTCTTACTTTTTCTTTTTAATCTGTTTATTAGTATGCTTCTACTGCTCCGTTGTAATTGAATACCAAACGCTCCTTGTTGCCTGCACCATTTGGTGTATTTTTGTTGGTATAAGTGTTGACAACATCCAGTGAGATTTCATAGTTGCCGGCAGCGTCTTTCTTGATGGAGAATGTACCGTTGTCTGGAGTGTTGTTAAATCCACCATATTTGGCATCGGGAGAATACAACTGTACGTCTGAGTATTTCACCTGGAAGTTGTCGCCGTCTTTCAGTTCAGCCAAATTGATGGTTCCGGCATTGATGAAACTCTCATTTACCTGCAGTGTTACCTTTTCGCTTCCATATTTGCTTGAGAACTCACCGCCATAAAGGTAGAATGTGTAGATGTTGCTCTTTTGCTTAAGAAGCACCTTGCAGATGTCCTGGTTTATAAGGATGCTTCCGTCAGGGTTGTACAACTTATAGCTGTTGCTTACCACAGCAGGAGTCATTCCTTCGAGGCTCTCTACGGCAGTGGTTGCTCCGTAATACTCCAACTCTATGGTACGGTTGTCGTCGAAGGTGGCGTTGATCTTGATGTAGAGCTTGCCGTCCTTGTCCTTTGCGGTGGTGATAGTGCCGGCCTTTACCTTCTCGTAGGTGACGCGTGTGGCGTAGTCGATGTACTTCAGGGTGTAGCTGTCTGCATCGGCAGCCAGGTCGATGGTTCCATTGTAGAGCTTGGAAGCCGAGATGCTTACAGCAACGCCAATCTTGCCAGCCAGCAAACCGTCGGCTGTGGTAGCCTCGACATCACCGAAGGCGAAGGTTGTTGCCGCACCTGTAGTGGCTGGGTTGAGCACGAGGGCAGAAGCAATGTCATAGGTCTTCACGTCGTTCACATTGGTGGTCTTGATGCTGTTGGTGGCAGAGTAAATTTGGGTGAACGCGCCGTTGCTCCACTTGCAGCGCAGGTCGCTGTAGTCGGCAGTCTCTGCCTCGAGTGTGATGGTGACGTTCTTCTTGAACTTGTCGAATTTAGCCTGGAGCGTACCAGTCAGCTTAGGAGTCTCGCCATTGTAAGCCACCTTTACGTCCTGAGCGTCGTCAGAGCCAAGCATAATATTCTTACCCATGAGACTCTGTGGAATGGTCAGCTCGAATACAGGTTTTATATCGCTGTCGCTGCCATAGAGTGCGAACTCGTATGAGCCGTTGACATTCTGCATGGTTACCTTGCTGAGGTCCTTTACGTCGTCGTTGTATGCCCACTGGTTGCTGAGGGTTGCGAGAGCCTCGTCGGTAAAGGTGACGTTCTCTATGCTGTTTACCTTATATACTTTGGTTGTGCCGTCCTTCTGATGAACGGTCATCACGCGTCTTGTCTGTGCGAATGTGGGGAGCACTGTCGCGAGGCAGAGTGCTGCTGTAGCTATATACTTTTTCATTTCTTTACGATTTTAGTGGTTTTGTTGTTTGATTTTACGATATAGATGCCGCTTGGCAGGTTGGCGATGCTGGCAGCCTTGGTGCCGTCGATGGTCTGCATGAGTTGTCCACCAACAGAGTATATTTCGGTCTTGCCGGTAAAGTCGGCCTTGATGCCTTCGATGCCAGTGATGGAAGATGGTTCGTAATTGTATTCCATCTCCTTGTCGAACTCGCCCGTAATCTGGAAGCCTTTGCCGTCGAAGAGGTTGATGACGAACTTGTAGTGTGTGTTGTCGGTCTTGCTTACGCCCACGGTTCCTGAGTAGACTGTAGCCCACTTGTCAACTACCCATGGCAGACGGGTGGCTACGTCGGGGTTCAGGCGGAAGTGCTCGTAGCGTGTGCCTGTGCGCTCGCCGTTGTTGTAGAAGTAGCCGCGGGTCATCATGAATGGAGCATACATGTTGGTCCACAGATGGCTTTCCTCCATGAGGGTGTAGGTGCCTTCGGGAAGATACTGGCTGCCTTCGGCTGCCTGGAATTCCATGCGCAGCAGGTCCTGATCGCCTGTATAGTCTTGGTCGTCCTTGCCGCTTGGCGAACCGAGGTCGACAGAGAATACCTGAACACCGTTCTGCACACCGAGCGAGTAGATGCGTGACTTCTCCACGCGGTCGAACTTGAGATGTACATCCTCCTCGAGGTTGGAGTCAACGTCCTTGTCGTCTTTCTCCGACTTATCGTAGTAGATGAACGAGATGCCCTTGGCTGTGCCTGTCACCTTGTGTCCGCGGTCGGTGGTGCAGTCTACGGTAATGTCGAAGGTTCCCTCTTTCTCGCCGTCGGCGATGGTGATGGTTCCGTTGGTGATGTAGCAGTAGTCGTAGTCGGTGTCCATTCCTGTCACGGCCTTGCGGCGCTTCACGTAGGTTCCCATTACGACAGTCATGCCGTTGTAGTCGATTTCCATACCTGGGAAGAAAGTGCCTACCTTGAAGTTGCGTGCTACGGTATAGGTGCCTGGCACGACAGTGGCGGTCTTAGGGTCGCCAAAGAGACGGTTGTAGAGGTTGATGACGAGGTCGTGTCCCTTGCCTGTCATTCCGCCAGTCTCGGTGTCGTACTCTCCGTCGTAGAGGTTGAGCACCATGTTGCCGGTCTTAGAATCCATGAGGTTGCCGTAATAGTAGCCGATACCGCCATGGAAAGTGGTGTTGATGTCAGTCGAGATCTGAGGATATACATCAGAGCTTCCCGCTGACATATTGTTGAATACCATTTCGCCGACGTACGAATACTGTGTACCGTTGGCATCGCTGAACGAGAGCGTGTAGGTTACGTTTCCGTCGTTCTCTGCCTTGCTCACGGTGATGTCGCTTGCTATGTTCACACCGCCGTCGCTGTTGCCCTTGTCGTCGAAGTTCTCCACGTAAGTAAGATCGGGATTGTAGTACAAGTTGCCTTCAGAGGCAGCGAAGGTTCCTGCAGGCAGGTCGATGCCTGTTCCTTCTGGCGCATAAAGATCGAGTTCGGCTACAGCAGCGCTTTTGGCTTTGATCTGGCCTTCGTTGGCATCGTAGCTTACATCTTCCTTGTCCGAAAGAATCAAATAGTAGTTTTCGTATCCTTCTACTCCTGAGCCGGCAGCAGGATAGTAAGCCAGCAGCACACTGTTGTTGATATTGGTGACAGCCTGTGCGGCTGCGGCAGCTTTTCTTTTGCCAGCTACGGCAGCGTCAGCGCCACGCTTTTTGATGAGCTGAAAGGTAACGCGCTTCTTGACTGTTTTCTGCTGTGCCAGTACAGGCATGGCTATGAAGGCAAGAAGGCATGTGAATAAAAGTAAAGTTTTCTTCATTATTTCTTGATGATTTTAAAGGAATGTTCGTTGGTTAGATTCAGAATGTACACACCCGGTGCGTAAGAGGCTACATTGATGGTGGTGTTTCCGCCGCTTACCTTCTGTCGCTGTAGCAACTTGCCGTTGGCATCGTAGAGCACAGCTTCGCCAGCCGCAGAACCGCTGATGCGGATAGTGGCGTTGTCGGTGTAACTAAAACTCATGGTGGAAGGATTTACCTTTTCCTCAATGCCTGTGGAAATGGCTGTGAAATAAAACTCGGTTACATCGCTCTGTGGATAGTCGGTGGAAATCTCATCGGATGTAATCTGCAACTTGTCATCAGAAAAAGCGATGACGGGTCGCGTACTTAGCTTGAACTCTGCCGTCTTGGAGTCGGCCATCTTTAAAACCAAGAATTCTGCTTGCTCAGTCTCGGCTGCATGAATAAGCCCAAATGGGGGGGCAAAACAGCAGAGTAGAGCAAGGCTCAAAACTCTCTTTTTCATGTTGATAATCTCTTTAGAGGGAAAATTAATTGTATAAGTATTCTCTATGTGAACATTGTTTTGTCTTTCGTCTCACCCTCGTACATATTAACGAATGTCAAATAAATGTGCGGCAAAGGTAGTTAAATATTTTAAAACATGCAAGAAAATACAGGAAAAATTGTATTTCTTGTACCTGATTTTCTTACGTTTTGTTATAAAACGCATGTTTATTGTAATGAAATGAAGATGATTGTGCTACAAAAGCGAGGTAGTGTGACAAAACAATAGATATGGATGAATTGTGTCTGTTGCAGTGTTGTAAAAACAAATTAGGGGCGAGACTGCTAAGTGCAGTTCGCCCCTATATATATATTGTTCTTAAGTAACTTCTCTAACTTCCCCGAGCAGCTTCGACTCCTCAGCTTATTTCTTGTCGTAGGCGTGGACGGGATAGTCGATGGTGTAGTGGAGACCACGGCTCTCTTTGCGCTCTATCGCCATGCGGGTGATGAGATAACCCACGTTGATCATGTTGCGAAGCTCGCAGAGCTCCTTGCTTACCTTGACACGCTTGAAGAGGTTCTCGGTCTCCTCGTACAGCAGGTCGAGTCGGTCCCAGGCACGTTTCAGTCGGAGGTCGCTGCGCACGATGCCCACGTAGTTGCTCATGCATTCGCCCACTTCCTTGACGCTCTGTGTGATGAGCACTTTCTCCTCGTTGGTCAGTGTTCCCTCATCGTTCCATGCAGGTACCTTTTCGTTGAAGTCGTACTCGTCGACATGCTCGATGCTGTGCTTGGCAGCTGTGTCGGCATAGACCACAGCCTCGATGAGCGAGTTGCTTGCCAGACGGTTGCCGCCGTGCAGACCCGTGCACGAACATTCGCCCAGAGCATACAGGCGGTTGATGCTCGAACAGCCGTTTAGGTCGACCTTGATGCCGCCGCACATATAGTGGGCTGCCGGACGTACGGGAATGTAGTCTTTGGTGATGTCGATGCCGATGCTCAGGCACTTGGCATAGATATTGGGGAAGTGGTGTTTGGTCTCTTCGGGATTCTTGTGAGTGACGTCGAGGCATACGTGGTCGAGTCCGTGCTTCTTCATCTCCTTGTCGATGGCACGTGCCACGATGTCGCGTGGAGCCAGACTCAGTCGTTCGTCGTATTTCTCCATGAAGCTCTCGCCGTTGGGCAGGCGCAGGATGCCGCCATAGCCACGCATGGCTTCGGTGATGAGGAAGGCTGGATGAGTCTCGCCTGGGTGGAAGAGGGCTGTGGGGTGGAACTGTACGAACTCCATGTCGGCCACTGTTCCCTTGGCACGATAGACCATAGCCTCGCCGTCGCCCGTGGCGATCACGGGGTTGGTAGTGGTCTGATAGACAGCTCCGCAGCCGCCTGTGCACATCACTGTCACCTTGCTCAGATAGGTGTCCACCTTCTGGGTCTCGGGGTTGAGCACATAGGCTCCGTAGCAGTTGATGTAAGGAGTGCGGCGTGTGACGCGTGCGCCTAAGTGGTGCTGTGTGATAATCTCGACAGCGAAATGATTTTCCTTGATGTCGATGTCAGGATTGCTGCGCACGGCTTCCATCAGTCCGCGCTGAATCTCGGCTCCCGTGTCGTCGGCATGGTGCAGGATGCGGAACTCGCTGTGTCCTCCCTCGCGGTGAAGGTCGAACTTGCCGTCCTGCTGCTTGTCGAAGTTGACACCCCACTGCACCAGCTCCTTGATCTGTTCGGGTGCTTTGGTGACAACCTGCTGCACGGCTTTGTAGTCGCTGATGTAGTCGCCAGCAATCATTGTATCCTGGATGTGTTTGTCGAAGTTGTCCACTTCGAGGTTGGTGACTGAGGCGACGCCTCCCTGTGCGAATGATGTGTTGGCTTCGTCGAGCGATGTCTTGCAGATCATGCACACTTTACCTTTCTGCGCTCTGGCCACTTTCAGAGCGTAACTCATACCGGCAACTCCTGCACCGATAATCAGAAAATCATACTTATAAACCATTGAGTTTACTTTAAACTAATTTAATGGATTTTATCCTAATTGTTTGCAAAAGTAATAATTTATCTTTAAAGTGAGCATTAAAAGCCATATTTTTTGTAATTTTGCAGTGTTTTTTTGTAGAAAATGATAATGAGAGACAGAACATTTCATAAGCGTATCACGCTTCCAGTGCGTTTGGGCATGGGGCTTTTCACGGCTTTGGTCGTATATTTCTTTTGGGTCAAGACGGCTATTCTGGGCATCTTGGTGGCTATTGTCGTCGTGGGGATGATAGAGCGCATTCTGCATACCACGTACACCATCCGCCGTGTGAAACCCATCGACCGCGACGAGGAGATGGACTTCCTTATCATCGACGAGGGACGTTTCTCCACGAACCGCAATGTGCCGTTGTGCGATGTGGTGAGGGTGGAGAGCATACGGTGCTTCTTCGGTCTCGACCACTGCCTGCTCATCGAATACGGAGCTGGCAACATGGTGACGGTTCAGCCCGACAACGAGGAGGGAATGAAAAAGGCAATAGCGGAGAGAATTGGGGAAAGGTCTTAACTCCTCAGCGACCGCAGGGAGCGATAACTCCTTAACTCCTGAAAAAATAAAAAGAACATTACAAGATAAAAGAATGAAATACAGATATATTTGGTTGCTCTGCATGGTGGCGATGCTTTCGCTTCCTGTAGGAGCACAGGACGTGAAGAAGAGCGTTGTGCCCTTGGTGGCGGGCGAGGAGGAAGTAGTAGAGGACAGGGACGAAAGCGAGGCGGCGGCAGACACACTCTGTGCCGACTCCTTAGCTGCCGACTCGTTGGCTGTCGATTCCATCACAGCCGGCAACTTGCGCCTGCCTTGGCCCGAGAATGTAAGGCAGGGGCTCGACCGTCTCTTACAGAACGATATGTTCGAGACTTCGCAGGTTGCCATCATGGTGTGGGACTTGCAGGCCGACTCGTGCATCTATCGCCATCGCGAGCGTCAGCTCATGCGTCCTGCCAGCACGATGAAGCTGCTCACAGCCATCACAGCCCTCGACAGGTTGGGCGGCTCTTATCAGTTTAAGACGCAGCTCAAGTACACGGGCAAGATAGAGGAGGGCGTGCTTCAGGGCGACGTGTACTGCGTGGGCGGCATGGATCCGCGATTCAACAACGACGACATGCGGGCTTTTGTGAGCAGTCTGCAGGACATGGGTGTCGACACCATCCGTGGCAGCATCTATGCCGACCGCTCGATGAAGGACGCCGATCTCCTGGGCGAGGGCTGGTGCTGGGACGACGACAATCCTGTGCTTTCGCCTTTGGTCTTTGCCCGCAAGGACGGGTTTATGGATCGTTTCGTCGACAGGCTGAAGGATGCAGGCATCGTGCTCGAGACCGACACGCCTCAGGTGAAACGCTGTCCTGAGAGCGCCTTTTCGGTGTGCACGCGCTTCCACACCATGGATCAGATCATGCACAAGATGATGAAGGAGAGCGACAATCTCTATGCCGAGAGTATGTATTATCAGATAGCCGCCTCTACGGGCAACCGTCCTGCCAGCGCCAAGAGTGCGCGCAGCGTGGAGCGACAGTTGCTGCGCAAGCTCGGACTGGATGCTTCGCGCTGCAGGTTGGCCGACGGCTCGGGCCTCTCGCTCTACAATTATCTCAGTGCCGAACAGGAATGTCAGCTCCTGCGTTATGCTTATCGCAACGAGAACATTTATCCTCATCTTCGTCCCTCTCTGCCCATTGCCGGCATCGACGGCACGCTGAGAAAGCGAATGCGTGGCACTTCGGCAAGCGGCAACGTGCGGGCCAAGACGGGCACGCTGACAGGCATCATCACCCTTGCTGGCTATTGTACGGCAGCCAACGGGCACGACCTGTGTTTCGTCATTCTCAACAATGGCATCATGCATGCCGTCAATGCCCGCCGTTTTCAGGACAGGGTGTGCGCATTGCTGTGCCAGCCGTAATTTTTAAAGGTAAAAAGGTAAAAAGGTAAGAAGGTAAGTAAGAACTTGCTGAAGTTCAATAAGTAAATAAAAGCGAGTGGTTATGGTGTCGAATACAACTTTTTCTTATGCGATTCTTTCATGGTTTCGCGATAACGGCAGGGCTTTGCCTTGGCGCGACACCACCGACCCTTACCCCATCTGGCTGAGCGAGGTGATATTGCAGCAGACGCGTATCGCCCAGGGATGGGAATACTGGGAGCGGTTTATGCGCCATTTTCCCACTGTCGAGGCTTTGGCTTCGGCGAGCGAGGACGAGGTGCTGAGGCTCTGGCAGGGCTTGGGCTACTATTCGCGTGCCCGCAACCTGCATGCCGCCGCCCGTCAGATAGTGGCATTGGGACAGTTTCCCTCCACGCTCGAAGGCATCAGACAGCTGAAGGGAGTGGGCGACTACACCGCAGCAGCCATTGCCTCCTTTGCTTTCGGCATCAGGGCGGCAGTGGTGGACGGCAACGTGTATCGAGTGCTGTCGCGCCACTTTGGCGTCTCCACCCCCATCAACTCCACGCAGGGCAAGAAGGAGTTTGCAGCCTTGGCTCAGTCGCTCCTGCCTCCTTCCGAGGTCTCAGCCTACAATCAGGGCATCATGGATTTTGGCGCCTTGCAGTGCACGCCTCTGTCGCCCCGTTGTTCCGATTGTCCGCTGATGGAGAGCTGTGAGGCTTTCCGCACGGGCAGGGTAGAGGAGTTGCCCGTGAAGCAACGCAAGCTTCAGATCAAGACGCGCCGTCTCGCCTATATATATATAAGGTGTAGGGAGTCGGCTTCCTCGCAGGCGTTTACCGCCATCCATCGCAGGGGCGAGGGCGATATCTGGCAGGGGTTGTGGGAGCCTTTCAATGCCTCGCTTCCCGACGGCACCCGTGCTGCCACGCCTGCCGAGTTGTTGCTGCAGTTGGACTGCGCTGCGCCAGATGCTCATCTTCGTCTTCTGTCGCAGGGTGTGAAGCATGTTCTCACCCATCGCATTCTTCTTGCCGACTTCTATCTTCTCGAGGTTTCTCGTCGTCCGCTCCTTCCTCCCGATTACATCTGGATTCCCGAGTCGGAAATAGACTGTTATGGTGTTCCCCGCCTCATAGAGAAAATGCTGAGCGAGGTTCATGGCTGATGTTGAGGAAATGTTCCATTTCCCCTTTTTGTTCGTGAGAAATAGTCTATTTCTCGCTTTTCTATTACAAAAAGATGAATATTTCGGTAAAGGCTTGCTCGTTTGCTTTATTATGCTTAATTTTGCATTCGTATAAGAAGCAGATAGTAGCCTTGCGCATACGCTAAACCCTTAATAAAGAGTAAAATACGCCACGTAGGTGTTGTCTGCTTTCACACGTAGCACGAAACAAAGACTAATTAAAATATTAATTCTTACGTTTATGAAACAACATTTACGCTTTTTGTTTACGCTCCTCCTGGCGATAGTCTGTGGGGGGGCAATGTTTGGACAGACTTTTAAGAAAGTCACCTCAGAAACAGAGTTGAAAGCTGGCGACATTATTGCTATTGTTAATGAGACAAATAATGTGGCTTTAAGTACTAACCAGAAAACTTATAATAGGGGCGAAACTTCAATTTCTATTTCTAATGGTAGTTTTGAAAGAACGAAAGATGTACAGGAAATAACATTGGAAGGTAAAACTGGTGCCTGGTATTTCAATGTGGGGAATGGATATCTTTATGCCGCAAGTAGCAAATACAATCAATTGAATACCGAACCGACAAAAGATTCTGGTGGTAATAGCAAGGCATCTATTACATTTGTAAATGGAAAAGTTACTATTAAATTCTTAGGAAAGAATACTAATAATTTGATGGCATACAATAAAAACAGCAATTTGTTTGCCGTATATTCAAATGATGGTCAGTCACCAATCCAAATATATAAGAAGCAGGTAGCGAGAAAAACTACCATATCTTTCCCTAAATCGTCTTATACTTTAAACTATGCAGATGGTGAAAATGGGACATATACAATATCGGATAATAAGGCGGTATTGACTCCTGCAGAAGCAGGAAATGTTACTTATTCTGTTTCTTCAAATGTTGAAGGTCTGGCTGTGGAAGTTGAAGGAGAGGTAATGGTTGACACCAAAAAAGTCGGTACAGCAACTGTGACAGCATCTTTTGCTGGTAACGATACTTATGCTCCTTCTTCTGCTTCTTATACGATTACCGTGCAAGATAACCGAGCCACTCCTACATTGACTTTCGGCAAGGAGTCTTACACCTTTGATTTAGGTGCTGCGGTTGCTCCATTCACCAATAAACTGACAGCTTCAGAAGGCGTAACTGTCGTTTATTCTTCTAATTCGGAGATTGCTACAGTCGATAAAACAACAGGCGAGGTTACAGTCAAAACAGCTGCTGTTGGTAAGGCAACGATTACTGCCACTTTTGCAGGAAATGACAGCTATAAGCCAGCCACAGCCACCTATATGCTGGAAGTCGTTGACCCCAATAATATGGAGGCAACATTCGACTTTGAGAAACCTGAAGATTATGGTTATGATAAGCCAGCAAAAAGTGGTAAGACAGATCTCAATGATGGTGACAAATTGGAATCAGGTAAAGTTACGCTTATTAATGTGAAGGGTGCAACTACTACAACTCGTTTTAAAGATGATAAAGGCAACCTAACGTTCCGAGTTTATACAGGCGCAGTCTTGACTGTATCAGCTCCTGAAGGTTATGTCATCACAAAGATGGATTTCACTGATAATGGTAGTCAGACTGTGATCAATTTTGATTTCGACTCAGGTAAACTTAATAATAAGACATGGACGGGTTCTGCTCAAAATGTAAAAATGACGGTGCGTGCTAATCAGGTATTCTTGAAGAAACTTGTCGTAGCTTATGCTAAGAAGGTTGTTCCAACTCTCGAAACCCTCACGACAGCAGCATCAGGTTTCGCAACTTATGCCGCAGATTATGATGTAAACTATAGCGCTTTGGGCTTGACGACATACACCATTGCCCTGAATGAGGCCAACAACAAGGTAAGCTATAACCGCTTTGTGGGCGTGGTTCCTGCAGGCAAGGCAGTGCTCGTACAGGGAACTGCATCGACATCTTATGAGCTGACACCAGCCGAAGAGGTTGCCGACGCAACATTCACTACCGACCTGAAGGCTTCTGACGGAACAGTAACAGCTGCCGACGATAAGGTTTATGCCTTCGGTACACTCAATGGCAAGTCGGGCTTCAAGCTCGTGACCGACGGCATCAAGATTCCAGCCAAGAAGGGCTATTTGGAGCTGACAGGCGCAACCGCAGCCAAGCCTACGTTCTTCGCATTCGATGGCATTGGTACAGGAATCAGCCACATCGAGGCAGACGCCGCCTTGGAGAATGCCGCCATGTACAACCTTGCAGGACAGCGCGTGGACAAGAGCTACAAGGGAGTAGTCATCGTGAACGGCAAGAAGATGCTTCGCAAGTAAGCAACCATAGAAAAGTTTATCCTAAAAAACAGAAATGACAATGAAAAAATATATAATTCCCACCATTGAGGTGATGAAGATTGCGACTGAAAGCATGATAGCCGCCAGTCCTGAAAGAAATTTGAATTCGACAGATAAAATCACCGACCAGAACCAGATAGAGGCAAAGCCCCATTCTCCCACGGATGTAGACTTCTGGGATGATGAGGACGACGGTAGCTGGTCATACTGCCATCGCACCAAGAGTCTCTGGGATTAAAAAAACATTCCCCCATGCGAGCGTCCCGGCACAGCCTGTGTGTCGGGACGTTTTGCATCATGACAGCAGGAAGCCATGAAAAAGCATGAAGATGAAACCACGAAACACGAAAAGAAGAGCAAACTATCATGACGGGAGTTTTCAATGGTGATAAATTGTAATTAAAACGCCGCTCATATATAGCAAACTGTAAGAATGAGTATATTTTTAGATTTATTTTGCATAAAAAAATACGGATAAGAAAACAAAATGTCGTATCTTTGCACACGAGAAGAAACAAAAAGTTATTGAAACGGCGGATAACATAACAAAAAGTCAAACAATAACAAGAAGTAGAACAAAAAGGCAAACAACAACGCAATATGAGAAGAACAGTTCATTTCACTAAGATGCAGGGAGCCGGCAACGACTACATATACGTCGACACACAGCTCTACGACATTCCCGATCCCGAGAAAGCCGCCATAGCCTGGAGTGCTTACCATACAGGAATAGGCAGCGACGGACTGGTTCTCATAGGCAAGCCCCACGACGGCAGACGTGCAGACTATTCGATGCGCATATTCAATGCCGACGGCTCCGAAGCCATGATGTGCGGCAATGCCAGTCGTTGTATCGGAAAATATCTCTACGAGAAAGGACTCACCCACAAGGACACCATTCGACTGGAAACCCTATCGGGTGTCAAGATACTGAAACTGCATATTCAGGATGGCAATGAGGTGGAATCGGTGACGGTAGACATGCTGAAGCCACTACTCCAGAACCAGGAACAGTTCGTAGGCCCTTCGGTGCTTGCCGCCGACGAGCGCATCTTCGAAGGCACCTATGTCTGCATGGGTAATCCTCACTTCGTAACCTTTGTCGATGACATCGACACCATCGACATCGCGCATTACGGCAGGCTGCTCGAATACAATGAGGCATTTCCCCAGCGCTGCAACATCGAGTTCGCGCAGCTCACCGATGCCGACACCATCCGCACCCGGGTATGGGAACGGGGCAGCGGCATCACGATGGCTTGCGGAACAGGCGCCTGCGCCACGGCTGTGGCAGCCTTCCTCACAGGACGTGCCAGCCGGAAGAGCAACATAGTGATGGATGGCGGAACGCTCCAGATCGAATACAGCGAGGCCGACGGCCATGTCTACATGACAGGCCCGGCAGCCTTCGCCTTCGAGGGAGAAATTCCCCTGCCGGGGAATGAAGAATGAAGAGTGAAGAACAAAAATTACGGCAAACTTAAATATACATAATAAAAGGAGAATAAGAATATGGCATTAGTAAACGAACATTTCCTGAAGCTTCCCGGCAATTATCTCTTTGCCGACATCGCCAAGAAGGTGAACGCCTACAAGATAGCGCACCCCAAGCAGCGAGTCATCAGTTTGGGCATTGGCGACGTGACCCAGCCTCTCTGTCCGGCCGTTATCCAGGCCATGCACAAAGCGGTGGAAGAGATGGCAGTGCAGGCTTCCTTCCGAGGCTACGGTCCTGAGCGAGGCTACGACTTCCTGCGCGAGGCGATTATCAAGAACGACTTCCTGCCACGCGGCATCCATCTCGATGTCAACGAGGTGTTTGTCAACGACGGAGCCAAGAGCGACACCGGCAACATACAGGAGATATTGAGATGGGACAACAACATCGGCGTCACCGACCCCATTTATCCTGTCTACATCGACAGCAATGTGATGATAGGACGCGCGGGCGTCTTCGAGAACGGACACTGGAGCAATGTGGTGTACATGCCCTGCAATGAAGGCAACGACTTCACACCCCAGATTCCCGACCACCGTGTAGACATGATCTACCTCTGTTATCCCAACAATCCCACCGGCACCGTCATCACCAAGGACGAGCTTCGCAAGTGGGTGAACTATGCCATCAAGAACGAGAGCATCATCCTCTACGACGCAGCCTACGAGGCCTACATCACCGATCCCGAGATACCACACTCCATCTACGAGATCAGAGGCGCCCGCAAGGTGGCGATAGAGTTCCACAGCTATTCCAAGACGGCAGGCTTCACGGGTGTGAGATGCGGCTATACCATTGTGCCCAAAGAGCTGAAGGCCAAGACGCTGAGTGGCGAGGAAGTAGCACTCAACCCCATCTGGGACCGTCGCCAGTGCACCAAGTTCAATGGTACCAGCTACATCAGTCAGCGCGCAGCCGAAGCCATCTACACCCCCGAAGGCAAGGAGCAGGTGAAGGCCACCATCGCCTACTATATGGAGAACGCCCACTACATGCGGGCAGAGCTTCAGCGCCTCGGTTTCCGCGTCTACGGCGGCGAGAATGCACCTTATCTCTGGGTGAAGACTCCTGGCAACACCCCCAGCTGGAAGTTCTTCGAAGAGATGCTCTATGGAGCCAGCGTGGTGTGCACCCCGGGCGTAGGATTCGGTCCTTCGGGCGAAGGTTACATCCGTCTCACCGCCTTTGGCGAGCACGACGACTGCCGCGAGGCGATGCTGCGAATCGCCAAGTGGATGGGGAAAGAATAATCAGTAAAATAATTCAACATAAAATATATAAAGGTATGAGCAATTTAAGATTTGAAGCCGTATCAGAGGCTTCCAAGAGAAAGCCAGCTGAAGTGGCAGCTCCCGGTGAGCGACCCAGTGAGTTCTTCGGCAAGAAGGTATTCAACCGACAGAAGATGTACAAGTATCTGCCAGCCAATGTTTATGAGAAACTGGTAGACGTAATCGACAATGGCGCACGACTCGACCGCAACATCGCCGACGCCGTGGCCAAGGGCATCAAGCAGTGGGCCGACGAGAATGGCGTAACCCATTACACACACTGGTTCCAGCCTCTTACCGAGGGCACAGCCGAGAAGCACGATGCCTTCATCGAGCACGACGGCAAGGGCGGTATGATCGAACAATTCTCAGGCAAGTTGCTCGTACAGCAGGAGCCAGATGCCTCCTCATTCCCATCAGGCGGTATCCGCTCCACCTTCGAGGCACGTGGCTATTCAGCCTGGGATCCTACATCGCCGGTATTCATCATCGACGATACACTCTGTATTCCTACAGTCTTCATCTCCTACACCGGTGAGGCACTCGACTACAAGGCACCATTGCTCCGTGCGCTCCATGCCGTCAACGTGGCAGCCACCGACGTATGCCACTACTTCAATCCCGATGTGAAGAAAGTCATTTCCAACCTGGGTTGGGAGCAGGAGTACTTCCTCGTCGATGAGAGCCTCTATGCAGCCCGTCCCGACCTGATGCTTACAGGCCGCACCCTGATGGGTCACGACTCAGCCAAGAACCAGCAGATGGACGACCATTACTTCGGAGCCATCCCCGAGCGCGTACAGGCCTTCATGAAAGACCTTGAGATACAGGCACTCGAACTCGGCATCCCTTGCAAGACACGTCACAACGAGGTAGCGCCCAACCAGTTTGAGTTGGCGCCAATCTTCGAGGAAACCAATCTGGCTGTCGACCACAACATGCTCCTCATGAGCCTGATGAAGAAGGTGGCACGCCATCACGGATTCCGTGTCCTGCTGCACGAGAAACCTTTCGCAGGCATCAACGGATCGGGTAAGCACAACAACTGGAGTCTCTCTACCGATACCGGCATCCTGCTCCATGGTCCAGGCAAGACACCAGAGGACAACCTTCGTTTCGTAGTCTTCATCACCGAGACCTTGATGGGTGTATATAAGCACAATGGATTGCTCAAGGCTTCCATCATGAGTGCTACCAACGCACATCGTCTTGGCGCCAACGAGGCACCTCCAGCCATCATCTCTTCATTCCTCGGCAAGCAGCTCACCGACCTCCTCGACCATATCGAGAAAGCCGACAAGGACGAGCTCTTCACCGTAGCTGGCAAGCAGGGCATGAAGCTCGATATCCCAGAGATTCCAGAGTTGATGATTGATAACACCGACCGTAACCGTACATCACCATTCGCCTTCACCGGTAACCGTTTCGAGTTCCGTGCCGTAGGTTCTGAGGCTAACTGTGCTTCAGCGATGATCGTATTGAACACAGCCGTAGCCGAGGCTTTGACCGACTTCAAGAAGCGTGTGGATGAGTTGATTGCCAAGGGTGAGGACAAGACATCTGCCATCATCGATATCGTTCGTCAGGATTTGAAGACCTGCAAGCCTATCCGTTTCGACGGTAATGGTTACTCAGATGAGTGGGTAGAGGAAGCTGCCAAGCGTGGTCTGGACTGCGAGAAGAGCTGTCCAAAGATTTTCGAGCGTTATCTCGACCCTGCATCTATCAAGATGTTCGAGGATATGGGTGTCATGAAGAAGAACGAGTTGGAAGCTCGTAACGAGGTGAAATGGGAGACCTACACCAAGAAGATTCAGATTGAGGCTCGTGTAATGGGCGACTTGAGCATGAACCACATCATCCCTGTGGCTACTCACTATCAGAGTCAGTTGGCTAAGAATGTGGAGAACATGATTGATATCTTCGGTGACGAGGAGGGCAAGAAGTTGACAGCCCGCAACATCAATATCATCAAGAAGATTGCCGAGCGCACTCAGATTATCGAGACCGGTGTTGAGGAGTTGGTTAATGCCCGCAAGGTAGCCAACAAGATTGAGAACGAACACGATAAGGCGATAGCTTATCATGACACGGTAGCTCCAAAGATGGAGGAAATCCGTTATCAGATTGATAAGTTGGAGTTGACTGTAGCCGATGAGCTCTGGACCTTGCCTAAGTATCGTGAACTCCTGTTCATCCGCTAATCAGCAATGTCTTCAAAATAGATAAGACATATTTCTGACAGATAAGAAACACAAAGCTCTAACAAGAGCTACTCTTCATCAGATATAACAATTGAACGATCAATCTATTTCTTTTATTGGTTGTTTAAGTTTGCGCGGAGTGTGGTTGTGAAATCGTGCTCCGCTTTTTTATGCCTTTTTGTTCCTGTCTGTCAAAGATGGCTTCCAAAGTCGAAAATGACTAATGACTAAATCTTGCGAAAGGTCATCAAAAGTTGAGTTTGACCAAAATGACCATGACCAAAATGACCACAAAATAAAATCAGGCTCACCATTATTAGTACACACACGTGAACGCTACAAGGAATATGATGGCTGCTATCTTGGGCATTATGCACAATTATCTTTTGGCTTTTTCTTCACTATTGGTGTCTTGTGGTTGCAGGAGGTGTTGGAATAATGATTGCACAGTTCTATGATTAAAGACAGGCAAAAGTCCTGCACTATATCTGGGCTATCTAAAGATTTAATCCCACCAATGCTCCCAAAATAGTAGTTGTTATTGGAAATAAATCTCTCCAATTTTTATACCATAAGAGGTTCGACACTATCATTGTCGCTAAAAGGAGAACTTGCAATTTGGGCTTAGTCTCATTACTTAATATTGCATTTATTGGGTCTGTCAAAACTGGTCCAGCGAATAGTAAAAATGCTATTAGTCCAATAATAACAAACAGTATGAACCATTTTATTATATTTTTTCTCCAATCAATAGAGTGTACAATTTCTTCAGCTTCTGCAAAATCTATCAATTTATCAGTAAAATACAGAAATGATTTCTTTCCTTTTGACCAAGCTTCATTGTTTACCACATTGAAAGTGTCTGCAATAAATCCTCGTGGAAAGAATGAATATTCGGAAAATTCATGTAACAAATCGCCTTCACCATATTTGGCTAAAATATAGCCTCTTATATGGTTTTGAATATGCATAACTTCTCCCTTAAGCCTCTTTCTTTTCTTGTCGTAGTGTGGGCCATCTTCAGTATCTTTATTTTCCCATATGCTACAAGGAAGTGCCTCTATTCTACATTTTACTTTTTTTAGGAATCTAATGTTTTTCTTCATAAACAGAATTTATTTTTATACTCTTTCCTTATGTTCCTTTTAAATAAGAGTTACCTCTCCATCTTTGACCTTGTCAATAGTGGCTTTTCTATGATAACCATTCTTTGTAAATTCGTTTATCCATATAAGCCTCCTTGTACCATCTCCATAAGGTTGTAATCTGAAATGACCACTAACTTTGAAAGACTCATCATTGCAAATTTCAGTATACCACTTGCTATCAAAACGATAATAGTCAAGCCCTGGTTCTGTAACATTCTGAATTTTCTTGTTCTTCTTAACCTCTTTCCTAACAGTGGTTGAAACTTTACCTAATTGTACTTCTGCCCATTGTCTTAAACACAAATAATCCAAGACCATATCTATATAATCTCTGATATTTGCTTCTCTACAACCATCTATTAAAGGTAAAATCATACAATCTAACTGATGCCCATTCCCTTTGATTTTATCTTTCGGTGATACGCAAATATAGTATGTAGGAATAGATAAGTATTTGTCGATGTTGTCTTGGAATATCCATAAAGTAAGACAGCCATTCTTTATGCTATACACGACATAACACCCTGTGATAAAGTATGGGCTACGAACAATTCCATTCTCATTATCCAGTTCTTCAAGAATGTCCATGTGGAACTGCGTAAATTTCATATAAGATTTATCCATTGTGTCAACAAATGTCTTAGAGAAAACGACCAAATTACGACAGTTACCTTTTACAGTAGATAATTCTCTTATCGCATTCTCCCTATCAGAGTCAATCACACTACCGATATTAGTGCACCAATTAAGAATACTTTGTGGCAATTCTCTTTTATCAAGACAAAACAAGTATCTGAACAATGTAATGTCATTTATGTTTTTGCTCTTCATAAACTATTACACTTTGAATAAACTGTACAAACTATTTAAACAAGCGACATTTTTAATCATCTTCATAATTAAATTCAACTTTACTTTGAAGTATAATCTCTTTAAGAACCTCCCCAACCATGTTTCGCTTGTCTAACTCTTCAAGATAGTTCTTTAATTCTGGAATGTTGATAATCTCCTCTATGCACCTAAGGTAGTCGTCAACAACCTTTTGTACAATGTATGTCTTCAAAGCATCTACCTTTAACTTCTCCATTAAATCTTCGGCAGATTCTTCAGACTTGATAACAAAGGACAAAGGAAATCGCTCTATTTTTTCAATGTCAAGGAAGTATTTTTTGAAATCCAAAGTCTCTGTAACTTGAAAGAATCGTCCTAAAGGTCTCATGACAAAATCAATACCACCGTCATTTGCATTAGTACGACCAGTTTTATACAAATGAAGATAGTCCTTTTTGAGCTTTTCTATTTCTGGAGTGTATCCCCAATAGATTTTCACATCTTTGTAGTAATACTTTAGAATCGAATAACTTACAATTTCGAACAATCTTGCATCAACATTTGGCGCAAGAAGGGTCATAATAAAATCCGTTACTTCAGCAGTATCTTCTACATCAATATTTTGTAGGGTTTCACATTGAACAATAAATTGCTTGAATGTGTCTTGCTTTACCTCAACATAATGGTCTATGATATTCATTATGTCTTCTGCGATATTGTAGGTATGCCCCCCAACTCTAATCTTTAGATAGTTTTCATTAAACCAATATCTTTGAGTTTCTAAATCACGCATTATAGGTGGCATCCCTGTTTGGGTAGGGAAATATTTGAAGAATTCTTCATTCATACGCGAATTTAGTGCATGGTTTTGAAGTTTTGCTCCAAAAGGCAATTCTCTCTGTCTCTTTAATAAGACTGAGAATTGTGCACCCTCATAATCAGAATATTTTCCTGATTTGTCAAAACCTTTACTAAGATAATCCTCAATTATAACATAGATTGCATAAAGGTTTGCAAAACTACCTCTTGCTTTAGCACCTTTATTTGCAGATTTTGTCTTATGTACAAGGTATTGCAGTATATAGCTCAGTGAAAATATCGATTCTGCGTCCTTGCCATATTTATCTTTGATATAACTGCTTATGTATGAAGCGAATGTAGATCCCATATTATTCAAAATTAAACAATGTTGGTCCTTTAGATTTTTTTGTCTGATACGATTTTCTCTCACGCTCTAATTTTTCACCTTTATATTCAGAGGCTATGCCCAAGCGTCTTAGACCTATTTTGAAATATTCTTCTTGAATTTCAATTCCAATAAAATGTCTATTTAATTGCTGTGCAACGTAGCAAGTTGTGAACGTTCCACAAAAAGGGTCTAACACAACATCTTTAGGATTGCTACTTGCCTTCACAATACGTTCCAACAAACTGATAGGCTTTTGTGTCGGATGATTTTCGTATTCTTCCATTCTGTATCTTACCCTAGCAAAATCCCACACATTACCTGGAACCTTTTCTGTTTTATATGGCTGTGGAGGATTTTTTCTATAGTCTATGAGTTTACGTTTAGAACCAGTTTTAGCTTCTACAAGAATATCCTCTGAATTAAAGGTGTAATTATGTTTATCTTTAACACAGAACAAAATTGGTTCATACATTGAGCCGTAGTAGTTTTTTGCTTGAACTCCAGAGCTATCGTATGACCATACAATTCTTGAAAGGATGGTAACTTTATCCCTTACATACAAATCGAAATATGGCATGAACTGAGTCGAAGTCATTAGGTATAAAGAACCATTAGGCTTGACTTTTTGAATGCAAAGATCTATCCATTGGTAGCACCAATCAAGATATTCTTCGTCTGTTTTCCATTTGTCTTTTCGACCAGCAAAATTCTTACCTATATTATATGGAGGGTCTACAAAAACCAAATCAACAGACTCATTTGGAATCTGTTTAAGTATCTCCAAAGCATCACCATGGTAGATACATCCATTTTCGTTAGAATATGATTCTATTATAT
>ERZ1034755.34-NODE-34-length-40881-cov-17.771714_pt1 | contig 40881 bp, 80 predicted proteins | sample MGYA00520596_ERZ1034755 | MGnify/ENA primary metagenome ERZ1034755 (study PRJEB33766, sample SAMN09781701) | gut metagenome | biome: gut microbiome | host: Homo sapiens | place: Madagascar | study: EMG produced TPA metagenomics assembly of the PRJNA485056 data set... | reverse complement strand
CGCCGATACCGGGAGACCAACAAGGAGGCCTTGGCGGAGTATAATCGCCGATACTACGAGGCCAACAAGGAGGCCGTGGCGGAGTACCAGCGCCGATACCGGGAGACCAACAAGGAGGCCTTGGCGGAGTATAATCGCCGATACTACGAGGCCAACAAGGAGGCCGTGGCGGAGTACCAGCGCCGATACCGGGAGACCAACAAGGAGGCCTTGGCGGAGTATAATCGCCGATACTATGAGGCCAACAAGGAGGCCGTGGCGGAGCGAAATCGCCGATACCGGGAGACCAACAAGGAGGCCTTGGCGGAGTATAATCGCCGATACTACGAGGCCAACAAGGCAAAGTGGCGGGACTATAACGCCAAGCAAAAAGCAAAAAAGGCCGCCGCCCTGATGCAACAGGACAGCGGCCAGCCGGAAGACCCGGCAACCAATGCAAGTCAAGTATAACACAAGTCGGAGGGAAAAACAATGCCGAAAGTGACACTGACAGAATCTGACCGGATGCGGGAGCGGCTGGCGACCGTCATCCGGGTGGAGATGGCAAGACAAGGGACAACGACGGCCAAGGTGGCCGAGAAGATGGATATCAGCCGGGGCGCGCTGCACTACAAGGTCCAGGACCCCGGGAAGCTGACTGTGCGGGAGCTGGGCCAGGTGGTGCGGATGCTCCACATCCCCAAGGAAGATCTGATGGAGGCGATTTATGGATGGTAAGAGAGCATGGTGGTGGATGGCCGTCATCGGCGCGGCGGTGCTGATTGGCGGGCTGTGCATCCAGACGGCAAGGCTCAGAGAGGCTCAGAGAGCGGCAATCGAGCGCGAGCCGGAGGTGACGCCCGAGGAGCCCGTATTGACTGAGACGGTGGCGTTTGCGGCCCCGGAATGGGCCGAGGACGTGCCGCTGGACAGCGGAGAGCCCGAGCCGGAGGTCATCGACACTTCTGCCAAGGACGCGCTGGCCAAGATGGTCTGGGGCGAGGCACGGGGATGCAGCCTCAAGGAGCAAGCGGCCTGTGTATGGGTGGTGCTCAACCGGGTGGACGATCCCAGATGGCCGGGGAGCATCCTCGGGGTGCTCACCCAAAAGGGCCAGTTTGCCGGATATGACCCCGCAAACCCGGTGGAGCCGGAGATCCGGGCTTTGGTGGATGACGTCATCGCCCGGTGGGGCATGGAGGCCCAGTGCATCGGGAGCGTGGGGCGCGTCATCCCGGATGATTACTTTTACTGGCAGGGAGACGGCAAGCACAACATCTTCCGCCGCGAATACAGAGACACGGCCACCTGGTCGTGGGAAATGGAGGACCCGTATGTGGGATAATTGCCCGGACCACCCGGACATCGCCAGAGTGATGCGGGAGGGAGACCCGGAGGGCACGCCGGTCTATTGCCCGGTGTGCGGCGCGGAGTTTGAGACGGCCTATGAGGACGCGGAGGGCAACATCGTCGGGTGCGACGAGTGCCTGCGGGCCATGGGGCCGGAGGAATATGCAGAAAGGCATGGTGAAAACTGGTGAATCTTTATGAGATCGACAAGAGCATCCTGGAGCTGGCGGACCCGAAGACCGGGGAGATCACAGATTGGGCCAAGCTGGAGGAGCTCCAGATGGAGCGGGAGAAAAAGCTTGAGAATGTTGCCCTTTGGTGCAAGAACCTCAAGGCCCAGGCGGCGGCCATCTGGGAGGAAGAGGCGGCGCTCGCTAAGCGGCGAAATGCCATTGAGGTCATGATCGAGAGCCGGAAACGGTATCTGGAGGGCGCCTTGCAGGGGCGGAAGTTTGAGACCGCCCGGTGCTTCGTGAGCTTCCGCAGAAGCCAGCGGGTGGAGATCACAGACGAGCGGGCTGCCGTGAACTGGGCCAGGGAGAATGAGCGGCATGATCTCATCGCGTACACACTGCCGACCATCAAAAAGGGCGACCTGGGGCCCCTGCTCAAGGCGGGGGAGGTCATCCCGGGCGCGAAGCTGACGGAAAAAGTCAATGTATTGGTGAAGTAAATGGACAACATGACGATTTTTAACCAGGGGCGTGCCGTGCCAATGGAGGCGCAGAGAACCATCGGCGCAGGGCGGCTCAAGGGGATGACAGATGTAAACCCTCTATGGCGGATTTCCAAACTTACAGAGCTGTTCGGACCCTGCGGGATCGGCTGGAAGTACATCATCACCCGGCGGGAAATGGTCGGTGGGGCAAACAACGAGATCTCGTGCTTTGTGGACATCGACCTGTACTATCGCTGGGAGGGAGCGTGGAGCGAGGCGGTCCCCGGGACCGGCGGATCCTCCTATGTGGCCAGTGAGCGAAACGGGCTGTATACCAGCGACGAGTGCTATAAGATGGCACTCACGGACGCGCTGAGCGTGGCTTGCAAGGCCCTGGGCATCGGGGCGGATGTATATTGGGCCGCAGGGCGTACCAAGTACACGGGCGGTGACGCGCCACCGGCGAAGGCCCAGGCTCCCGCTAAGCAGGCCACGGACAAAGCTCCCGTCCAGGCGGCGGGGAAGGCTATCCGCTGCGAGGACTGCGGCAAACTCATCCAGCCGGTGACGCTGCGGGACGGGACCATCTGGACGGCGGAAAACATCGCCGGGTACAGCGCCAAACGGTTCGGCCACACGCTCTGTGCCGATTGCCAGAAGCGGGTTAATGACGCAGAAAAGCGGCTGATGGAGCAGGAAAATGCTGGTCAGTAGGGCCCGGTGGATGATGGACGGAGAGGGGACATGGCTCTGCTTCCGGGCGGACAGCCCCCGGGCCGCCCAGGAGGTCATCGGCGAGATGGAGGAGGGCAAGCGCTATGAGCTCACCCTCAAGCAGCAACGCAAAAAGCGGAGTCTGGACAGCAACGCCTACGCCTGGACGCTCATGGACAAGCTGGCCGAGCGGATGGCGCTCCCCAAGGAGGAGATCTATCGGGGGTATGTCCGCAACATTGGCGGCAACTGCCAGACCGTCTGCGTCAAGGCGGAGGCGGCGGAAACCCTGCGGCGGATCTGGCGGGGGAAAGGGCTGGGCTGGGTGAGCGACACCCTCCCCAGCAAGCTGCAGGGGTGTGAAAACCTGGTGCTGTATTACGGCTCCAGCGAGTATGACACTCGGCAGATGTCCCGGCTGATCGACATGATTGTGCAAGACTGCAAGGCCTGTGGGATCCCTACGGCCACGCCGGAAGAGATCGCCCGGATGATGGACCGGTGGGGCGCATGATGGGCGAGTGCGAACTATGCGGGCGCTGGGGGCCGCTGGAGCGGCATCATGTGTTCGGCGGGCCGAAACGGCAGCTGAGTGAGCGGTACGGGCTCACGGTGGAGCTCTGCCACAGCTGCCACAACGAGCCGCCCAATGGCGTACATTTTAACCCCGGAACCCGCAGGATCATCCAGCGGGAGGCCCAGAGACGGGCCATGAGAGAGCAAACCTGGAGCACCGAGGACTTTGTCCGGGTGTTTGGGAAAAATTATTTGGAGGAGTAAACATGATTAACAGAGTGGTGATTCAGGGGCGTGTGTGTCAGGATATCGAGCTCCGGCAGACCCCGGGCGGGACGATGGTGACCACTTTTGCGGTGGCGGTGGATCGGTACGCCAAGGCCGGGGAGGAGCGCAAGGCGGACTTTTTTGACGTGGTGTGCTGGGGCAAGACGGCGGAGTTTGCCAGCCGGTATTTTGCCAAGGGGCAGATGATCGCCGTGGATGGGCGGCTCCAGGCCCGGATCTGGGAGGACAAGGACGGCAACAAGCGGAAGTCTGTGGAGATTGTGGCCGATACCCTCCATTTCTGCGGGAGCAAATCGGAGACTGCCGAGCCCAGGGCGCAGGAGGGGTTCGCGCCGCTGGTGGATGACGACGCGGATCTCCCATTTTAAGCATGAGCAAGTATCCGGAGGGTGAGCGTATGTTGGGAGCGTATGCGTATAAGTGCCCTTTTTTTACCGGAGACAACCAGGCCCGGGACGGCTCGACCTTCTGGGTACGGTGCGAGGGCGGGAGCTGCGTAAGGCTCCCGAGCCGGGCGGATGCCGGGGCCTATGTGCGGGAGTATTGCGCCAGCTATGACTGGCAACGATGCTCCATCGCCGCCGCGCTGGTGAAGCGCTACCAAAAGGAGGAAGGAAATGAATAAAAAAGACGTGGAACGCCTGGAGGGCGAGGTGCGGGGTCTCCGGCGCAAGCTGGACGAGGCGGAAAGCCGCATGGAAGGGCTGGAAGCTAGGGCCCGGAAGGCCGAACACACGGTGGCCGAGTATGAGGAGGCCGTCGCGGATGTCAACCTCACAGTGGACGCGGTCATGGCGGAGACGGCCATGACCTATGGGACCCCGGTGCTCCATGATGACGGGAGCCTCAAGGGCTATCACCTCCAGCTGGGCAAGTTTGACCCCCCGGGAGGTCATGCGCCAGTGGATGGTGACGGCCAGCCGGAAAGAGGACGGCGGGATGCTCATCGGGGTACAGGAGCGGGAACATGAGTAAGTATCACGCCCAGCCCACCACCCGGCAGGGCATCCGCTTTGCCAGCAAAAAAGAGGCCCGGAGATATGAGGAGCTTGCGCTTCTCCTCCGGGCGGGGGAGATCCGGGATCTCAAGCTCCAGCCGCAGTTTACCCTCCAGGAGAGCTATATCGCGCCGGAGGGGGACCGGGTCCAGGCCATCCGGTATGTGGCAGATTTCAGCTATGAGCGCCGGACAAAGCCTGACATCACCGGACAAGAGTGGTGGATCCCGGTGGTGGAGGACGTCAAGGGGCAAAAGACCCAGGTGTATGAGCTCAAGAAAAAGCTCATGCGGGAGCGAAAAAACATCATCATCCAGGAGGTGTAAAAATGACAAAAAGAAACATCAAGCGCGGGGAAGTGTACTACATCGAGGGGGCAAAAGAGGCCGCGGGGGCCGAGATGGTCAAGACCCGGCCCGGGATCGTCATCTCGGACCAGAATCAGGTGAAAGACAGCCATGTGGTCACGGTGGTCTATCTCAGCCACAAGGAGCAGACAAAAAACAGAGCCCATGTGCCCATGACCCATGAGGGGCTCCGCGGGGTGGCGCTGTGCGAGCACATCTATACCGTGGACGTCAGCCGGGTGGGCGACTATCTCTGCACCCTCACAGACGAGGAGCTGGAGGCCGTGCTGTGCGGCGTGGACAGCGTTATCGGCGGGGACCCAGACCGGGAGGATCTGCAAGGCTGGCTGGCCGACGCTGAGCGGGATCTCACGATGGCAAATGGCGAGCTACTCATGCAAAAACAGGAAACCGCCGCCTGGAAAGCTAAGGCAGAGAGCTACAAAGCCGTCATCCTGGAGGCCATGGGAGGGTGTTTCTGTGGCAAAAAATAAGGGATTCCGCCGCCGGGATGCGGCCCAGAAGCAGCGGGCCATCGAAACGGGGATCACCATGCACCAGCTGGTGGGGTAGGTGGATCTGGATGCCCTCATCCTCACTCTGGCATACGGAGAGTGTATGGGCAATGACCGGTGGGGACGGGAGCGCATCGAGCGTTTTTGCCTGGAATGGCGGCAGAACACGGCCTATGTGTACCGGGGCCTGGATCCGGAGGACCCGGAGGCCGACGCGGTGCGGGCCGATGTAGACAAGCGGCTGTTTGCCAAGACCACGGAGGATGACCGGACGCCGTGGGAGGAGCGATACCCCATGCAACAGCGGGAAACGCTGGAAGAAGAAACCAAAAGAATGAAGAATTGGAGGAAAAGAAAATGATCAAAGTCAACGTCAACAGCGAAAGGGTGAGCATCGAGGCCAAAGGAACCCTGAAAGACATCCTGGCCGACAGCAGCCGAATGATCAACGCGGTCTATACGACCGTGCGCCGGAATGACCCGGACGTTGCCGAGGTGTACAAATTGGTGATGCAAGGAGCGGTGAACGACCCGGAAAGCCCCATCTGGCAGGTCAACGAACAGGACGGGGCCGTGGTGGTGGACATGGAAGAGCTCAAACGGCAGATGAATGAGCAGTGAGGCCATGACCGTGTGTTTCAACGGGACGTGCCCGTTTGAGGATTGCAGCCACCACCCCGGACAGCTCAAGGGGATGCCGAGAGACGACACCGTGACGGTGATGAGCCTGGATGCCGTGTGCCGGAGGTATATTGGGTGGCTGGTGGATAAGCTGGCTGGGACGGAATGGAGGAGCCATTGAAACATGGTGGCAGACAAGATGAATGAGCTCGTCCGAAGGGCTGACGTGCAAGATGAGATCGACTGCTGGCTGGATTCCGTTGGGACCATCTTGATCGGCAAAGGGCTCAGTTCCTACGGCGAGCTGATCGGATGCCTTGAGGATGCACCCGCCGCAAATAGGGCATCCGTGCGGCTTGGGTGGTGGGAAAGCGTAGACTCCGCCTATTGGCGATGGACACCCGCGGGCGGAGTAACTGTTTCGCACATAACTTACCGTTGCAGTCGTTGTTGGCGGGGTTCCGCTGTGAAAACTCCGTACTGCCCAGGCTGCGGCGCGAAGATGGACGGAGGTGCTGAAAATGGCTGAATACATCAAGCGCACGGAGGAACTCGTGCTTTCCATGGTGACGAGCAATGAAGATTGGCTTGATTGACGTTGACAGCCATCATTACCCAAATCTCGCGTTGATGAAGCTCTCGGCATGGCACAAGGCACAGGGGGACACAGTGGACTGGTGGACCGGCTGGGAGCAGTACGATACCGTGTATATGTCCAAGGTCTTTGACGGGACTTACAGCCCGGATGTGGACGAGCCGTACAACGCCGACCGGGTGATCAAGGGCGGGACCGGGTACGGGCTGGACAACCGGCTCCCTCCCGAGATCGAGCACATCTGCCCAGATTACAGCCTGTACCCAGGGCTCACTCGGGATACGGCATACGGGTTTTTGACCCGAGGGTGCCCCCGGGGCTGCCATTTTTGCATCGTCGCCGCCAAGGAGGGCCGCGCATCGCGCAAGCAGGCGGATCTCTCGGAGTGGTGGAGCGGGCAAAAGCACATCGTGCTCATGGACCCCAATCTGCTGGCCTGCTCGGAGCACATGGACCTCCTGGGCCAGCTGGCCGAGAGCAAGGCGTGGGTGGATGTCAACCAGGGATTTGACTGCCGGCTTTTGACCCCGGACAACATCGGGGCCATCAACCGGCTCAAGCTCAAAGACATCCACTTTGCATGGGACTATATGCGCGAGACCGAGCAGGTCCTGGCCGGGCTCAAGCTGTATCGGGAGCTGGCGGCGCGGCGGCCCCATGGCAAGTGGGCGACGGTGTATACCCTGGTCAACTACGACACCACCCTGGAGGAGGACCTGTATCGCATCTATACCCTGCGGGATTTGGGCTATGACCCCTATGTGATGGTGTACGACAAGCCCAACGCCCCGCGGGAGGCTCGGCTGCTCCAGCGGTGGTGCAACAACCGGAAGATCTTTAGGGTAGAGCCGGATTTCAGAAAATATGCCCCAAAAGGAGGACAACATGGATAGATTAACAATCCCGGATGTGAAAGTGGATGCGCATACAACACGCAGAACAATGATTGATGCGGAAGCCGTCAAAGAACGCGCGATGGAAATTTACTGGAAGCTGAAAAAATATGAGGACACCGGGCTAACGCCAGCAGAAGTCCTCAGTATGTCGGCCGAGTGGTGTGCGATGATGTCTGTACTCAACAGCATCGGCAGTTATGACCGTCTTATGGAGTTGGCTAAGGCCGACAAGGAAGGCCGCGTGGCGGTGCTGCCGTGCAGGGTTGGAGATACGGTTTATTTTGTTTCGAAAAGATACAAATGCATCAATGAACTTACAATAAACAGCGTGGAATCAATTGTTTTACTCGGCAAAAAATGGGGGAAATGTGTGTTTGTTTCCCGCGAAGAAGCTGAGAAAGCATTGGCGGCGGCGAAGCGCGATGGCTGAACTGAAACCGTGCCCGTTCTGTGGCGCAGACAATAAGCCTATGGGCGCAATCATGAGAACAGCAAACCGTGGAGAGTGGAAGCACTGGTATAACGGGTGCGTTCTTTCTGGGTTTGTGATTAAGGAATGCAACATTGACGCTTGGAACAGGAGGGTTGACAATGGAGGATAAAGTTTGCTGCAACTGCGGCAACTGCGAAAGACGGCCTGAACGGGGCGGCATCGAGACGTATTGCGCCATTGATAACCACCGTATCGGCTATGTGGAGTGCTTTACGCAAAAATGCAAATACTGGAAGCGGGAAACGAAATGGGACGGAATGGAGGAGGCATTGAAACATGGTGGCAGACAAGATGAATGAGCTCGTCCGAAGGGCTGACGTGCAAGATGAGATCGACTGCTGGCTGGATTCCGTTGGGACCATCTTGATCGGCAAAGGGCTCAGTTCCTACGGCGAGCTGATCGGATGCCTTGAGGATGCACCCGCCGCAAATAGGGCATCCGTGCGGCTTGGGTGGTGGGAAGGCGTAGACTCCGCCTATTGGCGATGGACACCCGCGGGCGGAGTAATTGTTTCGCACATAACTTACCGTTGCAGTCGTTGTAGTCGGGGTTCCGTTGTGAAAACTCCGTACTGCCCAGGCTGCGGCGCGGAGATGGATAGGAGGCAATGACCTCGCGCAGCCAGATTTCGGGCGTTATAATCAAAACAAAGGGACCGGTTGACCGGTCTCTTTTTGCTGTTCTGGGAGATTTTTGCACAACGGTGGTGACATGGAGATTTGGAAGATGATACCATAAGAGCGTGGAGCCCGGTAGAGCCGACCATGTAACGGAGATGGGACGATAATGTAACGGGAGGGGTGCAAATAATGGATAAAGGCATGTTTTCTGACCGTGTCCGGCTTTTGCGCCGCCAAACTAAGAGGAGCGCAAGCGTTACATCTGAGCTGATCGGGCTCAGCCCGTCGGCGTTCCGGCGGTATGAGACCGGGGAGCGAATGCCGTCGGTGGAGGCCGTCATATTGATTGCGGACTACTTTGGAGTGAGCACGGACTATCTCCTTGGGCTCACGGATGATGTGCAGAGGGGGTGATCGGATGGCACAGGGAGACCTTACAGGCAAGCAACAGGCGTTTGTCCGGGAGTATCTGGTAGACTTTAACGCGACCGGTGCTGCCAAACGGGCCGGGTATAAGCACCCGGACATCGGGCGGAGGATCATCAACTCCCCTAGGGTGTCCGCCGCTATCCAGCAAGCCCGGCAAGAGTGCCAGGAGCGCTTAATTCTCGATCAGATGTATGTCATCAACAAGCTCCGGGAGATCGCAGAGACGCCGGCATCTGATGGGCCAGACAGTGAGTTGCGTGTGAGCAACAAACTTAAGGCGCTGGAACTCCTCGGAAAGCACCTTGGGGCTTTTGACGGAAAGCAAGCCGGGAGTGAGGAGGTCAAGATCGTCGATGACCTGTAAATTGTCAGAGATCATCTCCCCCGCCTTTGCAGTGCCGCATAGGGCCATCAAGCGCGGCGAGGTAACAGAGCTGGTCGAAAAGGGTGGGCGTGGATCGGCAAAGTCATCCCACATGTCCGTGGAGGTGCTGCTGTTTTTGCTCAAACACCCTGACTGCCACGCCGTAGTGCTGCGCAAGGTGGGAAACACCCTCCGCACATCGGTCTATGCGCAGATCTGCTGGGCAATCGCGCAGCTGGGGTTGTCTACCCTGTTCCGGTGCACGGTCAGCCCCATGGAGTGCGTATACACCCGCACGGGGCAAAAGATCATGTTTTTTGGGACGGATGACCCTGGCAAGCTCAAATCCATCAAGGTCCCGTTTGGTTACGTCGGCCTGGCATGGTTTGAGGAGCTGGATCAGTTTTCCGGGCCCGAGGAGATCCGCAATATTGAGCAGTCCCTTTTCCGCGGCGGCCCATGCTCCCTGGCGCTCAAATCTTTTAACCCGCCAGCCATGGCCCGCAACTGGGCAAACCAGTATGTATTGGAGGAAAAGCTGGGCAAGATGGTGCATCACAGCACATATCTGACCACCCCGGAGGACTGGCTGGGCCCGCGCTTTTTGGCGGATGCAGAGCACCTCAAAGTGACCAACGAGACCGCATATCGGCATGAGTACCTGGGCGAGGTAGTTGGCTGCGGGACACAGGTTTTCGAGAATTTGGACGTGCGGGAGATCACAGACGCGGAGATCGCGGAGTATGACCGCATATACAACGGCGTGGACTGGGGCTGGTATCCGGACCCCTGGGCCTATAACCGGGTGCATTACGACGCTGGGCGGCGGACGCTGTATATCTTTGACGAGCTGACCCGCAGACGGACCAGCAACCAGGACACGGCGGCTTTGGTCAAGGCAAGATTGCAGTCTCCGGACGAGCTCATCACCGCCGACAGCGCCGAGGAAAAGAGCGTGAGCGACTACCGGGCTTATGGCCTGATGTGCCGTGGGGCAGAAAAAGGCCCAGGGAGTGTAAACTACTCCATGAAATGGTTGCAATCTCTGGGCAAAATCGTTATTGATCCCGCCCGATGCCCGGATACGGCAAAAGAGTTTTTGGAGTATGAGTATGAGCGGGACGCAAAGACCGGCGAGGTCTTGCAAGGCTACCCGGACATCAACAACCACCATATCGACGCGGTGCGATATGCCACCAATAAAATCTGGAAACGGAGGGGCCAATGAGTAAGCTCAAGGCATGGATCATCAACAAGTTTTTGCCCGCCTGGTGCAGGGAATCCCTCATGCGGGAGAATCAGGCGTTGGCACGGAAAAACCAGCAGCAAGCGCAGGAAATTGCCCAGCTCAGGGCCTATATCGATGGCCTGGAATATGCGGTCAAGCGGCGCACACAGATCGTGGTAAACAAGGGGGAATGTAAATGAGCATCGTATCGGCTATCTTTAACGCGGGCAAAGTCACAACCTTTGAGGAGGCGTTTGGTGTCAAAAACATCACCAGCCCCGAGATGCGGCAGGCAATCGCCGACTGGTACGGGCTGTATTACGCAAACCCGGTCCAGGATGGCGAGGACCCCTGCCAGCGGATCCCGACGGCTATTGTGGCAAAGCTGTACAAAGCCGTATTTAGCGAGTACAGCTCCCAGGCGGAGCAGTCCGGCCCCAAAGGGGATTATATCTCCGACGTGCTGGATGGGCTGGACGCGGTGCGGAATCGGGCCGTACAGCAGATGCTTATTGGGGGCCAGTGCTATCTTAAGCCCATCATGACCGCGCCCATGACCTTTTGCGTGGTGGGCCGGGAAAATTACATCCCTCTGGCCCGGGACATCGCCGGGAATATTATCGACATCGGGACGCTGGAGCAGACGGTGGAGGGCGGCGTGGTCTATACCCTCCTTGAGCGCCGCACCGTGGACGCTCTGGGTTATTTGACCATTGAGAGCCGCCTCTATCGCTCCAATGACAAAGCCACGCTGGGTGTGCCCGTCCCCCTTGGGGCGCTGGAAAAGTATGCGGAGCTCGTCCCTGTTTTGCGGCTGCCTCAGCCCGTGGGATCCATCGGGCTGATCCCCCTCTCCTGCCCGGCGGAAAACTGCGTGGACGGGACGCAGGACCCCGTATCCGTCTATGCTGCCGCCGTCGGGCTCATCCACAACATCAACCGCAACGAGAGCTTGCTCAACGGGGAGTTTGAGCGCGGTCAATCCCGCGTGTTTGTCAGCTCTGATCTGCTCCGCAAGGACAGCTCCGGCCGCCGGACGCTGGATGACAACCTCTTTGTTGGTGTGGTGGACGATGACCCCGAGGCCGTCGGCATGACCATCTTCTCTCCCGCCCTGCGCGAGGCCAATTTTTTGGCCCGTAAAACGGAGTATCTGCGCAACGTGGAGAGCCTGATCGGACTCAAGCGCGGTCTGTTGTCTGAGGTGGAGACCCAGGAAAAGACAGCGACCGAGATCACCAGCAGCGCCGGGGAGTACAACCTGACTGTCATTGACTTCCAGCGGGCGTGGGAAAAGGCCGTGCGGGAGGCCGTGCGCGTGTGCAACGTGCTGGGCCAGATGTACGGATTAACGTCCGGCGGCGCAGTGGATCCCGACACGGATATCTCCATCAGCTGGGGCAACGGCATCCTCTACGACGAGGACAAGGAGTGGTCCACGCTGATGCAGATGGTGGCGGCGGGCATCCTCAAGCCCGAGATCGCCATCGCCTGGAAATATGACCTCCCCTGGGACAAGCCGGAGGACCTGGCGGCCATCCGGGAGAAATATATGCCCAATACAGAGGACAACACCGATCAGAGCGAGGAATAACCGATGCTGACAGCGGAGCAGATCGCGGCGTATCGTGACGCTGCGGCCATGCTTACGGACCCGGTAAATGATTACATCATCCGGGACGTGGCGCGGCGTATCGCAAAGGCGGGGCAGCTGACCAGCACGGCGGCCTATCAGGTATACCGGATGCAGCTGATGGGCAAAACTCAAAAAGAGATCATGGCGCGGCTCAAAAAAGAGATGGGTGTATCTGAGCGCGAGGCGGAAAAGATCCTGACCCAGGCGGCGGAAACCGGCTATCGCTATGACATCCAGTGGCTCCCGGATGCAAAGGTGCTCCCCTTTGCCCGGAATGAGCCGATCCAGCAGATCGTCTCTGCGGCGTTCAAGCTGGCCCAGGATGATTTCCGAAATCTCACCCAGACGCTCGGGATGGTAAGCCGCACGGGCAAGGCGCTGCCCCTCCAGGAGGCGTATCTGGAAGCCGTGGACGATGTTTTTAAGCGCGTCATCACCGGCGCGGCGGATTACAACACGGCCACCCGGCAAGCCTGCCAGACCTTGTATAACAGTGGTCTGGTGGTCATCGACTATGAGAGCGGTGTGCGCACCTCCCTGGAGGCCGCTGTGCGCCGGGACATGATGGGCGGTTTGGGGCTTATGCAAGAGCAGATCAGCGCAGAGCTCCACGACCAGGCGGGGGCGGACGGCTGGGAGATTTCCGCCCATGCCAACAGCGCCCCGGACCATGAGCCCATCCAGGGCAAACAATACAGCGACGCGGAGTATACCGCCCTAAACAACAGCCTCGTTCGGCGGATCGGGACGCTCAACTGCGGCCATGCGGCATTTCCGATCATCCTGGGGGTGTCTGACCCCGTCCACAGCCCGGCAGAGCTGGAGGCCATGCGCAAGGCCAACGAGGACGGCGTGACGGTCAACGGGCGGCATTACACCGGATATGAGGCCACCCAGGCCCAGCGGGCGCGGGAGCGGGAAATCCGCAAGCTGCGCCGCAAGGTGGCCGTGGACGAGGAGCTTGCAAAAGCCGCACCGGACGGCCAGGAAAAGGTCAGAGCGGAGCAGACACTCCAGCAAAGTCGGATCAAGCTCAAGGTCAAGGAGCAGGAATATAAGCGGTTTTCCAAGGCGGCGGGCCTTCGGACGCAGAATGACCGCCTGATGACCATCGGATATGGGCGAGGGCAAAGCGGGAGAGCGCGGGCAACTGTTGACAAATACCGCACCGTCAGGTATAACAAGGATGGTACGGTGCGGGTGACGGATGACTGGACATCGGTTGACAAACCACACATCCCCCTCCGGTATGTGCCAAATGCCGTCACGGATTCGGTGTCGCAAAACCGGCGGCAAAGAGATCGGACGTTTTTTGACGCAAACGGCTATCAATATCTCCAAATCAGCAACGGGCCGCATGGGAATCCCAAAAACCATCCGTTTGGAGAACACGGAGAGCACGCGCATGACATTGTAATCGTGGATGGCAAGCAGATCCGAACCGCGCGAGAAATCAGCGAGAAAGAACGAAAGGAGAACGCGGATATACTATGAAATTGGAAGAATTGCGCGCCTGGGTGGCGGAAATCGCACAGGACATCTCGTTTATTTATAAGGGTAAGTGTGGGTCGATTTGCCCGTTTGCAGAAGATGACATCGCCCTTTGCTACAACGAAGAGGCTGTGACCGTTCATTCGGTGGATGAAGTGTTCACCACACCTTTTATCGAAGGGAAAACGCTCGCGGAAATGTGCGAAAAGGTGACTTTCGATTAAGACAAGACAAACACCAGAAAGACAGGCTTGTGCCTGTCTTTTTTTATGCCAAAAATGCGGGCATTGCGCCAATCGGAGCAGCAAAAAAGGGGAAATGTGGTAGGGTTTTCTTAATAAATCGCCCCCTGGCGGCGTTACAGCCGGAGCCGCAAGCGGATGCGACCCGCGTAAAAAAGCGAAGCGGAAGGAGAACAAAATGAAACGGGATTTCCTGCGAAACTTTAAGGTCGGAGACCAGGAACTGAGCAAAGAGATCATCGACGCCATCATGGCCGAGAATGGGCGTGACATCGAGGCCGCCAAAGCCCCTTATGCGGACTATGAGGCCATCAAAGAGCAGCTTAAGACCGCACAGGACGGGCTGAAAGCCTTTGAACAGGTGGACGTGTCGGAGCTCCAGGGCAAAATCAAGGCGCTCCAGGATGACCTCTCCAAAAAGGACAGCGAGTGGCAGAAAAAGGTTGATGCCATGGCCTTTGACGGACGGCTCAAGGACGCGATCACGGCAGCCAAGGGCAAAAACGCCAAGGCAATCGCCGCCCTCCTGGACGTGGACACCCTCCGAGCCAGTAAAAACCAGGAATCCGACATCCGGGCCGCCCTGGAAGCCGTGAAAAAGGATAACGATTACCTTTTTGACGCAGACCGGCCCGCAGGCTATGCCGCCGGGACCGGAGGAGCCGGTCGTGGCGGGAAGTACTCGCCGGAGGAGGCCGCAATCCGCGCCGCCGCCGGTCTGAAATCGGAGTAAAGAAAGGAAGTATCACACATGGCTAACGCTATTACCCTTGCCCAGAAGTTTATCCCCATCCTGGATGAGGTCTATAAGGTCTCGTCCCTCACCGCAAAGCTGGACGGCGCTGCTGAGCTGGCCCGCCAGGGTGCCAACGCCAACGAGCTCATCATCCCCAAGATCGATATGCAGGGCCTTGCCAACTACAGCCGCAACGGCGGTTATGTTTCCGGCGACGTCACCCTGACCAACGAAACCGTGCAGTGCAACTTTGACCGCGGCCGTATGTTCCAAGTGGACTATTTGGACGATCTGGAGACTGCGGGCATCGCCTTTGGCCGCCTGGCCGGGGAGTTTATCCGCACCAAGGTCGTCCCCGAGCTGGACGCTTTCCGCTTTGCCAAATACGCCTCCACCACCGGCATTTCCAAGGTTGCTGCCGGGGCCGCTCTGGCCGACGGCGCTGCGGTCATCGCCGCCCTCCGCAAGGGCATTACCGGCATGGACGAATCCGAGGTCCCCGTGGATGACCGGCATCTGTTTATTACCCCGACCCTCTATGGAATGATCCAGGATATGGACACCACCAAGAGCCGCGAGGTGCTGGCCCGGTTTGCCTCTGTCACCCAGGTCCCCCAGACCCGGTTTTACACCGCGATCACCCAGTATGACGGCACGACTGCCAGCCAGACCGCAGGCGGCTATGTCAAGGATGGAACCAGCGGCAAGGACATCAACTTCCTGATCGTCCACAAGCCCGCCGTCATCCAGTATGAGAAGCACGTCGCGCCCAAGATCATCGAGCCCGCCCAGAACCAGAACGCCGATGCCTACAAGTTTGGCTACCGCAACGTCGGTATCGCTGACGTGTATGACAACAAGGTGGCTGGCATCTACCTCCACCACAAGGCGTAAGGTATGCAGATCGACAAGCGGTTGCTCGATCTGACGGATCCGATGGTGACCGAAAACTTTAACCGCGTCCTCAGTCTTTCCGCCGTGTCCGCTGTCACTCTGACGGCGGATGCGTCCGGCAAGGTCACCGGCGGCACAATGACGCTGGAGGGCGGCAAAGAGGTCCCGATCACCGTCGAGACAGCGGGCAGTTAAGGAGGGGCGCACATGGTGACGTATAACTTTTATCGGTCCGAGTACTGCGGCACGTCCATCCCGGCAGAAGAGTGGCAGAGATACGCCCTGGAGGCCACAGCTCAGCTTCGGCGATACCAGCGCATTTACACGGTCACCTCTCCGGACGAGCCGGACAAATGCCCGGGCTGGGCGGAAAATATGGCCGTCTGCGCGATGGCCGATGTGTCGTGCTACTTTGAGGCCATGGCCAACGGCGAAAACGTCACCAGCTCCACCATTGGCAGTGTGTCCAGCAGCTATGGCGGCAGTGCCGCAGCAGTGGACTTATCCCGTGCCTCCAGGGAAAAGGAACTTCTGCGGGCCGCAAGACTGTATCTGGATATCTACCGGGGGGTGGGCCGATGCTGAGATTGCACCGGCGCACCTCTCCGGTAAGCTATGACAAGTGTACCCAGACGGTGACGGTCTATCACAAAAACCAGGACGGGACGGTCTCCCGCACCGTCATCCCAAAAGCCTTTTTGGACTGGCACAAAACCCAATCCATCGACAAGACTGGAAGCCGGGAGACCAACGGGTTTTTGCTGGTCATCCCCTGCGGCGCATCCCCGGTGATGGTCGGCGACAAGATCATCCTGGGGGAGGGACCGAAGATCGACACCCGAGAGGAATGGGCGGGCTTTATCCCCGCCAAATATCCGGGGCTTGTGGTTGCGGCTACGGTGGACCCCAAGTACTGGCGGGGGAAAATGGTACATGTGGAGGTGGGCGGCTGATGGCAACGCGCGTCTACGTCAATATGCAGCCCATCGGACAGATCCTGGAGCGCCACGGCCTAAACAAGGGCGGGCGCGTCCAGCAGTTTTTGACGATGGAGTGCAGCAAGCGCATGACTGACTACATGCCGTTTCGGTCCGGGGCACTGGCGACAAAGCTCAAGGTGGTCACCTCTGCAACAGAGATCACGGTATACGGGCCCTATGCCCGGTATCAGTACTACGGCAAGGTCATGGTCGGCCCCGCGCCCAAGCGGGTGACGGACAAAGACCTGACCTATGACAAGACCAAAAACCCCAAGGCGGGGCCCTTTTGGGACCGCCGCATGATGGCGGAGCAGGCGCAGGCAATCGCCAATGCGTGTGAGCGTTATCTCCGCCGGGGAGGTTGATATGACGGCACTGGAAAAACTCAGAAATTGGATCTCCACGTTTCCGGACTATGACATCCTTGCAGTCCTAAACGTGGATTATACGGACCAGATCCCAAACAACGGCGGGCTCTTCCCTTCCGGGCTGGTCGAGGTGTCCCGGAAACAGGACATTTTGGGCAACTCGGAGATCGCAAACCAGTACAATTTCGGTTTGTGCTGCGTTTTTGAAAAGCCTCCCGGGGATGACGCTGCATCCACCATCAATGCCGACTGGGTGTCGGCGTTCCAGGAGTGGGTACAGGACCAGAGCGCCAGGCGGCTGGCCCCGGTGTTTGGGGATGACCCGATGACGGAAAAAATCACCGCACAAAACGGGATGCTGTATCAGGCGGAGGCCGAAGGGCTTGCCACCTATATGGTGCAGATCACGGTTGAGTGCACGAAACGAATCGAGGTGTAACATGGCAGACGCTACTTTTAACATGACCAAGGGCGCGACCACTGCCCGCAAAACGATGCTGGCTCTGCTCAACGTCGGCACCGGCTCCTCCCCCACCTTGGCCCCCATGGGCATCAGCGTGGAGGACAGCTCTATCGAGTACGACTGGCAAGAGGAGAGCACTACCGACATCCTGGGCAACACCTGGAACACGGCCAAGGCTCCCAAGCTGACCCAGACCTTTGATGCTTCCGCCCTGCGCGGCGGCGATGAGGTCCAGCAGAAGATCTGGAGCGTGGGCGTCAAGGACCAGGACGTTTCCGCCATGACCAACATGGACGTGGTGGTGGCCCATCTGTACGAAGGGGACAGCACTTCCGGCTTTTTCGCCGAGCGCTATCCCGCGAGCATGGTCAAGCCCTCCGGGCTGGGCGGCTCCGGCACCGTGGATATGGGCTATGACGTGTCCTATGGCGGCGCGCGCGAGGTCGGCACGGTCAAACAGGCCTCCGGCGGAAGCTGGACCTTTACCAAGGCGAGCTCCTGACAGACAACAGCAACACAACCGGCGGGGCGAGGCATGACCAAACCCCGCCATTTTTTACAAGGAGGACCAACATGGAGGAAAACAGCAAGGCCGTACTGTCTTTTGACACCGGCATCAAGACTTTTGAGATCAACGGCGGCGAGACTGTGCGTTTCAACCCAACGGACAGTTTCTTTGTGGAACGTCTGTTCGATACTTTTACCGACCTGGACAAAAAGCAGGAGGAGTACAAGCGGGAGGTCGCTGCCGTAAAGGATAACCGTGAAATCTTTGAGATCGCCCGGAAGCGAGACCGGGAGATGCGGGAGATGATCGACGGCATTTTCGGGGCGCAGGGGCTCTCTGACGGGGTTTTCGGCGGGGTCAATGTTTATGCCCTTGCGGACGGGCTCCCCCTCTGGTGCAACTTTTTGATGGCCGTTATGGATCAGGTAGACACCAGTTTTTCCCAGGAGCAGAAGCGGGCAAACCCCCGGCTCCAGAAGTATATCGCTCGCTACCAGAAGAATAAATGAGTTACCCGTGGGAAGAGCTCCTTCCCCAGCGCGTGGAGCTTGCAGGGGAGCCGTTTGACATCCGCTCCGACTACCGGGACATCCTCAATATCTGTGCCGCTCTGAGCGACCCTGAGCTCTCGGAGAGCGACAAGGTGGCCGTCATGCTCACGGCATTTTATGAGCATCCGGAGGACATCCCCCCGGATGCGGCCCAGGAAGCTGTGGAAAAATGCCTGTGGTTTATCAACTGCGGGGAGGAAAACAGCGGGCGGCGGGCCCCGAAGCTGGTGGACTGGGAACAGGATTTCCGGCTCATCGTCGCGCCGGTAAACCGGGTGCTGGGGAAGGAATGCCGGTCGGTGGAATATCTCCACTGGTGGACCTTTGTCTCGGCGTATTACGAGATCGGGGATTGCCTGTTTGCCCAGGTGGTGCGCGTCCGAAGCCTCAAGGCCCGGGGGAAGCCGCTGGAGGGCGCTGATAAGGAGTTTTACCGGGACAACCGGTCGTTGGTAGATTTCAAGGCCGTTTATACTGAGGCGGAGAAAGACCTCCTCCGGGAGCTCGGCCTGACGGATTGACAGGAGGTGGATCATGGCAGCGGACGGGACGATTATTTTCAAATCCGACCTGGACAACGAAAAGCTGGTTAAAGAGCTGGAAAAATCCAAGGCCAAAATCAACAAGCTGGAAAAGAGCCTTGAGAATATGGGCGGGCAGAAAAGCCAGCTGACGGAACAGTTTGAAAAGCTAAGTGTGACCTTGGACGAAGCAAAAGCGAAGCTCTATGAAATGCAGAACGCCGCAAAGGGAACCTATGGCAAAGAGCAGATCTCCGAGCAGCGTGAGCGGGTCCGGGGCTTGCAGACGGAATATAACCGCGTAGCCACACAAGTTGAAACGCTGAAAACGAATATGGGAAAGACGTCCGAGGAACTTGCCGAAGCGAAAGACCATGCCGGTGGTCTGGAGCGGCAGCTTGCCGAAGTTACGAGCGCAGGGGCGAGAATGCGGGACGCTATGGCCGAAGCGGATAAGCGCCTCGGGAAGATCGCAAACCGCATGAAACTTCTTGCCCGTCGCGTCCTGGTCTTTTCCGTCCTTCTGTCTGCGCTCCGGAAGGTGCGGGACTGGATGGGCGAGGTGGTCAAGAGCAACAGCGAGGCATCGGCGGCGCTGGCCAGGCTCAAAGGAGCCATTTTGACGCTGGCACAACCGCTGGTCAATGTCATCATCCCGGCGTTTACGGCCTTTGTAAACGTCCTGACCAAGGTGGTATCGGTGCTGGCGGCGGTGGTGTCCTCTGTATTTGGCACGACGGCCAAACAGTCCGCAGAGGCAGCAAAAAACCTCTACGACGAGCAAAAGGCCCTCAAGGCCACAGGCTCGGCGGCGAAAAAGGCGGCGGGGCAGCTGGCATCCTTTGACGAGATCAACAGGCTCACGTCCAATGATTCGGGCGGCGGCTCGTCCTCTGGCATTTCCCCCGACTTTTCCGCGTTGGAAAAAGGGATCGACCTCACCGGCAAGATCGGAGAGATCACGGCGTTTGTCAGCGCGTCTCTGCTGGCGCTGGGCGCAATTTTAACCTTTTCCGGTGCAAACATCCCCCTGGGGCTGGGATTGATGGCCGCAGGGGCCGTTGGGTTAGCGGCTGTCGCAAAGGAAAACTGGGATTATATCTCCTCTCAGCTTATGGCCCACATGAACGACATTCTTGGCGACATCATGGCGGGCGGCGGGATCCTTGCCGTCATCGGTCTGGTGCTGCTGTTTACCGGCCATGTGGGGATCGGCCTGGCGCTGTTCCTTGCAGGGGCCGCCGCTTTTGCTACTGCGGCATCGTTCCAGTGGGGCGGGATCGAGCAAGACATCAAGACGGTCATCGGCAAAATCACCTTGATCCTCGGCGGTGCTTTGCTGGTACTGGGCGCGGTGCTCACCTTTACCGGCGTTAATCTCCCTCTGGGCATCGCACTGATGGCGGCGGGGGCGGCTGGTCTCGTTACATCCGCTGTCCTCAACTGGGATAAGATCACCGGGACGCTTAAGCCTGTCATCTCCAAGATCATGACGGCAGTTGGCGGCTCTCTGCTGGTATTGGGCGCGATTTTCGCGTTTTCCGGGATCAATATTCCGCTGGGTATTGCCATGCTTTTGGCTGGCGGCGCGAGCCTGATCTCGGTTGGTGCGCTCAACTGGAACGCGATCCTTGACAAGTTCAAGGAGATTTGGCGAGGCATCAAGAACTGGTGGAATACCGATGTTGCAGAGTTTTTCACCGCCGAATACTGGAAAAACGTCATGAAAAAGATCGGAAACGGAATCGTCAGCGTGTTTTATGGCGCCGTCAACGTGGTAATCCGCGGGATCAACTGGCTTATCTCGAAGCTCAACACGATCTCCTTTGCGGTCCCGGAGTGGGTCCCCCTTATCGGCGGGAAAAAGTTTGGATTTAACATCTCGAAAGTGAAAGAGATCGCAATCCCTCGCCTTGCAGCTGGGGCAGTCATCCCGCCAAACCGGGAGTTTATGGCCGTACTCGGCGACCAGAAGAGCGGGCGCAACCTGGAAGCCCCGGAAAGCCTCATCCGCCAGATCGTCCGGGAGGAATCCGGCGGCGGGAGCGGCGACGTGTCCGGCATCCTCTACGCCATCCTGGAGGCTATCCGGGAGGGGAAGGTGCTTTCCTGTGATGACAAGACCCTGGCGGCGGTCGTGGGAAGAGCCCAGGCGCGGCAGATGCGGGCCAAGGGCGGCGGCTCCCTGGTGGATGTGTATTAAGGAGGCGACATCATGAAACCAGTGCTGAAAATCAACGGGACGGACTACACGGACCTCCTCCCCGCGTCCGGCATCCAGATCTCCCGGAATGACCTGGACGCGGAGAAATCCGGGCGGAACCTCAACGGCAAGATGTTCCGCCAGCGGGTGGCGGTCAAGGTCAAGCTCCAGATCAGCGGGCTCCGGCGCATGGACCACGCCCGCATGATGCAGCTTGCCGGTGACCTGGACCGTACTTTTGTCCAGGTGGTCTATCTGGATCCAAAGACGGGTGTGACCACCAAGACGTTTTACGGCTCCTCCATCTCGTCCACAATCCAGATCTATGACCGGGTATCGGACAAGACCTATTGGGAGGGGACGAGCTTTAACCTCATCGAGCAGTAAGGAGGGCGCATGCAAAGCACAAGCACACTTTACAAGACCATGCTTGCCGACGATGCCCCCCGGGAAGTCAAGGCGGAGATCTATGACAAAAACGGAACGGCATCCAGCAAAAAGACCTATACCCAGGACGAGATCACATCTTGCCGCCGCACGGCCAGCGCGTATTCCGACAGCGCCCCCGTGCCCGGCGGGTGCGTCGCTGCCACGCTGGATCTGGAGCTGTATACCACCGACACCATCCCGGAGATGGCCATGATCAAGCTGTTTTGCCGGCTGAATGACGGCATTACCACCTCCGAGTGGATCCCGCAGGGCGTGTTTTATGTGGACACCCGGGAGGTGGACACGGAGGCCGGGCTCATCACCCTGGAGGCCGTGGACGGTCTGCGCAAGGCGGACCAGGTCTATCAGCTGGAGGGCGACACGGGCGAGTGGCCCCGGCTTATGAGCACTGTTGTCTCGGAGATCTGCACCAGGTGCGGCTATACCCTGGACACGCGGACGAGTTTGTCCAGCACATACAAGATGGAGTACCCCAATGATTACACCATGCGCGAGATATTGGGGTACATCGCCGCAGCGCATGGCGGCTTTTGGGCCATGACCGGGGAGGGAAAACTCCGGTTGGCGCAGCTCTGGTAAGGGGGTACGGTACAATTTATGGCAGATATCGAGCTGGGGCGCGATGTACAGTCTTTTAACAAAACGGATGCATACGCCCCCATCTCCCGGGTGACGCTCACCGACGATGCAGGGAATGATTTCACGGCTGGCAACGACACCGGGCGTGCCCTGGAGATGGGCTGTCCCTGGGCCACGCAGACCATGGCAAACGACCTCCTGACCAAGTTCCGGGGCAAGGTATACCGCCCGTTTACGGCTTCCGGGGCCCTTCTGGACCCGGCGGCAGAGCTGGGGGACACCGTGTCTTGCAACGGCGTGGAGAGCATCCTCGGGGAGATGGACACCACCTATGACGCGCTGTGCGCCAGCGACATCTCGGCCCCCGGGGACCAGGATGTCAATCATGAGTATGAGTACAGCGATGCCACGACCCGGGAGCTCAAGCGCAAACTGACCCTGGGGGCCAACTATTACGGCACGACCATCACCCGGCAAAACGGGCTGGAGATCGTCAAGACCAACGGCGAGACCACAAAGAGCCGGGTCAAGCTCAACTCCGACGTGCTGGCTTTTTACGACGATGACGGCGGCGAGGCCCTTTATTTCGATACCAACGAGGGGACCTATAAGTTTGCAGGGGTGCTCAACGTTAACGACCTGTTCCAGGTGGACAAAGACGGCACGGTGAGCATCAAGCAAGGATCCATCCAAATCGGCGGGACGGCTGCCGCGCCGGTGTTCAAGGTAGACGAAAACGGAAGCTTGACGGCCACCAGCGTAGACCTGAAAGGCATCCTCCGGAGTGCAGAGCTGTATTTCGGGCCGAACGCCGTAGAGGGGGCCATCAGATACACTGAGGGCAACGACGGCCAGGAACAGACAGACTGTCTGGAGATGTCCAGCAACTACGGGTTGATCCTCAGTGCGGCCAAAGGGATGCGCATTGCCCCACAGGCTGGCCTTTGGGTCCAGCTCCCACCGGACAAGGTGTTGTTTGGGAGCCCCAGAGCCTGGCAAAGCCTGTCTCAAATCGCCGCTGGATCCGGGGCCATGATGGCGGCGGACTATGATTCCGACGGCACGGTCAAATCCGCTGGCGGGATCAAAGCGTATGTCGCGGCCCAGATCACCGGGGCCATGGAAGCGAGCTATTAAGGAGGGCGGATATGGCAAAACACACGACCCTTGCATCCCTGTTTTCCGACATCGCCGCCGCCATCCGAGCCAAGACAGGCAAAACGGACAAGCTGGTGGCGGATGACTTTCCAACGGCGATTGCAAGCATCACCACCGGGGTCAACACCTCGGATGCGACGGTGACAGCTGCAGACGTTGCAAGCGGCGTTATTGCATACGGCAAGGACGGAAAGGTGACCGGTACGGTCACAACGGTCAAATCCGGCTCCACAAAAGGGTACGCGGCAGACACAATGGGGTTTTTGAGTAACCGTGTTTTTCTGTCGAAGACGCTTCCGGCTGACGTGCTCCTCCGGTCTGGAGCGATTGTACAGATGCGGCAGCAAAGCTCCTCATTTGGTGATGCTGCCGCCGGAGATGTCCGCAGCGGGAAAACATTTACCAGCGCGGCGGGGCTTAAGGTAACTGGCACGCTGGAGACCAGCGCGGCAAACAGTATCAAGTTTTCCGGCAATCAAGCCGTAGTCGTTCCTGCCGCTGGCCGCTTTGATATTACGATTGAGGCTGATGCAACGCCAACAATTTTGGGCGTTGAGGTGATGGTTTCCAGGCGCGTAAACTTTGCCGATGGGGATGTGGAAAGCATAATGTGCATGATGGCATCTGACGGAACCGCTCACTTATCACCGTCTTACCGCGTCCGAACGGAAGCCGGTTCAAAAAGCCTAGCATTCTCCGCGGCTTATGGCACCACTTCTCTTGAGGTTTGGGCAATTAGTGGCGGCTGGAAGGTTTCTGTGTACCCTAGTGTGGCTGGGTCTGCCAATCTGGAATCCACATACGTGGCGAACGTGCTGTTTGCGACTTTATGATCCATTGGAGGTGATCTTTTGCGTAGAAACATCGAAAACAATTTGGTCATCGAGGTGGAGGGCGCGGCTCTCACCGGGTGGAGTGACCCGGAGCTGTATATCCGCCAGGGCTGCCGGTTTTTGCAATATACCCCGTCTCTGGTGGATGACAGCCACATCGCCGTGACCGTCCCGCTGGAGGACGCGCGGCAGCTCAACTCCGGCCCCGGCCAGATCCAGCTGGCTTATACGGATGCCAACGGCGTCCCCCAGGCATCCGAGATCGAGGACATCCAGGTGGGGGAACTGCTCAAGGAGGCTGGCTATGGCAATCAAACTCAGCCTTGACACCGCGAAGATCCATCTCAAGGTGTCCGGCGGCAGCGTCCAGGTCCAGGGAGACCCGTATGACGGGCCCTATGAGGTCACGCCGCTGGTGGCCAGTGAGGTGGTTTTGGAGACCCGGAAAAAACTCATGCGGGATGACGTAACCGTCCGCAAGATCCCGCAGTATGAGGTAAGCAACGATGCGGGCGGATACACACTTACGATCGGGGAGGTCATCTAACATGGCAGATACCAAGTACATCAACAAAGTAGTCATCGGCGGCGAGGCCAAGCTGGACCTGACGGGCGACACCGTAACCCCCGCCACGCTGGCAAAAGGAGCCACCGCCCACGACAAGAGCGGCGCGCCCATCACCGGTACATCCACCAAGGACGTGGATTCCAGCGGCGTCACCGCTGGCCCCGCAGAAGTCCTGTCCGGCAAGACCTACGCCGCACAGGGCGAGGTCAAGACCGGTACGATGCCCAACCAGGGCGGCAAAACTCTCAACATCACCAGCAAGGCGACCCCGGTGACGATCCCGCAGGGCTATCACGACGGCTCCGGCAAGGCCCAGATCGACGCCACCGAGGCCGCAAAGATCATCGCCAACAACATCCGCCAGGGCATCACCATCCTCGGCGTGGAGGGCTCTATGAGCGGCACGGAGGGCGCAAAGGCCCAGCCCAAGACCGCAACTCCCAGCTTTTCCGAGCAGGTCATCTCGCCTGACACCACCAGCGGGTATAACTACCTGTCTCAGGTGACGGTCAAGGCCATCCCGGTGACCTATGTAGACAACGAACAGGGCGGCCAGACGGTCACCGTGGGCTAAGAGGGGCACAAGCCCCTCTCATGAGAAAGGAGGGATCACATGGCGGCAAATAAAGTCGCGATCAACGGCAAAACCATTTTGGACCTCACTGGTGACACCGTAACCGCGGACAAGCTGGCAAAGGGAGCGACCGCCCACGACAAGAGCGGGGCACAAATTACGGGCACCATGGAAGCAAGCGCTGGCGGGGATTACAACATCGCAGCCACCACCAACTCCGACGGAACCCAGAACCTGGCCATTACAGATGCAGCTGGTGGAGGTAGTGGGGGAAGTGGTGTTCAGTGGGTAAATGCAGAAACTGATTAAGGGGGTGTAAAAGATGCCAGCTGGTAAAACTTACACATTCAAAATCCCATGTAATGTAACTCCAGTAAAAGGAGATGCTATATTGCTTCAAACAGCATCCTCCAAGAATTACGTTGCAACTTACGTAAATGGGGCCTGGGCAAATTCCTTTGAGACTGAGGGTGTAAGTACTGCTACATTATCAAATGGGGTACTTACTGTAAAAACAAAAGGGGTCTCGGAGTTTGATTTCGCCTGTTTCGTTCCCGGCCCCAACCACTAAGGAGGTGAACTATAATGGCTATTGATACCACCAAGAAAATCAAGCAAGTTACCTATAACGGAACCGAAATCCCGCTGAGAGGGTATGACACCAGCGATGCGACTGTGACGGCGGGGGATATTGCCAAAGGAGTCGTGGCGTATGGAAAGAATGGGAAGGTGACAGGGAGTACCGCAGTAATAAGTAGTGGGGCTAATTTTGATCCTGGAAATTTTTTTGCTACAGTTAGCAAATTGAGTGATAGTTATTTGAGAATGTCCGACACAAATAAAATGGGCAAACGGATCATAGACACTGGCGCTGTAGTCAGGTTGATGACACCATTTTCCAAGTTTGGCAATGCCACCGCTGCCGACGTAGCGAAGGGCAAGACATTCACTTCTGCTGCTGGGTTGAAGGTTACAGGAACAGCGGAAGGTAGCGCAGCGGCAGATGTTACTTTTGAGCTGTACAACAACGGCTTCAATAATCTCACCGTTGTGTATATGTCTAAAACAGATGGCGTCATGGACACAACAATCCCAGACTCAGACCACAAGTCCATTACCACCAGCGAGGGGAGCATGGTTGCTTTGGTCAACGGAGATTTTAATGGAAACACCATTAATTTGATTCCCGATAATGGAGTATCCATTGCCCAAGGGTGGCGCACGGCAAATGTTACGTTGTTTGTTGCAGGGGCGGAAACAAATGGCATGAACATTGATGTAGAAATTGTGTAACAAACGCCCGGGAACGGCGCAGGAATAAAAAAACCGCCCGGATGGGCGGAAATTGACAAAGGACGGCGGCTGTGCTAGGATGGGGACAGGCGCTGCCAGATACGGTAGGCGGTTAGCACTTCCCGGAAGGGAGGTGATGCGCATGGTTACATACGCCGAGCTGATCCAGATCGGTATTTTGATCGTGAGCATTTGCAATCTGGTTTATCAGATCTGCAAACGAAAATGACCGCCCCTCGCCAAAGGAAGACGGTCATTTCGTTTGAAATTACTTATTCTTTAGGCTAACCGCTTATCGGCAGCGCCCTTCTGATTTCATTATAGCCGGAAACGCCGCTTTGTCAAGAAAGACAAGGCGGTTTTTTTATGGGCCGCCTAGGGAATGGAAAGGAGAAGGAACATGACCAAGGCAGAGATCTTCAGCGCGTATGTGCTCCCGGCCATCGTGGCGGTGCTCACCGCCCTGGCGGGGTATATCGGGACGCAGATCAAGCGTCTGTATGAAAAATACGTCAACGACAAGGTGAAGCAGGACGTGGTCCGCACCTGCGTCAAGGCGGCGGAACAGCTGTACCGGGATCTTTCCGGCCCGGAAAAGCTGGAAAAGGCCAAGGAGGGCATCGTGGAGATGCTCAACGAAAAGGGCATCCCCATTTCCGAGATGGAGATGGACCTCCTCATCGAAAGCGTGGTACAGGAGTTCAACCAGGGTGTCAAGGGCGAGAAAAAGACCGAGGAATCCCCCGAAGCCCAGGAAGAGAGCGAGGTCGTGCATGAAAGCGCTGGCCTTTGACCGGATCGCCGTCCTCACGGCGAAGGGCCTGCCGGACGGGGCCAGCTATATCGCCGCCGGGGACCTGTGCCAGATCGGCGAAAAGACGGCGGCGGGGCTCTGGCCGGTGACCTATCCCACGAAAAAGGGGCAGAAGACCCGGTGGGTGCGCTCCCTCAAGGGCTTCCTCGTGAACCAGAACAACTTTTCCCGCATCTCCTACCCCGCCAAGGGGTATGAAAAAGCCACCATCAAGAGCTCCGGCTGCGGGGTGTGCTCGGCCATCATCGCCCTGGGGGCCGTCACCGGGAGCCAGATCTCGGTGCAGACCATGCGGGGCTGGGCGGTCAACTGGGGCGCGAGAGTGCCCGGCGGCACCGACATGAACAAGCTCCTGCGGCTGCTGTCCGGGCGCTTCCCCATTAAGATCCGCCAGACCAACGACCGGAACGTTTTGCTGGGGCATCTCCGGGCGGGGGGCGCGGCCATCTGCAACGTCTCCGGCAAGGGGATGTTCTCCACCGGCGGGCATTTTATGGCCGTTCTCGGCGAGCTGGGCGGGAAGCTCTGCATCGCCGACCCGGGGCTGTATTCCGGGAAATATTCCGTCAACGCCCGCCGCCGGGCCAATGTCACGGTGAGCGGAGATCTCATCTTCGCCAGCCCCGCCGTTTTGGACGCCGACTGCGTGGGGCGGTGGCCGAGATACTATCTCCTGGAAAGGGAGGGCTGAACCATGATGGTGACGGTGGACGGGATCATCAAAGCCGCAGCGCTGGTGGGCGCACTGGGGGTGTTGTACAAGATGTGGACCAAGATCGCCGCCTTTGTGGAGCGGCAGAACGCGCAGGACGTGGACCTCAAGGCCATCCAGGCGGAGCTGGCGCTCATCACCTATGCCCAGCTGGCCTGTCTCAAGGGTCTCAAGGAGCAGGGCTGCAACGGCCCGGTGACCGAGGCATTGAACAGGCTGGAAAAGCACCTCAACCAGGCGGCGCACCACCAGGAAGAGCAGAAGAAGGGGGCGTGACCCATGAGCCGGTATGATGCGATCATCGACGGCGCGGTCATCGGCTATACCCACTGTGCCAGGGACCGGGCCATCCTCAAGCGCCGCCTGAACGACGGCGTGACCATCGAGGGACTGGCGGAGGAGTTTGACATGAGCCCCCAGAACGTCAAGCGGATCATTCGCCGGGGACGGGATCTGACTGGTATCTAAGTGATAACACGTTGAGAGCATCCGAGGGAACTCGGGTGCTCTTTTTTTGTACCCAAAATGGCCGTTTGCTTGCTCGTCGGCAGGGGCGAAATGTGGGACAATAAAGCCAGAAAAGCAAAGGAGGACGCGGCAGATGTTTGATCCCTATGGCATGTACGGCTATGACCCCAGATTTGCCCCGAATCCCGGCCCACAGCGGCCAATCCCCCGCCCGGGGTATACAGACCAGCCCCAGGGACAGAACGGCCAGCAGGCGGGCCCTGGATGGGTGTTTGTGCCCCGGGTGGACGATATCGTCAATGTGACGGTGCAGCCGGGGGGCAAAGCGTGGATCATGGCCCAGGATCAGCCGGTGTTTGCTGTCCGGTCGGCGGACCAGCTGGGCGTGACGCAGACGGACTATTACAGATTCGAAAAATACAGCCCCACAGCGGCAAAAGCGGCCCAGGGCGAGGAATATGTCACCCGGGAGGAGTTTGCCCGTCTGGCGGCGGCTGTAGCGGAAATGAGCGCGGCGAAGACCGAACCGAAGAAGGAGACCAAGAAGAATGAACCCTCTGTTTAACGGAAACCTCCGGGGCATCGCGGACATGGCAAAGGCGATCTCCACAGTGGGGAGAATCAAACAGCTTTTATCGGGGAAAAACCCGGAACAGGCGATTGAATACCTCAGCAAAACGAACCCTCAATTTGCAGAGCTTTATGCGAAATGCAAAGACCGCTCCGTAAACGACATCCTGGCGGAGTACGGCATCGACCCGGATGGGTTCAAGAGTTTCTTGTCTATGTTTTGATCCACGGCGCGGGTGGCCAACGCGCATGGAAATAAATGACGGAAGGAATCACCAGTATGGAAAACTATTCTCTGGCCGACATCGGGGCGCTCATGGGCTCCCGTGACGGCGGCTTTGGCGGCATGGGTGCCTGGGGGCTGATTATCCTGGTCGTGCTCATCCTTTTGGGGGGCGGCGGCCTCTTCGGCCGCAGCGGCGAACGAAATGCAACCGTTGCAGACATCCAGCGCAGCCAGGACTTTTCTGCCCTGGAGCGGCAGAACAACGAGACCGTTGCCGCCGTGCGTCAGTCCGCTTACGACGTGACCGGCGCGCTCAAGGACAACGCCTACAACATTCTGGGCGAGCTCCGGGATGTGCAGGCTGCGACCGCGAGTGGCTTTGCGCGGCAGCAGGAGTGCTTAGTAGCAGTAGGCACTTGTGTAGCGTAAGCTGCACTGGCAACCGGGTGAACTGCTGGAAAATCTAAGTTTGCAGCTTGCTTTCTAGGGCTAATCAGTGTATAATACTGATTGATGTTTAGGAGGTGGGCTATATGTACTATGTTTATGCGTGGGTAGATGTGACATCCGGCAAGATTATCTATGTTGGGAAGGGAACCAAGAACCGATACAAGGTTCGCAAACACAACCGATTGTTTGACGAGTATATCAGGTCGCACGAATGCACAAGCAGAATCGAGAAGGAGTTCCTTGACGAAGAAGCCGCCTTTTCGTATGAGCGAGAGATGATAGAGACTCTGAAACAAGCGGGGGAGTGTTTCTGCAACATCAACATTGGTGGAGCGGGAGGCACGTCTGATTGGTGGACGGATGATCGGCGAGCGGAGTATTCCGCGAAAAACGTCATGAAATCCGAAAATCAGCGAGCGCGGATGTCAATGAAGAACCCAATGAAAAACGCGGAAGTTGCTATGGCCGTTGGTCTGAAAAAGAAAAGGGCTGTAGTGGTTGGAGACCGTGAGTTCTCGTCCGTAAAGGATGCTGCGGCTACGTTTAATGTCCGAAGCGCTACGGTAAAACGGTGGTGCGAAAAGGGCGTGAACCCCAGGATGGATAAATGCAGATATAAGGATTCTCCACAAGCGGCCTTTTCCGGGAACCGATACAACCTCGGTGGATGCAGAGCAATCATTTACAATGGCGTCCGCTACGAAACCGGGATTGACCTTGCGAGAGAACTAGGTGTTTCCAATTCCGCCATCGTGCATTGGGCGAAACGGGGATTTACCCCCGATGGTATCCCGTGCAGATACGAAGATGACACAAGGGGCCTCCGGTATGAACCGCGTGATTCTGGGTGGAAGAAGCGAAAGCCGATTATCGTAAATAGCGTTTGGTATCCATCAAAACGTGATGCGGAAATTGCACTCGGCCTCTCCAAGGGGTATCTTGCACCTTACATCGCCGGAACGCGCAAGAACAGCAAGTACATTTGCAAATATGACAATCAGCAACCAAGCTGCGGGAAATCCGATAACAGTACCGCGGAAGGCTCAACGACTAACGAGTGAGGACGGAGACCAATAAGCTCGACACGAGTGCCCGGCCCCAATAGTTTGGGTGAAGATATAGTCTGAACTTATGGGAAACCACAAGATGCAAGGGATAAAGAGCCTTTGCGATAACACAATGGCTGCGAAACGCTCCGGGCCATCGATGGCGTCAACTATAACGGTGCGCTCAACACCGCCAGCATCAACGCCAACACCACGGCCCAGGTCCAGCGCATCCTGGACAAGCTCAGCGCCGACCGCGAGGCGGCCCAGGCCCAGCGGATCAACCAGCTGGAGATGCAGCAGATGTTCTGCGGCATCCCCCGCGTGAGCCCCTATGGCTATGGGGTCGTCCCGCAGTTCGCGCCCTTTGGCTGCGGCTGCAACAACAACATCTGAACTGCTCAGTAATCCTGAGTAGTTGGCCCTTTTGGCCGGGTGCGGCGGGGCAAGCGCCCCGCCTTTTTTGTGAGAAAGGAGCTATCTATGGCGAGAAGTTTGATCTATACCTATAACCCCACCGCCGGGGCCGTCGCGGCTGGCGGCGTGGTTCCCATGGGCGGGACCGGGGCCATTGTCCGCCGGTATGGCGGCTGTGTCAATGCCGGGCAGAACGGGGTCACCCTCAGCGGGGATGGGTATTATACCGTCGCCCCCGTGGTGACGGCTGTTGCCGCGGCTGCCGGGCCCATCTCTGCGACGCTGTATCAGGACGGGACCCCCATCCCCGGGGCTGTGGCGACGGCTACCGCCACGGCGGGCGGGACCGTGACGCTGGCTGTGCCGCCCGCTGCGGTGCGCGTCCGGTGCAGCTGCGCCCAGAGCGTGCTCACCGTCGTGCTGTCTGCCGCTGCCACCGCGTCCACCATCTCCGCCCTTGTGACCAAGGAGTGAGCCTATGACCATCATCCGGGAGTATGTGGACCGCATCGCGGAGGAGATCCAGGATGCCAAGCACTACGCGGAGCAGTATGTGGAGTACAAGGCCCGGGGGAACATCAACTGGGCCAACCGCTACAAGGAGATGGCCGGGGACGAGCTTAAGCACGCAACGTACCTCCACGACATGGCAAGCCAGCAGATCGAGGAGCTGGGCAAGGTGTTCCAGCCCACGGAAGAGATGCGGGAGAAGTGGGAGAGATCCCACAAGGAGTATGTGGAGAAGGCCGCGTGGGTGCGGGTCATGATGGGGATGTAAAATGCATATGAAAATGCATACAAAACATCAAGAATCACGGTATATAACGGATTGAAACTATATATCGGCGGGTTCGACTCCCGCCACCGGCACCATTACACGAAAGCCCCGAAACGTAAGCGTTTCGGGGCTTTTCCTTGTTTCATGCGGGCTCGCGAGGCGTTTTGATGTTAAAAATATCTAGCACTCTGCGCGGTATTTTTTGCTTTTGGCGCTTTTTTCGGACGGGAAATACATACAAAAATGCATACACGCAAGGTCATTTGAAGAAATCTGCCATCATGGCGTTAATGTCATCCTGCTTTTGATCCATGATGTGCCCATATACGCGCTTGACCATCTTGTCATCTTCGTGCCCCAAGCGGCGGACGATGTAGAAAATCGGAACGCCAAGGGAGATCATAACCGAAGCATTATAGTGGCGCAAATCATGGAAACGGAATGTATACCCAAACTTGCTGCGGATTCGCTGAAATCTGTCGTAAATGGCGGCGGGGGTAGATTGGATCACAAGATCTTCTGGCGCTCCGGAAAAGCTGTGCAACGCTTCGGCAATCTGTGGTGTCTGGGGGAGCGTCCTGGTCCCGGCTTTGGATTTTGGCGGCTTGATCGTCCACTCGCGCTCCGGCGTGAGGACGCGGCTCTTATTGATTCGGACGCTGCCGCCGCGCACATCGGCAAAAGTGAGAGCGCAGACCTCCCCAAGGCGTAGCCCAAGTTGAGAGGCCAGCATGATGGCAAGAACCAAGTCCGTATCCCCCCGGGTTTCCGCGACGCGCTGGATATCTTTGATCTGTTCCAGCGTCGGGATCTGGATTTCCTCTGCCTGTTTCGGCGGCAGTTTGACCGATAGGCGCTTTTCCGTGGCGGAAAAGCGGATGGATGAAGCCAGCAGGCCATAGATGTTGCGAACGGTCTTTGGCGTCAGCTCTCTGGACAAGTCGTTGACGTATGACTGCATCATCTGTGATGTTATCCGGGAAACCGGAACATCAGCGAGACTCCCGAGATGGTTTTTGAAAATCGCCTCGTTGCTCCTGCGGGTGGAGGGGCTGTGGAGATTGGCGCGGCTGTCCAGGTACTTGCGGACGGCCTCCGACAAGGTGAGATCATCGGAGATGGCGGCGGTACGCTCTGCGTCAGTCTCCAGCTCCACGGCGGCGGCGCGGGCCTCTGCTTTTGTGGCGCGGGTGACGGATTTGCGGATGAGCTTGCCCTCCTCGTCCTTTCCAAGATAGGCGTAGCAATTCCAGGAGCCGGAGGGGAGGCGGCGGGGAGTGGATGGCATAGAGAGACCTCCTTATGTGGACGCAAAATGACGCGAGGAGAACGCGGACCGGAACCAGCCCCAATCCCGATTGGCAATGTCGATGAGCAGCACGACGATCACAACCAGGAGCACCACGCCCAGGGCGATGGCAAGGCCGAGGATCCATTTGTCCTTGTGCTTCAAGGCCCGCTGGTACATGATGATCTGTGCGCGAAGCCGGTGGACCTCTGGGCCAACGAGGTCGGAATCCCGGGGAAGGATCCCGAAATAGTCATCCAGGGACACGTCCAGCACCTTACACACGGCCCCGGCGAGATCTACGGAGGTGGAATGGGTCTCGCCGGAAAAGAACTTGGACAGCGTGGAGGTGGGGATCCCGGTCTCGTCGGAGATCGTTTGGATTGCGATTCGACGCTCATCGCGCCGGTCGCGGCAGACATTGTTGAGTGTTGGTTTGTACGGCAATTTGTATACCCTCCTTTGACAATTTGCAAAAACGGTTGGGCGCATCCCCGAAAATCCCGAAAACGGGGCCGGGAAATATTTCGGGAAATCAATTATCCCCGGGAACGGGCTGGCAAAACCGGGGCGGCGGGTGTAAAAAGGGTGCAAGAAACCCGCCAGGCCATGGCAGCCCGGCGGGCGGAAATGAAAGGATGTGCGCCCGATGAGGAAGCCACCGGCGGATCGCAGGAGAATACGGAATCCCAGGATTCCGGAGAGGGGGAAGCGGTATCATGCCGAATAAAGAAGAATACATCGCGGCGATCGAGAAGCGGCTCGCCCAGGCCAGCCGGGACCAGCTGCGGCTTGTGCTTTTGTTCGTCGCGCGGCTCATTGAGACAAGAGAGTGCTCCTGATTTACCCATAATATACCCCACGCAACGACAAAAGTCAACAGGAAGAGAAAAAAATAAGGCCCTCCGGGGCCTTATTTTTTATCCCCGGAAAGCGTTTTAATCAGGGCATACATAAATTGCCACTGTTCCGGGGTGAGCTTTGCAAGCCCGATAGCCAGGGCTTTCTGCTCATCTGGTGTGCCCGGGCCAAGCAGGTCAGAACAAAATACAGCGATCTCGTCCTCAACGCTCCCGTTGGAATGCTTTTTATTCATCGTTGTGTCCTCCTTATTTTTCATTTTCCTTCCGCCTCCGGCTCAGCTCGGCAAGCTCGTTGATCTTTTTCTCCAGGAGATCCCAGCCCTCTGGGGAGAGCGTCGCCAGGATGGCCACAAAATCCCGCTGGAAGTCCGTGGCATCGGGGCCCAGGAGGTCGGCGCAGAAGGTCGTGATCTCGTCCTCCCGGGTGCGGGGGCGGAACATCTCGCCGATGCCGTCTCGGAGCCAGATTTCGTCTACGCCGTATTCGCGGCAGATGTCTTTAATAGTCCGCTCACTTAGGGAGGACTTTCCATTGCATACGGCTGATAAAAACTGCGGCGTTACATGAATTGGATCCGCAAACTTAGCCTTGGATAATTGGGTCGCGTTAATGACAGCTTGGACGCGCTCATTGATGGTGCTCATGCCATCACCTCCTTTGGGTATAGCATATCACATTATGACGCGAAACACAAGTGAAAAATCGAAAATAACTTTCGGCCATGGGGTTGACAGCGAAAGTAACATGCGATATAATGGGCACATAGCGAAAGATGTTTTCGAATGAGCGAAACTGAGCGGTGGGAGCAAGGAGGAACGAGCAAAAGCCCGAAGCAAAACCTTTACAGGTATTGCAAAGGCTATGGCTGACCAATGGGGGTGAATGGCTATGCGCCGGTTCAAATCCGGCCACCCCAGCCAGAGGCCGGGTAGCGCCCGGCTGATGTGAGCGATTATCGGCTTACCTCACAAAGAATGAAAATGCTTGCTGAAAACTGCGCTTGTCTTGATGCGTCGAGACCGGTTTGACCTGGAGTGAATAGGGGCTACGACTTTTCGGAGCGTAGTTGCCGGTAGCGTGTGACAATCTAAGCGAGAAGCCGAAGAAATCGAACCAAGGAGGGTATATGAGCGAGAAAGAGAAGAAGCAGGCCCGGGCCTTTTTGAAGGTCCTGGGCGAGATGTCGCCGGAGACGGCGAACATGGCGAAATCGTATGCGGAGGGGCTGAGGGCAGCGGAGGCCCTGCGCCGATGCCAGGAGGCCAAGGCAAAGGAGGCGGACCCCAGATGATCGTGGAGAACATCCGGACGATGTGCCAGGAGCGGGGGATCACGGTATCCGAGCTGGAGCTGGAATGTGACCTGAGCCGGGGGACGATCCTCAACTGGTCCAAGCGCGGCGGGCCGGGGTCCTTCCGGTCGGTGTGCCGCATCGCGGACTATTTCGGGGTGTCGCTGGACGCGCTGGCCGGGCGGGACACCGGAGGACGGACATGACCCTCGCAGAGCGCCGCGTGGCGGCGGGGATCACCCGGGCCAAGGCGGCGTATACGCTCCACCTGAGCATGGCCGAGCTGGACCGGATCGAGAGCATGGCCCAGGAGGCCACGCCAAGACAGGCCCTTTGCATGGCCAAGATGTACGGCTGCAAGCCGGAGGAGCTGGAGCTGGGGCTGGACCCGTACAGCCTCCACGGCTGGCGGGTGTACCACGGGGTCGGCATCACGGCCATGGCGGCGCTGGTCAATGTCACGTCGGACAAAATCAAGGACTGGGAGGACGGGCTGCGGACCCCCAGCGACGCGGAGATCGTGCGGATCTCGGGCGTGACAGAGATCCCCATCCCCAGCCTGATGGAGGCGGAGGGATGGTGGGGAGATGATGAACGAGAGGAGGAAAACGCATGATCGAACGAATGGAAAACGCGCTGCTCCAGTTTGTGGAGCGGGCAAGCCAAGAAAACGCCACCGACAGAGAGGTGGATGCTCTTCCGGCGGTGGCGTCGGCCCTGACGGCGCTGGTCTCGAAATACCGGCCCATCGGGTTTTACTGCGCAAGCTCCCGATGCGGGATGAACAAGCACGGCGTGTTTGTCTGCCGCTGCGGGAAGTGTCACCCGTTATTCGAGGAGTGAGAGGACGGGAGGCGCCATGCTGGGATATTGGTTCGTGTGCGGATGCATCATGGTCTCCCTGCTGGTCAAGGCCCTGTTTGAGTGTCTTTATTTCCAGGACCAGGAAGCGGCACGGCGGACGGTCCGGGACTGCATTGTCGGGTGCGTCAGCATCCTACTTGCGGCGGCGTTCGCGACGCTCCTGAATCACCTGGGATAGAGCATCATTGATCGCACGCGAGTTGTCCCCTTGGAGGGCGGCGTACAGTGCATCAAGCCTTTCGGCCATTTGGCCGGGTGCTTTTGCCCGCAGGGACGCGACGGCGGCAACGGCTTTATACCGGTCACGCAGTTTCCGGGATTCGGAAAACACAGCGACCGCAGATGCCATGGCGGAAAACTCATCGACGGCGGTCAATGTATCTTCCCGCTCCCATTGGAGCCGGAGCCGCTTGACTTCCTTGGATGCGGACATCCTGGCAATCACCCAGGACGAAGCCACAGACACGCACACACCGGCAAAGCTGATGAGTGCAGTAATGACCGGGGTTGTCATGGCGATCACCTCCGTTCCGCCTCCTCCGACCGGCCCACCAGATAATCCAGGGACACGTCGAAGTAGTCGGCGAGGGCGGTAAGAACCTCGAAGCTCGGGGAACGCTTCCCTTTCTCGAGAAGGCGGACGGCCTCGTCGGTGATACCCAGGTGAGAACCGAGAGCGGCCAGAGAAACCCCGGCCTGTTTGCGCAGCTGGGCCACGCGCTCAGAAAATACTTTGCGATAATCCATACGATACCTCTTGACAAACCAACTTTAAGTTGGTATGATACAGATGCCAACTCAAAGTTGGAATCTGGGAAAGGAGAAAAGATGCTTCGAATGATGCGGCAAGAACGGGTTTCCCGTGGCTGGTCCCGCGAGTATGTAGCGGAGCAGACCGGAGTGACCGCAGAGGCGATTCGCCTCATCGAAAACGGCGAAAGGAATCCTTCCTACCCCGTTCTCGTCAAGCTGGAAGATCTTTTCCAGATGAGCCACAGGGAGCTGCTTTGCGGAGCCGATCAGCGTCGCTGAGGGTCTTCTGACCTCCCCACCAGGTAATCCAGGGACACGTCGAAATAATCGGCCAGGGCGATGAGGGTAGACAAGGATGGCTCACGCTCTCCGCTGGCGTAGTACTTGATGGCGCGTGGAGATATGCCCACCGCCTCCGCAAGCTGGGATAGCGTGGCCCCTCTGGACTGCTTGAGTTCTGAAAGCCTGTCACAAAAATCCATTTTAGAAAACCTCCTTTGGGGGCTTGACAAGGGCACAAACGTGCACTATAATAACACCATCGAGGGCACAAACGTGCACTCGAGGAGAAAGCGGAAAAGGCGATGAAAAACACGAAACTGGAATCTGCACGGGCGGCGAAAAAGCTGACCCAGGAACAAATGGCAACGAAAGCTGCCGTGTCCCTGAGAGCCTATAAGGCTTATGAATCCGGGGACAGGATCCCCCGGGCGGATGTGGCAATCCGGATCGCGAAAACGGTTGGCCGGTCCGTGGAGTGGCTGTTCGGAGCCGATCAGCGTCGCTGAGGGTCTTCTGACCGCCCGACGAGGTAGTCCAGGGACACGTCGTAGAAGTCGGCGAGGGCGATGAGAACCAGCGCGGACGGGACGGTTTTGCCGTATTCGTACCGTTGATAAGCTTGTTCTGTAATGCCGATCCCATCGGCCACCTGTTTTTGGGTAGCGTGTTTTTCAAGGCGGGTGCGTTTCAGAGCATCGGATAGCTGAGACATGAGAATACCCCCATTTTTTGAAAAGGTATTGACACAGCAAATATGATGTGCTATTGTAAAGTCAAAGCACAGCATATATGATGTGTTAATCCAGGAAGAGAGGAGTGCATGAATGTGAAATTGAGAGCAGCCCGGGAACAGTCCGGCAAGACACAGGCCCAGGTTGCGAAAGATGCGGGAATCAAGGAACAGTCGTACCAGAAGTATGAATACGACAAAAGCACCCCCAATGTGCGGACGGCGATCCGCATCGCACGGGCGGTGGAAAGCACGGTGGAAGAGATCTTTGGCGAGAACTCAACCACAGATTAACACGCCAGGCGGGAAACCGCAACAAAAATCGACAGGAGGACATTATGGACAAGCCGAAAAAAGTTCTCACGGACGAGGAAGTCGAACAGGAGATCGCCCGGCTCCAGGGCTCGGAGCTGGTCAAGCTGGCAAAACGGGAGGAGCGGGTCAAGACGGCCCGGCGGCGGAAGCTGTACGCGCTGCGCGCCTACGAGAAGCGGGGAAAGCTCCTCCAGGAGCAGGGTGTGACCATGGAGAGCCTGAAAAAACAGGAAAAGGCGCTGGAAAAATGAAGGACAGGCGGCTCACCCCGGCGGAGGTGGAAATGGAGATCGCCCGGCTGGAACGGGCAAACATCATCCGGGCGGCGGAAGAGCATGAATTCTTCCGGCGGTCCCGGGAACAAAAGCTGTTCTGTCTGAGACAGCAGGCGGAAAAGGAGGAAAAGCATGGGACCTGAGATGACGATCCTGGAGTGCATCTGCCAGGTGGTGGTTTTCTGGGCGGTATGCCTGGTGGGCTGGGTGACGGTCAAGATCATCGAGTGTCACGGAAAGCGTAACAGAAACTGCAACAGAAAATGTAACAGATTCTGTTACAAAATCTGCAACAGAATTTGCAACAAAAAATGCGTCACGGCAGAAAGGAGAGCAGCATGAGAAGCCGCACGGGGTTCGCAAAAAGCGTCGTTCTTTCCAAGGACTTTTTGGAAATGTCTGTCGACGCTCAACTCCTGTATTACACCCTCTGCATGAGGGCCGATGATGACGGCTTTGTAGACAACCCGAAGCCCATCATGTCGAAAATATCCGCCACAGAGACGGAATTATCCGAGCTTGTGTCGAAAAAATACATCATTCCGTTCGAGGACGGGGTGGTCGCCATCCGGCACTGGTTTGTCAATAACTGCATCCGCAAGGTTACATATATTCCCAGCGTTCATCAGGACAAAAAACGGGTGATTTTGGCAACTGGAAAGAGCAAAGAGTACATGGATCCCCTGGACAACCTTCCCCCCGTAAACGGGGCGGACAAGGTCGAAAATGAAGTTTCCAAAGAGGTTCCCCCAAGAAAGAAGGTTTCGCCCCCCTTGATGGTCCCTTCCTCTTCTCCCCCTATAACCCCCGTATCTCTATCCCCCTATAATCCCCCTGCTTCCCAGAAAGAAGACCCCCTCCAGAATGCACGCATTTCTTCCGGGGGAGAAGAAAGCTCTGGGAATAAGACGAAGAGTGTACACAGGAAGTCTTACGGAGAACATGGGAGGGTGAAGCTGAGCCAGGAAGAGCACGACCGGCTGGTCCGGGACTACGGCCAGGCGGAAGCGGAACGTTGCATCGCCTATGTGGACGAGATCGCCCAGAGCACCAACAACAAGCCCGGCTGGAAGGACTGGAACCTGGTGGTCCGCCGGTGTCACCGGGACGGATGGGGGAACAAGGGAGGGAACGCCGGAAAAAACAGCCAGGCCAGCGGGAACCCGTTTTTCGCCATTGCGGCGCGATTGGAGGCCGAGGGGAAATGAGATCAAGCGACATGGCAAAGCTGCTGGGCGTGCTCCTGGTGACATACCCGCAGTTCTACCGGAACTTTTCCGACCAGGACATGGAAAACGTGGTGGCTCTCTGGACAGAGCTGTTCGCGGACGAGCCCGCCGAGCTGGTGATGATGGCCGTCAAGGAGTACATCCACAGCGACCAGAGCGGATTCCCCCCGGTGATCGGCAAGATCGCCCACGCGGTGGACCGGCTCAAGCATCCGGACGATCTGGGCGCGGCGGAAGCCTGGGCCCTGGTCCGCAAGGCTGCGGCAAACGGATTCTATGGCGCCGAGGAGGAGTTCCGAAAACTGCCCCCGGAGGTGCGGGTCATCGTCGGGAACCCCGGCCAGCTGAGAGCCTGGGCCCAGATGGACGTGGACACGTTAAACAGCGTCATCGGGTCCAACTTCCAGCGGGCATACCGGGAACAGATGGAAAGCATCAAGCGGGATCGCATGACGCCGGAGGACGTGAAGGCGCGGGCGCGGCAATATCACCTGAGCCCGTTTGAGGACAGGGAGATCAAGAGACTGGAGGATGGAGCATGAGCTTTACGCCGGAAGAGCTGGCCGAGATGGCCAGAGCGGATGCCGAGATCGAGCGGGAGTTTATCCTGACCGCCGAGGAGGCGGCGGAATCCCGGGAGCTGGACCGTGCCGCGAAGATGGAGCGGAAAGACAAAAAAGCAAAGGCCTTGGCGGAGCGAAATCGCCGATACCGGGAGACCAACAAGGAGGCCTTGGCGGAGTATAATCGCCGATACTACGAGGCCAACAAGGAGGCCGTGGCGGAGTACCAGCGCCGATACCGGGAGACCAACAAGGAGGCCTTGGCGGAGTATAATCGCCGATACTA
>ERZ1034755.31-NODE-31-length-41444-cov-14.312764_pt1 | contig 41444 bp, 64 predicted proteins | sample MGYA00520596_ERZ1034755 | MGnify/ENA primary metagenome ERZ1034755 (study PRJEB33766, sample SAMN09781701) | gut metagenome | biome: gut microbiome | host: Homo sapiens | place: Madagascar | study: EMG produced TPA metagenomics assembly of the PRJNA485056 data set... | reverse complement strand
CGGTTAAAGAAAATTTTCACAGAAGAGCGATGTGGTCGAGAAAATATGCACTTTGTCTTGTCTCTTATTGATCGTGCTGCGTTCTTGCGAGCTGAAATTGAATCTATTGAAAAGCGATTACAAGCCGAGGGATGCATAGACTTCTTCGTTCAAGGAACGCAAACTATGTGGAGGGAACACCCGTTATCGCGAGTTCATACTCAACACTCAAAATCTTACCGAGATACGATTACCAAACTTGAATCTTATGGGAAAGGCGGAGATTCTTCGAAAGGTGAAAACAATCCCATTGTCGGTTTGATCAACAAGGGTAATACGGCTCGGAATAAATACAAGTTATGAATTACATCAGAATTTACTGGGATAAAATACAATCCGGAGAAATAAAAGTCTGTCGGAAAATTCATAAGCAAATGTCTACACTCATAGACCTGCTGGATCATCCCCGTGAGCCGTGGACTTTTGATGAAGACCTTGCTAACCTCGGTATAGAGTTCATAGAAGAACACTGTAAGCAATTCGAGGGTGAGTGGATAGGTCAAGAGATTGAGCTTATGCTTTGGCAGAAAGCGATTCATCAAGCGGTATTTGGTTTCGTAAACAAATATACAGGTTATCGTAAACACAAGGAAGTTCTGGTCATAGTAGCTCGTAAGAACGGTAAGACTACTTGGGTTGCGGGTGAAGCAGGTTTTATGCAAGTAGGAGACGGCGAGGGCGGACCTCAAATACGCAATCTTGCTACCAAACTTGATCAGGCTAAGATTCTCTTCAACGCATTCGATAAGATGCGTATACAATCCCCAAATTTATCAAAACTACTTGTCAAAAAGAATAACTGTATTGAGTCCCACTTTAACTTTGGGACTTTTACTCCGTTAGCCTCTGATTCAGGTTCTTTGGACGGTTTGAATGTCCATTTAGGGATAGTAGATGAAATGCATGCTCTTAAAGACCGTAACCTGTACGATGTTGTTAAGCAGTCTCAATCTGCTCGTAAACAACCAATAATGTGGTCTATAAGCACTGCGGGATTCGTGCGGGAAAACATTTATGATGACATGTATGATTATGCCGAGCAGGTCATTGACGGTTTAATTCAGGATGATTCATTTATAGCATTCATCTACGAGTTAGATAACCGTGATGAATGGCTGAAAGAGGACTGTTGGATAAAGGCTAACCCGTCATTGGGGATTACCAAACCCGTAGAATACCTCCGAGAACAAGTTAAACGAGCCTTGACGGAAAAAAACTATAAGAGCACGGTACTTACCAAGGACTTCAATATTCGTGAAAATACGGTCAATTCCTGGCTGTCTGCTGAAGAGGTTATGAATAAAGCAACCTATGATATCAAGTGGTTCAGAGGACATTATGCTGCCGGAGGTGTAGACTTATCTACTCGTTGTGACTTATCTTGTGCCAAAGTGCTTATTCAATGTAAAGATGATCCGAATACTTATGAAATCGCTATGTACTTTCTTCCTCGGGATCTTGTTCAGCGTAAAGTCAAGGAAGATAAGATACCCTATGATGTTTGGGCAGAACAAGGCTGGATAACACTCTGTGACGGTGATCAGGTCAAGTATGAGGATGTTACAGCTTGGTTTGTAAAGCTCGAAAAAGAGTATGGTATACATGTCATCTATTATGGGTATGACCGAGCTCTTACAGACTATTGGCAGACTGATATGAAAGAACACGGGTTTACAGGTGGTGAAGCAGTAGCACAAGGTGCTTACACGCTGAGTACTCCTATGAAAGATATCGGAGCAGACATTGCTGCGGGAAGATACATCTATAATAACAATCCTGTAACACGCTGGTGTTTCTGTAATACGGCTCTTGTAAAAGATGCTAATGATAACTGGCGTCCGGATAAAAAGAACAGCCGTCAGCGTATAGATGGTACATTAGCAACGCTCAATGCTAAGACGGTTATGCTGCGTAGATGGGAAGATTATAGAGGAATTCTAAAACGAAAGAGGATAGATGAATAAAATACAAATATTTGGGGTACTATATTACATAAGGAGTTTTAGATGAGTATAGCATCATTTTTCCAAAAATTATTCAAACTAAATGGGACTCCCCAAAGTGACGCTAAAAATAACCAAGGTGTACAGGCAAAACTTCTAAACGGGAATCCGAGTGAATATGCCACCTACTCGGGCGAATTCTATGCGAATTCGTTGGTTAGAAGCATCACTCATCGAATTGCGACTTATGCTTCGATGATATCGTTTGAACATGTTAGGGGATATGGCGAAAAATTTGAAATTTTACGCAATAGTTCTCTTAACAGATTGCTCAATGTCAAGCCAAACTCCTTTATGACACCTGCGGAGCTGCAATATAAAACATGGACAGATCTCCTGATCACTAACAATGCCTACCAATGGTTACAAAAGGACAGGAACGGAGAGATTACAGCCATATTGCCTGTGGTTGCGAATCAGGTAGAATTCGTTGAAGTCAACGGGTTTCCGTTTTATCGGTTTTCCTTTTCAAACGGCGAAAAAGCAGTGATCCCTGCCTTTGATATTGTACATATCCGCAGGTATTATTATAAGAACGATGTATTCGGTGATGATAATGAGCCTCTTAGAGAGTCCCTCGGTTTACTGAATACTATGAATGTATCCTTGGATGCATCCTTAAAGAACGGTGCTCAAATCAAGGGTATTCTTCAACACCAGAATACGGTTGACCCCGAAGATTTGGCTAAACATGAAAAACTCTTCCGAGAATCCTACCTGAAAGCAAGCAATTCAGGTGGTATCGGTATGTTGGACGCCAAGTTCAATTTCATACCGATAAATTACCAAGGGAAAATAACCGACAGCTCTCAGATGAAAGAAATTCGTGATTACATTTACCGTTATTTCGGTGTCAATGACGAAATTCTTACCTCGAGTTATAACTCAGACAAATGGCAGGCATTCTTCGAGGGTGTTATGTCACCTATTTTGAATAATATGAGCCAGGCTTATACCATTCATTGTTTTACCGAAAAAGAACTCGGGTATGATAACCGAGTGATGCCCTCGGTTAATCTGGTTACATTCATGAGTGCGTCTCAGAAGATCTCTATGGTTAAGCTTGCTCTTGACGGAGCGTTGTATACTCGTAACGAAATAAGACAATGGTTTGGTGATTCCCCTGTAGAGGGCGGAGACACCTATCAGTACTCTAAGAACTTTACAGAAAATACAGATCAAGGAAATCAAAAAGGAGGAACAAGCAGTGGAGAAACTGATTCGTCTAACACTCCCAATGCAATTCCGGAATGAAAAGAGGATGACCGAAGAGGGTGAAGTTACCGACATGGTGGTTGAGGGTTATGCGTTTAAGTATAATTCTCCCACGGTTTTGTATAAGAACCAGAGTGGTTTTGAATATCGTGAAGTGATTGAAAAAGGTGCTTTGGATGGCTCAGACATTTCGGATGTTCCGTTTAAGTACAATCACGAAGATTCAGTTATGATTGTTGCGAGAACAAGAAATGGTTCGCTTTCACTTCGTGACGATGATGTCGGTTTATTCATACATGCTCGGTTTATAGATACTCAGACAGGGCGAGATCTTTTTAAGATGATACAGGAAAGGCTGATTGACAAGATGTCTTTCGCCTTTACTGAAAGTGAGTATAGTGATGACTATATGGAAGACTATACTCTTCATCACATAAAGAAATTCAAACGCATTTGGGATGTATCAGCAGTTGATATTCCCGCTTACGATAGTACAGAAATTTATGCTCGCAGCATTGCTCCCTTGGAGAAGAGAGTACAGCAAGTTCTGGAGAGAACAATGCAAGCTAAATATAAAAGACAGCGGATGCTGTTACAAACAAAATTTTTATTGGAGGAAGAGATATGAATCTCAAAAAAAGGCTTTTAGAAATCAAAGAAGAATTGCGTTCTCTTCAGGCATCTCTTGCTACGGCGAAAGATGAAGAGCTTGACGGTATATCCGAAAAGGTCTCGGCACTTGAAACCGAAATGAGAAGTGTTAAGAAGAAAATTGCACTTCAAGCTCAGGCTCAAAGGTCGGCTCTTTCTATCACCGAAGATGACGGTGAAGAGGGTGAAGACGATAACGGTGAAGAGGGTGAGGAAAATCACGAACAACGCAGTATCGTGATTTCGCAATCGGATAACCAAAACAGGTCAGAACGCAGAAGAGCAGAAAGACTCGAGAAGAGAAAGAAGATGGGTGAAGACCTCATCAATAACAGAACGGTTATTCTTGACAGTACGGTTTTGTATCCCAAGAAACAATCTGATGTTCTCGCTCCTTTCCCGTTCAATCAAGTTTCGAACATCGTAAACGCAGTAAGATACACTCCTGTTATCAACGGTGAAACTTATGATTCTCCGTATATAACGGGTAACGGCATGGGTGACTATACCGCTCAACCCGTAGCTGCTGGGACGGGTGGTAAATATGTTAACACGGCTCCCACCTGGGATAAAGTTACGATTACCAAAACGAAAATCACCGCTTACGGCGAAATCACGAAAGAACTTGAAAGAACTCCTGTTGCGGGTTATGCCGATGCGGTTGAGGCGAATATTACCATCGCTCTTCGTAAGAAACTTGCGAGAGAAATGGTAGTCGGCGACGGTGCTACGGGTCATTTCGTAGGTATCTTCTCTGCAACGCTCAACGGCAAGAACACGGTCGCTGACTATAAGATCGGTGAAATCAACGAAAACACGCTCGATGAAATCGTTCTTAACTACGGTGGGGATGAAGACATCGAAAGTAGAATGTCGTTGCTTCTCAATAAGCTCACTCTTCTCTCGTTCGCGAAAGTTCGTGGAACTGATAAGAAGAAAGTTTATACCATCAACTACGAAGCAGGCACGATCGACGGCATCAAATTCTTTACCTCGAGCCATGTAAAGGCTTTCGCGAAAGCGACCGCAGGTACGGAGAAGACTGCTTCGGCTGCAGAAGTAAGAGGCGATGCTTTCCTCGCTTATGGCGATTTCAATCAATATGAAGTTGCGGTGTTCTCGAATATCGAAACGGCGAAGAGTACGGACTTCAAGTTCGATCAAGGCATCACCTGCTTCAGAGGCGATGTATTCATGGGCGGTAATATCGTAGGCTATAAAGCGTTCATGCGTGTTTACAAAGCTGCCTCGACGGTTAAAGAGCTTACCGAGATAACGATCGGCGGATAATAAGGAGATAAAGGATGTCACAATTTGCGAAGAATTTGTTACCCTCAATAAAACTTACATTGAGAGAAACTTCTGTTGATTTTGATCAAGAAATTGAATCTTATATAGACGGTTGTGCGAACAATTTGCAAGTTGCTGGCATCCTCTCTTCTTTCTTTTTAGACTCGCTTACGGCAGAAACAGTTGATTCTCAGATATTACAAGCGATACGGTTGTATTGTTTGAGCCTTTATGGTTTATACAATTCAGACTCCGAGAAGTATGACAGGAGCTATCGTTCTATCAAAGCCACGCTATGTACCAACAGGAAATATACGGAGGCAATCAATGGGGTTTAATACAAAAATCGACCTTGTAGATATATCCTCTGTTCTTGATAAAGCTACGGGAAAACGCTCACTTCAAATTGCTAAGAAGACAACGGTTTTTGCTGATGAGCAGGAAGTCGGTCTTCAAGAGTTTTATTCCGCTTACAGCAATAAGAAAGAGCTTGTTGCGGTTTATGAAATTCCCGAGCATCTCTATCACGGAGAGAGTTATCTTCTTGTAGGTACAAAACAGTACGCTATCACTCGTGCAGCCAAAGGTCGTAGCCTCGGTTATATTCGGCTCCCATGTACTAAATGCCAGCAAAAATATCTGTTGGAGGGTTACTCAATATGACTCCGAAAGATTACAATTTGATGGTATACAATTTGCTCAAGCCTCTTGTTGATGAGGGAGTTGAGTTATACTTGAATACTGTTCCGGAAGATGAAAATAGTCAGCCGTTAGATTTTGTAGTCTATCGTACAGGGGTTGTTGATTCAGCACTTGCTTACGGAGATGGAAAATGTCTATTGAGGCAGTGTGAGTGTGATGTAATTGTAAATGAGTACGGAACGGGAAATAGAGACGATTCAGGACAGCTTGCAAAAAAGGTTGAACAAATTTTACTTGACGCTGAAATTGCCTATAAGAAATATTTCCCAGGAGTCGAGCTCAAGAGTAATACGGTTCAAACCACATTTACATTTGTTTTAGTATAATGGCAAAAAAGCATCAAAAACAGTTTAATCTTTATGACGAGTTGAAACCTATTTTGGATGAGTATTCTCAGGAGGTCTGGAAACTAAAAGAACAGGCTCTTGATAAAGCTGCTGATTATATGGTTGAAAAACTTGAAGACGCAAGTCCTGTAAAGACAGGTGAGTTAAAGAAAAACTGGCTGAGAACAGATAAGTATTCAAATGTACGCTATATAGGAAATTCAACTGCTGCGAGTAAAAATGAATACGGATATGATATTCCGCTTACGAATATTCTTGAGTTTAGCATGAAAGGACATCCCTTTATCCGTAAAACATTTGAGGCTAATAAAGACGAAATCGTAAAAATAATAAAGGAGACAATCGAAAATGGCAGATCCGAGTAAAACGGGAAAAATTCTTCTGGAATATAACTGTAAGAACGGTGTATATGCCCTTGCTGCGGGTACGGTCAAACCGCTCGGATATTTATCCAGTGTAACCACCGACAAGAATATATCTACCGCTGAAAAGTACGGCGACGGAGAATTACAATTGACTCTTATCAACGATAAGGGTGGGACGGGTACTTTGGAATTGACCGCAAGAGATTCTGACTTTGAAACTGATCTTGGACATGTTCAAGAAGTTGCAAACGGTCTTGCGGAAGTTCAAGTTCTGGAGAACAAAACGATATCTGTCGGTTTTGAGTGCTATATTACGGGAGCGGACGGGGTTGTAAAAACCAAGAAAGTCTGGCTCTTGGGGGTAAATGTATCCCCTGCGGGAGATAGCCTTTCTCAAAACACGGATAGCATCAACGAGTCGATGGCGAGTTATCCCATCACGATCAAAGGGGAATATCTCAAGGATTCCACGGGAACGAATGTCTGGAAAGACACTAACGGGAATACCAAAAAGGTGTTTAAGATTACCTCTAAACCCGGAGATACGGGATATGATACTTTCCTTGACAGCGTTCCTGTTCCGAAAGTAAAGGCTTGACACATTCTACACACATAACCGCAGGCAGCTACGGCTCTTGCGGTTTTATAGGGGTTTTGCCAAGCGGTAAGGCACAAGATTTTGATTCTTGTAATCGGTGGTTCGAATCCATCAATCCCTGCCAGTACTAAATAGGAGAGTCTTATGAAAATCAAATTACCCGTTCAGACGAAAGAGCTTGTAAAAGGGCAAATTGTTAAAAAAGAAAGTGAAAAAGAATTTGACCTTGATACGAGTTTGGCAAGTGAAATAAGATGGGAAGCAAAATTCCCTGAGCAATCTCGAAATGAGGACTTGTTCTCTTATACTCAAAGAATTCAGAAAAATGAGGGTCTTTCGGCTCCGATAATTCTGAGCAAAATGAAAGCTCTTTATTGTTGGTTTGATACGGATGTATCCTTTATAGACTTTGTTAAGATGTTTGATTTGGCAGATGCTAAATACACTGAGCATCTTACTCATAGAATTCAGGAAGTCTGGGAAGCAATACAGGGTGAGAGTGTTGAAAAAAACTTGTAACGCATAGGGAAAAACTGATAGAGATCTATAAGAAGATCCCGAATCAAGGATCTTCGCCCGTTTTCCTTATGCCGTTATCTTTACGGTTAATAAAAGAGGCGAGTACAAATCACATAGATTGGCGATCTTTACATTTTATTGATTTGTTGAGCATTATATACTCTTTAAGAATTGACCGAGCAATGGAGTTCTTGAGAGAAAAGAAACAGCAAGCTCTTCAAAAACGAGGAATTGCTGAAGTAAGAAAAGCGACAGAGCAAGATTTTGATAACTTATAATTTTGTAGGAGGTGTAGACTAATGGCGAATGGCGACAAGATAAAAGGGTTGACCGTCAAGATTGGTGCGGACACCTCTGATTTTGTTAAAGAGCTGAAAAAAGTCGATAAGGAGATAAACGCTACTCAAAAATCGGCTAATAATTTACAGAAAGGTCTTGAATTAAAATATGATGAGTCTCGGTTTTTACAGGCTCAAAAGAAGATTCAACAGGCTTTGACTGAGACGGAACAAAAGGCTGATGCGATTCGTAAACAGATGAAATATCTGGAGGATAGTGGTCAAGTTGACACTACTGCCTATGATACTCTTCAAAATGAATTGGCTCAGACTGAAACCAAGGCTCTTCAACTTGGGAATCAGTTAAAGAAACTTGATGATGTTAAGTTTAAGTCTCTTACAAAAGGACTTGATGATGTTTCGAAAGGGTTAGACACTGCTGCTAATAAAACCAAGTTCTTTTCAGCTGCTGCTGCGGGAGCTCTGGTAGGTGCTGCTGCCCTTGCAAAATCTACGGCAGCTACGGGTGCGGAATTACAGGACTACTCTGACCGTCTTGGTATATCTGCTGAGGCTTTACAAAGATGGCAATATATCGCTATGCAGAGCGGTGTAAGCAACGAGCAACTCAATAAGGCTTTCTCGAAGTCCAGAGATGTTATAGGAACGGCTCTTGCAGGAGCAACCAATACCGCTACCAATGCTCTACAAACACTTGTAGGAGACCTGTCTAAGATCCCGAGTTCAACCGAGGGAGCGTTTGACTATATCATCAAAGCCTTGGCTCAGGTTTCTGATAAGACTCAACAAGCCTATTACGCTAACGAAATATTCGGTGAAAAGCTTGCGACAGATCTTATTCCTATGCTGAATAACGGGACTGAGAAGTTGAATAAACTTAATCAGGAGTTTGAGAGTATAGGATATCTCAGTAATGAGCAAGTCCAGAATTTGGCTGACCTTGATGACAAACTTAACATCGTCAATGCTCAGTTAGATCTTGCGAAAGCGGAACTGGGAATCGCTCTTGTTCCGATATTAGAAACTTTGAATGACCTGTTGGTAAATGACATTATTCCTGCTATAAAGAAACTTGCAGAGTGGTTCAACGGATTGTCTGAGAGAGGTCAAAAATTCGTTGTTGTCGGCTTACTGATGGCTGCGGCATTGAGTCCTGTATTGAAACTAATGTCGAGTCTTATTGGGGTTATTCCTAAACTCATAAAATTTTTAGGAAGTCTACAAGGAGCTGCTCTAAAAACCACTGCGGGGTTTGCTGCTTTGGGTACGGCTTTTGTTCTGTGTTTAGACCTTATTGCTAACTGGAAGAATATGTCTACCATAGAAAAGATTTTGAAATCTTTGGCATTAGCAGCCTTGGTTGCTGCGGCAGCTGTTGCTGTATTTCATGCTGCTTGGTCTTGGGGTATTGCGGTTGGTGCTATTGCTGCTGGTATTACTGCTGCTATCGCTACGGTTAAAGCAGCAAGTGATGAAATCGGAGTAGATACTGATTTTAGTGATGTAGACTCACTTACTACCTCGGCAGGAGAATCTTCTCCTCGTAGTTATGGCGGAGGGTCTACTACCTATAATGAGGATAATTCTCAATATAATATTTCCATCAGTATGGATGCCTCGGGAGATTTGAATTATGATTCAAAGGCTTTGGCAGAGGAAGTTATAAAGCAAATTCAAATAAAGAAACAGGCAGGGAGGGGTTGATAATGATACGAGCCTATGCTTTGGTCATCCTTGATAAACAGGATAAAATTATTGATCGGTTTAATCTCCCGTTGGTAACGAATCCTACAGAGAATGGTTTCAAATTATCTTTATCCAAGATTTCAAGTGATATTGAAGATATAATAACAAAGGTTGTTCAACAGAAGACTGTAAAAAAGTTTAATGTGATTCAATATCAAAATTCTTATGAGAAATCTTCGATTTTATCGAACTGGATTCAGAAGTACTCTAAGACGGACTTCCGGATGGCTCTGGAGTATAATGATACTAATTTGATCAAATACTGTGAGGGAAAGGTTACTTCTCTTGATAAAACTGAAAAAGATGAATATGGAGTACTGACTCAGGCTATGGAATTCACTCCTGTGACTCCGTACTTCTTAAAGCAAGAGAATGCTCTGATATTGAAGTCTTCAAGTGTGGGTAAAAAATACCCGTATAAATATCCGTATATGTATGGTACAAGTACCGTTGAAAATAACGAAGTTGACAACCCATACTTATATGATATTCCCGTTATAGTGACTCTCACAGGACCGATAGAACACCCTGCTGTAAGCCTTGCAGATGAAAATGACGAGAGCTATGCAAAAGTCAGTTTTCCGAATATTGACTTGGCTCAGGGTGAAAAACTTGTTATCAATTCGGCTCAGCGTAAAATCTATAAGATTGCTACAAACGGTACAGAAACAGACTATGTTCCGGAAGTAGATCCTCAATTCGATACTTTCTTACGAGCTCGAAGTGGGGTCAGTAAATTGATTGTCAATACTCCTGATGCGGGGATAGGATTCAGCCTTGTAGGCGGTTGGAGACAGTATGTGTTATGATTGTATCTTTTTACGATAAAAATTTCAAAGGTCTTCAAAACAATGCCTCTCTTACGGTTGATAAAGATAGTTACTCTCTCATTAAAAGACCTGTAGAGATAAATAGTCTGTACTGTAAATGTGAGGCTTTTACGGAAGATATTCAACCGACCTTTCTCATTATAAAGGATGATAAAGGTGGTTATCTCTATGGCAGTCTTGCAGGAATTCCTACTCTTAATGAAAATAATATAACCGAAATAACGGGAACAGATTTGAAAACAATGTTGTCAAGTGATGTTGTTCTTCAGCCAGGATCTTATTCCACGGTTAATGCCTATTTGAGTTATGTGTTTGGGGAGTGGAAAACTCAAGTGAATCAAGACTCTATGCCTTGTGAGCTTGTGTTTAGAGAGTATGTTGGTTATGCTTTCAATATCCCTATGGCGGACTATAAACCGAGTACAGATAAGGCGGTTTACAATGCTTGGGAAGAAATTCAAAGCTACTTAAAATATTATGACCTGTATCTTGATACTTATATTGATTTGAAGAATAAAAAGGTTCAATTCATTATAGGTAAGACAATGTACAGTACTGTAAATATAAAGCTGTGGGAATATGGCATTAAAAATTACGGGAAGTGGGTTGCTACGGTTAATGAGACTCAGGGTTACTATATCAACAAAGATACAGGAGTCTGGACTGCGGGTACTAAATGGATTCTGACAAGCCAAAATAAAATTACGATTACTCCTGCTAATAGAGATATCTATCCTATTAAAAAGAAGATTTACACAAGTGAAAAGAGCCTGATAGAAGCAAATCAGTTGGCTCTGGAGGACTTGTTGAATTATCTTTTTAATGAGAATATAGATGTCAGTATAAATGACTTTACACCAGAGTTTGAATCTAAATTTGCCGTGTATGTAAAGCGAGGTCAGGCTAAATACAAAGATCTTCCTTGTGGGGAATTGCACTATGATGCGAGCGGTCTTGTAAAGTGTCAGATCGGTTATAGATATACGGGAGCAGAATTTCTATAAGGAGACAAGTATGATAAAAATAGTCAGAGAGCCGAGTGATACTCCGAATATTCAAAATACGGATGACTTTGTCGGTTTAAGATATTCCTATGGTGACTATAATGGTTATGTAGATAATAAGGGGCAAATGCTTGCTTATCAAATCAACGGTTCTACTTTCGAAGTGTTGAGCGGTAGAGCAGTTGTAAATGGAGTAGAAGTAGACATAGATGCTAACGGAGCGAGCATAACCATTGATAATATATCTCAAACACAGGCTCACTCTTTGTACATTAGAGTTAATCTTGCTACAATGAAAGCAGATTTGTTTGATGTCATTGGGGATGATCTTCCTACGAGTGATGACTTAACTGCAAACACAACAGGAATGGCTTATTTGTTACTCTATACTTTTAGTTCTACTGCTGGAGTTATTAGTGGTATAGTGAAAAAAGTGGAAAAAGTAATAGGTCTTAAAGAAGTTGTCTCTGGAACTATTCCTGTGGCAAAAGCTACCCAAGCGGATAATTCTACCACAGCAGATTTAGCTAAGGATTCTAAAAAAACTCAAACAACAGACTTTACAAATGGTAAGTGGCAATCAGGAAAAATGTACACTAAAAATTTGGTGAGAGGAGCTACTTATCAAGTTCATGTTGATTTTGATGAAGATGTTGATCCTCAAACTGGTCCGATATTTAAGGAACATGTCATGTTAAGTGGAACTTTTATCTTGAAGAGGATAGAGGACTATGGAGAAAGTGAATATATAGACTGTTTTTCTCCTCATGTTATATATTCTAAAAATAAGATAGTTTTTTATCGACTTGGCATAGTTGTAGACACTACTAATGGAGATTACTTTGCTCTGCAAGTCATATATTATGATATTAAAGCAGGAACTTTGACGAGAGTAAAATATCCAGGAAGTGGTACTTGGCGTCGTATAAAATAAGGAGTTTACAATGGCAATAAGAATTTTAACGAAAAACGGAGTTGAAAATACCAATATTGACGGTGCAAGAGATTGCAACTTTAATGCTGGTAATCGTGATGGTATTGTTAAAAGCGTACTCAAAGAGGGAAATTTCTTTTTGTCTTCCTCGAATGTAATCGCTCTTGATACCTGTGAGCTCCGTATATTCGGTCATAGAATAGTTATAGACACTATTCAATATAAAACATTTTCTTCCATCCCGACTACTCCTATACGCTATGCTCTTATAGGACAAATCATTATGACGGAAACCGTACCGTCTTTTTCCCTTATTGTTCAGTATGCTGAAAAGATACTGCAGAAAGATAACATCAATAATGGGAATGGAACTTATGAGGTTGAAATCGGAAGATTTACACTTCAACCGAATGGAACGATTGTAGACCTTGTTCGTACTCTTGACATTATAACAGGTGGAACAGGGTCAGGAGACGGGAGTGGTCTTGAAATAGGTACGGTTACAACCAATACTCTTGCTGCGGGTTTAGATGCAGAAGTAGACATTGAAAACCGCTATGATGAGGAAAAGGGTAAAACCGTAACAGACTTTACATTCAATATTCCTCAGGGTGAGTCTCCTGATATGGGAGCTTTTGAGGCTAAACTCAATGAGAATATAGTCAAAGATCCGAGTAAAACTTATCTTGTATGGAAAGGAGCAGCATTTCCTAACTCTTCAGCAGCAGATTTTAAGGGCACTGCTGGAATGATAGTAGATTGGGGAGATGGTACGGTTGAAACTTTCAGTAGTGTTCCGACAAGTGCTATTACACATAGCTATACAGACGGAGTAGAATACCATTTGATTGCTATTGAAAATTTAACAGCTCTTCAATCTACGGCTTTTAAGGATTGTGACAACTTAATAAAAGTCATATTTGGGAATACTCTCACAAAAATTCCGATCAATGCTTTTCGTTCATGTCGCTATCTTACAGAAATAACTATTCCTGATAGTGTGACAAGTATAGGTAATTATGCATTCTATTTTTGTAATAGTCTTAAAAATATTCAAATTCCTGTTAGTGTGCTTACAATAGGAGATCAAGCTTTTGAGTCTTGTTATAGACTTACAGAAATAACTATTCCTGATAGTATTACTTCTTTGGGATCATCTGCTTTTTCTAACTGTACTGGTCTTATAGAAGTTACTGTTTCAAAAAACCTTACTTCCCTCAACAATATATTTTATAAGTGTAATAAGCTTGTAAAGATCTATATGAGAAGAGATACTCCTCCGACTATTACTGGATCTGTATTGCCCAGTACTTTGAGCAAAGTTATTGTTCCTAAGACAGCAGTTACATATTATAAAGCTGCTACTGGTTGGTCTAACTTTGCTGATAAAATTGTTTATGAAGTAGATAGCGGTGATATAACTTCTATTCCATCGGGAGTTTTGATGGAAAATAATTATGTTGGAGTTAGGGGAGCTGGATCTAAACTTGGGTTCAAAAATATAAATGGTAATCCATATATAACTCAAGGAAATTTGGCAGGGACTATAGAAATGAAAGTTTCGATGCCCTCAGCTCTATACGGTGGTACCCAGGAATTAGTCAGTAAGCAAGGGCTCAAAACGATAAACGGTAATTCTATTGTTGGAGCGGGAGATTTGGCTATTTCAGGTGGAGGTGATAAAACTTATTATCATTGTATAGGTTTCAATGTAGTACGGACATCAGATGATGACCACGGTGGTACGGTTGCAATGTGGATACCAAGTGAAAGCTCTTCACCGTTATTATCTAAAACTACTGCTAACGCAGTAAAAGAGTTGTTGAGTACTTTTGCCCCGTTTCCGTATCCTATTGTTTTTCAAACAAATGGGTATGCATCACATAGTTTCGTTGGAATTTATCTAACATCTGCAGGTTCAATAGGTTTTATATCAGGAATATCGGGAGAACCCAGAAGTGAGGGATGGGATATAAACAGCACGCCAAGTGAACAAATATTTAATTTTTAATGTAAAGGAGTGTAAACATTATGGGACTTAAAAAAGAAAATTATGAAGTAAAGAACATGGGAGTTACGCTCCCACAGGCTTATGCGGTTATCCGCAAACTCAACATAAACGGAGATTACGGAACGGCAGAATTAGCGGTTCAGGCAAATCGTGAATTAGCTCTTACTAAAACTCCCTATGAGACGAAGAATATAACCTTTCAAGTCAACCGCAATGAAAGTCCATACAAGACTGCTTATACAAAAGCAAAAGAAGTGACAATTTCGATTGTTAAAAATTATGAAACAGGTGAGGATGAAATTGTAACAAATAGAATGCCCTTTGCTGACTGGGAAGATGATTTAGTTATTGAATGAGTAAATACTCACTACAATAAAATCTAAAAAGGAGGATATAATGACTATGGCACAGTATAAAGTAATTGATGGTGTACTTTATCAATCGGTTGACACTGCTGCTATAAGAGACAGGATGAATTCCGTCGTGGAACAAGTCCGTCCTTATAAAGATGGCATCCAACAGTGTGAAAACCAGATTCGTGAGTACAAAGAACAGATTGCTACAATCGTTCAATCGAGTGGGTTGAATCGTGAAGTAGTAAGAGCTCTTGATCCCGAAAAAGCAGATTTTTTGGGACTTTAAGTGAATCTTCACTTATGAATTTTATTCTACTTATAGCGAAAGTCATTTTGAAATATTTCAAATTATAAAGGAGGCAATTCCATATGGAGCAAATTTTCGCTTATATCGACACCTACGGTTTACTCGTAGTGATTGCGGGTTTGCTTGCTTCTATGCTTTGCGGTTGCATTAAAATTCCGATTGTAAAAGCAATTAAAAAGAAGAATCTTGGAGAAAAGGCTACCTCTAACAGGATAACGACGGTTTGTACACTTATTGTAGCAGTATTCAGTATACTGATTATTGTAACATATACTTGTGTTAAAGCACATTCGTTTGCTCCTCTGATGACGGTAGAATTATATTCTGATATCTTGCTTGCAATTACTTTTGCTAAAATTGCTTATATGCTTTACGAGGGTGTTGGGGAAGTTTCTATCAAGAAATGGATGCATCAACTCTTTACGGCGATAGCGGAAAAGGCTCGCAACAACAAAGCATCTACGGTTCAGGACTATGTAGATATCGTTCAATCGGTTCTTACTGATACCTTACATATGCCTCTTACAGATGCTCAAAAAGAGACTTTGAAACAGTCTTTGAAAAAACAAGTACCTGTAACCGAAGAAAAGCAAGAAGAAACTAATGGCGGAGAAGAAGTATAATTCTCCCAAGACGGTGTTTTGGGCAGGGATGTTTTATATGTTCCTGCTCTCAACACTGACAGCTTTCATATTTCATTTTGTAGGGTTAAAATGGTTTGAATGTACTGTTAAAATAAAAGAGCCGAGTGTAGTCCTACAGAAATTGATTAAAGCTGCTTTGAAGATATTTGAGTTGGTGTTTGTTTTCAAAATACTGATTCGAAAGTCTTTTCTAAGATGTATCATTTTAGCTACGATACAAGTTGTTGCAATAGGGTTTATACCTATACATTATCAAGCCTATGCAGATATTGGTTACACCGTGCTGTGTATTCTATTATTCCGGAAACATAGATTTGACGGATTGATAGATTACATTGTTCTATTTATTCTTATGAATTTATACTCCCTCGTGTTTGTGGTCGCACGGTTTGGAGGAATAGTTCCCGATGTAGCAGAATCTTTCTATACAGGTATTGCTTCTGTCATAGATTATAAACTCTTTATTGTAACGCTGTATATGTATATCAAATATAAAGGAGGGATAAAATTATGGAAAATGAAAAGAAGAATTTTTCAGATCAACAGAGACCCAGAGATGTAAAAGACTGGGATACAAATCATTGTCCTTGGTTTATTTTCGGAGATGAAGATGCTGCTAATTATGATCTTGAAAAAGTCAAATCTTGGTTTACCAAAAAGTTTGGCAAAAAGAAAAAGAGGAGGATGTAGTGCTTGCTAAAATTTACAAGTACTCTATGTTCCTTGGAATCGTTGCTATTCTTACAGGTATAGCCTATTGTATGAATTCTATTGTAGAATTATACATAATGCTTATCAGTTTTCTTATAGCAAAACAGTGGTATAAATACAAATTCCACTGTAAGTCTTCTTTACAGTGTTTGATTTTATCCGTAGGAGTATTTGTAATTGCTTTGAGAGTAACACTACCTCTTGGCACTTCATATATTTGTTCAGGCATTTGCGGTTTAGTAATTGCTTATGTCGGACAATATGCAGGAGAATCTAAATTTATAAGAGAAGACTATGCTTATATTGAGCCAAGGTACAATGCTCTTATAGAGGAACAAAGAAAACAGGATGTGTATTCCTTATCAGAAGATGATCTAAGGAAGTACTGTAAGTCTTTCAATTTTGATGAAATAGATGAGGAAATAGTTGTACAAAGACTCATTTATCATCTTAAAGGGAAAGATCTATATGATAAGATAGGCTATTCAAAGCCTCAAATGATAAGACGGGAACAAAGGATAGAGTCCATCTTGAAAATACCGTTAAAACGCCATACAAAATAATACTAAACCCCGCAAAGATACCTTTACGATACCTCTGCGGGGTTTTCTTTTCGGTTTATCCTCGTATACTAATACTAAAAATAGGAGGTGGGCATGATGTATAGTCCTTATCAGTTTAATAATTCAATGCCGTCGGCAACACAACCTTACGGATATCCGATGTCACCTTATATAGGGAATCCTCAACAGGCTCAACCGATACAACAACCACAAATGAATACCAACAAGATATTTGTAAGCGGTATAGAAGAAGTCAAGATGAAAATGCTCCCTCCGAATAGTGAGTTCGTGTATCTTGATAATGAAAAGTCTATTCTCTATCAAAAGACAGTAGATAGTACAGGACATTTTGAAGTACGAGCATTTGATATAACCGAGCACAAAGAACAGAAACCTGCCGAAAACGCTCAAATGATAGATACCCAAGACCTTGTAAGCCGTAAAGACTTTGACAGTCTCAAGGCTGAGTTCACTGCTCTGAGAGATAAAATAAAAGGTAGTTATGGAAGAGGAAATCAAGATACAAATAGATCTTCTGAAGAAAGAAAATAAAACCCTGAAAAAGAACTTGGCTTTTGAGATAGGCAAGAACCAAGCTCTTGAGGAAGAGAATCAGGCTCTCAGAGCAACTTTACAAAGTCTCAAGGAATTTATAGGAGGAAGTGTATGAACATCTTGAATAACCGAGCAGGGACTCCTGCGGTTTTACCTCCGCAAATCATGCAAGGTATAAGCCAGATTAAACAAATGCAGTCTTTATTCAATGGTACACCTCAACAAATGCTTCAACAAATGGCTCAAAGCAATCCTATATTTAATGAAGTTATTCAAATGTGCAAAGGGCAAAACCCTCAGCAAGTTTTTGAAATGCTGTGTAAACAAAGAGGAATAGATGGTAACGCTATTCTCAAAGAACTTCAAAAATAACACAAGGTCATAGGTCGACATATGATTGAGTGATATTTAATAAATTATAAGGAGAAAATTATGGAAGGAAGTGGAATTCAGCCTGTAATGACTATGAATCCTGGCTATGGCTATTCCGGAGACGGTTTTGGCTTTGGTGGAAGTGGTCTTTGGCTCTTTGCTATTCTCGCTCTCATGTGGGGTGGAAACGGTTTCTTCGGCGGTCATAGAGATTTCGCTGACGGAAGAGTAGCTACGGTTGAGGACTTAAACAACTCGGCAAACTTTACTCGTCTTGAGGGACAAGTAATGAACAACGGAAACCGTATAGAACAAAAAGCCGATGCCGTGTATAGCGGTATTTGTAACCTCGGTTATGAGATGGCTCAACAGTTCGGTGCGGTCAGTAAACAAATTTCGGATTGTTGCTGTGAAAACCGTTTAGCGATCGCGAATACGAACGCTCATATCGATCAGTCCGTCGCTCTTGTCAATGCAAATATAACGGCTCAGTCTCAAAAGATACTTGACCGTCTTGCGGAAGATAAGATCTCGGCTCTTCAAGGTAAGATCAGTCAACTCGAACTTCAGCAAGCAGTTGCGGGTGTCGTAAGATATCCCACCGCTATGACCTATGCTTACAATGCTAACCCGTTCTGCGGTTATGCTGCACAAGGTTGTGCTTGCGGCAACATTTAAGTAAGGCTCTGTCAGCCAAAAGGAGGGATAGGGCAACCTGTCTCTCCTATTTTATAAAGGAGGAAAATTTATGTCTTGCAGATCTTTAATCTATGTAGCAACTACTACTCCGTCCGCCGTTTTGGCTAACGGTGTACTCCCTTTGGCTACGATTGTAAGGAGAAGAGGAAGAGATGTCAACCTCAGCGGAAACTCCATAGCAATCACGGATACGGGCAGCAATTATTATCGAGTTACGGTTACAGCCACATTCACAGCTCCCGTAGCAGGTACTATTACTCTCGATCTTCAGCAAAACGGAGTAGCTGTAACAGGAGCGACCGCGAGTACTACGATTACAACCGCTACCACAGAAGTCCGCAGTCTTTCGTTTACGGCGATAGTAAGGACTTTCAACAGTTGTATGATTGATAGTCTTACGGTTATAAACAGTGGACTTGCTGCTACATTCAGCAATATTGCTGTGGATGTAGAAAAGCTCTAAGAGGCTTATTATGGATTGGGAGCAATGGTCGTTTTTTGATTTGATATCAGTTTTGTCTTTTATTGTAGGTTTGCAAAATCTTGACCTGAATAAAAAGCAAGTTGACTCAATGATGTCAGAAATGAGGGATAATCAAAATGCTATGCTCTCAACCATAATATCTCAGAATAAAGAAATTATCAAACTATTAAAGGAGAAATAAAAATGATAGAAGTATTCAAAGAACTTGACGGCAGAATGCTGAAAGGAATTATGCTTCACGCTCAATTGACGGACTATTTTGATTTTCTCAATCTTCATGGTTTTAAGCGTTGGCAAGAATATAGGTTCTTTGATGAAACGGCTGAATTACGAGGGTTACATCGTTATGCTATAAACCATTGTAATAAACTCATAGGGGAGTCTACTGTAGAGAATCCAAGGATGATCCCCCAAGATTGGGGAAATTACACTCGTTTACAAGTAGACTCGGCTACTCGTAAGGCTGCTGTCAAAGAGGCTTTTTCAAAGTGGTATGAGTGGGAAAAGGGTACAAAAGAATTTTATGAAAGCAAATTCAAAACACTTACAGACAATAATAAAATAGCAGATGCCGATAAAGTCAATTGTCTTGTATGTGCGGTTGATCAAGAATTAAAAGTACTCACGAGGAAAATGCTTGAGTACAAAGCTGTTGATTATGATATGAGTTATATTATGTATCAGCAACCTGAGCTCCACGAATACTACAAACAAAAGACAAAGGATATCGGAATAGATATTTGCTAAACTGTGCCATAAAATACCCCTGTGAAAACAGGGGTATTTGTTTTAGAGTTTTATGAAAGGCTTGTCAAGGTAAACCGCAGGGAGGTTCTTGTCATCTATGTAAAAGTCACAGAATATTTTACGAGTATCTCCTCCCCATTGGCTTTGAATTTCCGGAAGATTTTCATTTACAGCATCAAAGATGAGTCCTCTTTCTTTACACCATTCTACAGCTGCGTCAAGATGTCTACCATAGCGGTCATTTTTACGGGAAGTCCAAAGAATAATCTTATGTCCCATCTTTTTGAGCTGCTTTACATTCTCTATACGAGCAGGGATCTCTTCCCCAATAGAGGGGAATCTATCCGTACAAAGAGTGCCATCAAAGTCTATTGCGTAGATCATTTTGCCTCCTTGATAAGCTTAATAGAAGTCAAATCTATTTGCTCAAGATTGGTGATACTCTCATAGAGAAGATCTACAAGAGCTGTTGCCCATTCACCGATATCTTTGAAACCCTTTTTTCTCACTTCACTCTTGAATTTGTGAATTGTGTCTTTATCTCGGAGTTCTCGGTGAGAAACCGTACACAATACCCTGTACAGGGACATGCCTGTTTTTTCCTTGATCTTAGCAATAGCCTCCCTACGATCTTCCGGAATATAACAGATATGCGGATTCTCTCTCGGAGCCGAGATTTTAATTTTGTTTTTCTTTTCGTACACGCTCGTTTACCTCCTGCAAGGCTTTTAACAAAGTGTTCTTCGGTTCTGCTCCGTTAAGAATAGCCTCAATTTCTTCTTTACCTCCGTCTGTATAGTCCCATCCTCTTTCATCGAAATCATAGTCAGCAGAGTATTCTACATTTTTATCCCAATGTCTTTCATAAAGATGAAGATCACCGACAGTATGATAGTACACTCCGACAGGAAGACCGACTTCCTTGGCAACGATTTGTAATAAAACCGTGAAGAATCCCATATCATACGGCAACCCAAGCCATATGTCGTTTGACCGCATATAAGTGTGAAGATTGAGCCTACCGTTAAAGCAAGTAAATTGCAACAAGCAAGTACACGGTGTATCTTTTGTCGGTTTATTACTTGCTTCTTTGATATGTAGTATGCACTGACGATCGTATGGATTCTTCTTGAGTTTGTCTATACAATACTGTAATTGATCAAACCCGAATTTGTGGAAAATTCTATAACCGTAAGCGGAGTTCACGGTTTCACCGTCATCCGATAAATCATACCACATTTTGGCATATTTGCCGATATCTTCAACCTTGTTAGATCCGCTGAGATACCATTGTATTTCGCCAACAAGGTATCTAAGGCTCAAATTTCTTTGAGGGTTGAGACACACATTATGATAAGGGTTTGAAACAAGAAAAGTGATATCTGTAACATGTTTGGTTTTTCCGATACGGCTTACAACGGTTTCACCGAAGTCAGAAACAAAATTATAGGCTTTTTCAAAAGCGTCTGTAACCGTATCACACGGAATTGTAGGAATCATAAGCATAGTCCTGTATCTCCTTTAATAGTAATATAATCAGCTCCTGACTCTCTGAGTAATTGACTGTAAGAGCCTCGGATATTTTTGATCCATCTTTCCATATCAAATTTCATATGTGGATCACCCTCCCCTCGGTTTATGAGTCTTTGAATAATAACCTCGGTAGGACAGTCTACATAGATCAATACGGTTTGAGTTTGCTTAAAGAATTCAATGAGTTCTTTAAGTTCTTGTTCAGTAAGTTTACGCTCCTCAGGTGAATTGTAGACAAACTGACCAAAGCAGAAACGGTCAAATACAACTCCCCCAGGGGTTAACATTTGTTTATATTCTTCAAGTGTTCTTGGTGTACTTTCGTGCCAATAATACAGATTGAATCTTTCACAAAGGTAGTTAGCCAATGTTGATTTACCCGTACCGTCACATCCCTCAATAACAATATTCATTTATGAGTTCCTCCAATTCACTTTGAGATATCTTAATTCTTTTTACAGGAGCGTTCTTATGAACAAGTTTAAGAACAGGATGACCGTCTTTTCCCTCAGTTAGTTTAGTGTAAGTTCCGCAATCATATTCTTTACAAAGTAACGGATAGAGATTATTTCTAATCTTATCATCCTTTTCGGTTTTATCACTGAAACATCTTGAGGGGAAATTCTCAACTGTAGACTTTGTAAGAATTTGAATTACTCCTACAGAATGTCCTTTTGAAATCGCTGAGATAGCATAGTTACAATCTTCAAAATACTCGTCAGTTTCCGGAAGATTCTCAAGCGGGTACTTTGCATTGACAATAAGTATATCATCAATTTGAGATATGTTACCATTCAATTCAACTACACAATCCGGAGTTACACCATTGGCAAAACCGCGAGGTCTAACGGAAAGTAATGCACAATCCGGATATCTACGAAATACTGCTTGAGAAATTTCTTCAAGCTTTGATCTCATAGCATCTATGTGAGTTTCACAATAAGATTTTCCAGATATACAAGGCATTCTATTATAGAATTGAATATAGGATAACAAGGAAACCCTATCATCCATCTGAGCATAAAAGTCGGCTCCGAGTTTTCTCATATACTTATCTATATATCTTCGAGTTTCACCGATATTATGTACATCTTCTTCAATTGCTACAATTATAGCCTCGGGAAGATTTTTCCTGTAAAGTTCGTATTGTTCTTTTCTTACAAAAAAGATAAAAGCATCTTTGAATGTAGAAAAAGAAATAAGGTTTTTATAGATAGGATTGTTTTCCCATCTATCCATACTCGGAATAGCTATAATCATTTTTCCCACTCCCTTTTTCTGATATTTGAATACGGTGTTGTTCTGTAAGTTACAATCTCGTAATCTTTTTGAGTAGGTTCAGGCAATGTTTCTTTTCCCATCCTATCAGGAAGAAGTCCGGGACGAACAGGAGAAGTTGCACATATAGAGCAAGGATGAAAACAGCGTATACCTTGGTAGAGAAACCGACGAGCTGATTCAAAACGAGGGTGCATCCAGATATCAGCAATTTCCATTTCATTGACATTGGCGATACCATATTCACCTCTGAAGTCATCACAACATATTGCAATATTACCATCCCAGCGGACATACATTTCCCTGAATACTTTCGTACAACGAGCTTTTTTAGGCTCAGAAAGCGGAGGCATTCCAGCACCACAGTGATTGGTAAGATTTCTTGCGATTGTCGGTTTTGCTAACTCGATAGGCGGGTTGAAACTGATAGATTTTTTATTTTCAAAAAGTTTAGATCCGTCCCCGTATACTCTGTAAGCAATGTTATTTTCCTTTAAGTATGTTTTGATGCTATCCAAAGTACTGTCTATGTACTCATCGAAGATAAGTTCTGTCACACCTGCGGTTAATAGCCATTCAAGATTTTGTATGTCTTTCAAAACACTATAACCGTTGGTCATCATTATGATGTTTACATTAGGAAGTTCTTTTCTAAGATAAGCAATCATATTCAAATGATCCGGATGTAAAGTGGGTTCACCGTGTCCTGCTAAAAGTATTTTGTAGTGCCAATCGGTTTTCTTAAGACTTTCAACCGTATGAACAAGCGTGTTAAACTCCATAAAACGGGGAGTCTTTTCAAGTCCGGAAGTACCGCAAAATTCACAATGACGGTTACAACCCTGAGTAAATTCTATTTGTATTGTGTTCGGTTTATACATGGTATAATCTCCAATAATTCCAATCAAATTTTACTGATGGGAATCCTGTTTTAGATTTTTTATACACTATGCCAGGATGACCAGCATAGAATTTTTTTGCTGTTTCAGTATACCACTGATATCTAAGGTTAGCATCTGAGATACCAGAAGCATTTTCACAACCGCCAGGACAAGAATTGATAGCAGGGCAGTTGTACAACATGTCGGTTATGGTTAAAGCCTTTCCACCGTGGTACATAATTTCAAATTGTAAAGCGTAATCTTCATTTCCGCATTCGTAGTTTGGTCTATAATTTATACCGTGTTCACGCATAAAATCTAAATTGAGCCATATACATTGTATACAAGCGGAAGAATTTACTTTTTGCGGAGCGTTAGCATAATTCATGTGCCAACTGTCTGGACGATAGATAACGCTACTGATTGCGATTTGAGGATCACTTTGAAGATATATGTAATACATCCACAATTTTAATTCGTCTGTCCATCTTTTAGGAGGAGTCCCATAATGTAACGAAACTTTACGCATAGATTCTTTTCCTCCTGAAGTAATTGACGGGACAGTGTGCTCGAGTTCGGTTATATCATCGTCAAATAAAAAGATATTTGAATAGTACGGCATGCACTTTTCAATGATTTGACGCCTTGTTTCACCGATTTCAGTAACATTATCTAAATAGAGAAAACCAACTTTTCCCTCCCATTTTTTATAGAGATTAGCCTGTTCTCTTCGAATACATAAAACAATCTTTAATTCAGGTTCAACTGAAAGTTGTTTAAGGATCTTAGGATCAGGACGGTTATAACTCGGAACAAAAATAGGTGGGACTTGATCGTCAGTTATAAGTTGTTTCGCTGTTTCGAAATATTGTTCACTTCTATACATTGTTAATTTACTCCGTAATGATTATAGAGATCTGAAAGCAATTGTTTTGGAGATATTCGAATACAACAACATCCAGACTTTGTCAGATTGTTGAAAGAATTGTTAATTTGTCGTACCCTGCTACGGGTATTGTTCTCGTTCAATGGCTTGGTATTTCCTGCTTGAAGTCTTCTATTTTTTATATTCTCAATACATTTTTCGATAGGGGTATCAAGATAATAAAACACTGTATTTGCTTGAGGAGAAATACGGTTAGAAAAGTTAGACCATCTTGAAGATAGAGTAGAAACTAAAAGACCCTCAAAAATGACATTGTAACCGCCATTGAGAAGAGTTTGTATTCTTTCTTCGATCTCATCTTGAGATCTAACCGTATCACATCCTCCACAAGCGTTGTAATATGAGCCTACAATTGCCCAACCATTTCTGGAATTGTAATATCCGAGTATTTTTCCGGAAGAGTCTTTCCACTCATTCCAATCTTCTAATGAAAGAAGTTGATGAATAATGTAAGATTTACCACTTCCGGAAGTTCCTCGTATATTTATAACAATTTGCTTAGAATGTTCCATATGTTACAAATTCCTTATATTTCTCTTTACGAATACCTTTCCAACCGTTTAATTCTCCCAAAATCTCATGAGGGACATTTTTATATCTAATCTCAAATAATTGATTCCATATGTAATCAAATTCAGGAAGAACTTTCTTGTAAGTATTTAATTCTTGTAATCTTCTGTCTGTATAATATTCCAGATATCTAATTTGTTTATACAATTTGAAATAGCTACATAAATATCCTACAATTCTTGCAAAGTTCGTTTTATATCCTAACTTATTCTCTGTATAGATTATTATTTGCTGTAAGAGATATTCTAATTCTTTTATTTCTGATTTAGTGAGATTTCTGCCTTGCTTTCTGATTTCATAAGCCAAATCATCACGATAAGAAATAACAAAGATAGATTGTGCACAGGTCTTGCAAGAATTCCAATCAAGATATGCTTCAGGAGTTAGGTCTAACCCCAAAAAATTATAAACAGATTCCATAAACAATAGAGCTGAAAATCTTCCACAATAATAAATTGAAGTAAACCAATTATACAAAGCCGTTTGAGATTGATTTATCAAAGACATAATGACTTCATACTGTGAACAGTTACCAATTTTATTTTTGTAAGAAGATACAATTGAAACAAACTTATCATTCTGTTTTACCCAGCGTCTGTCTGATTGAAATATCAATCTATCTTTATAGGTATTCCAAAATTCAGTCAACTTATCAATTGTTGCATCTTTGATTGAGGGAAATATTCGTAATAGTAAAGCTGATGTTGTTACAGAGTAACATGTCGAATACAAAAAAGATGCCCATATCTTAGACTCATTGTCATTACCTTGACAAAAATGTAAAAGATTATCCTCATCTCTGTCGTTTTGATTTTTTCGCTTAGAATAAAATCTCACAAACATATCTATTCGAAAACTCTTGTAATCATCATTAGGAATATTGTACATGTTATTATTTCATCCACGGAGGAAGATTACCCTGAGGAGCGTTGTTAGCAGGAGCAGCTTTTTGCATCCACGGAGGAAGATTACCCTGAGGTGCTTGAGTAGCCTGAGGAATTTCCTGCTGAATCGGTTGAGGCTGTACAGGAGCGGGAGCTACGGGTTGCTGAGGTATAACCTGTTGAACAGGAGTTTCAACCGCAGGGGCAGCATAAGGAGCCTCAGCCACCGTATTTGCCAGTTTCGATACTCTGGTAATAACCTGCTTGGTGTTATCGTTTAAGTCGGGTTCTACAGTTATCTGACAGGTCTTACCGATGATAGCCTTGGTGTTCAGTTTGATTCTTCCCTCACAGGGGATGCCGATGACTTCAAGAAAACCTTTGACTTTCCACAAAGCCTGAGGAAGAAGATTGTACCACATTTTACGGGTTGCTCCGTCAGCTGTTTCAAAGGTTACTTCGAGTTGATCCGAGCCTGTAGATGCTTTACTGAATTGAGCATCTTTTACTCTTACCGTGTGAATTCCCTCGGGAATGTAGTTAGTGCTTTCGACTCCTGTGAAGTCAAGATCCATAACAGAATAGTTTGCCATAATTGTTTATCTCCTTTTTTATAATTCTGAATAATATTGTTTTAAGGCTTTGAATGCCTCACCTTTTTGGACTACTATGTACGGGGGAAGTCCATCTGCCCCACCTTGACCCTTGATCCAGTAATAAGCGTTCAAAGGGTTGATGTCGATAGCATAGCAAGAATAGGACTTGCCTGATGCAGGATCGGTGTACTGTTTAATACTCGTATGGAACGCATAATTCAGCATCCCTACGAGATATTTCTGAATTGTCGGACCAGCGTTTACTCCGACTTCCGGAACAAGCTCATCCTCATAACCCTCAAGGACACTCATCCTTTCATGGAATTCAAGAATAATTCTTTTTCCGTTTTGAGACAGCTCGGCACATTTGGCTATAACCGAATTGACCCGAGCATTGTGCTCCGCCCACAGATCCTGATTCATATGGGCTTTTCTTTTTTCCGCCATAAGTTGTGCGGGATGATTATCTATCCAGACTGAGAAAGTGCTGAAAACATAAGTTCTTTCTACTCCGTCATCCGGAAGATTCTTAATGCTATCCAGCAACTCAATAAGTTGCTGAGAAGAATAACCCGTTGCGTCCAGATAAGGAATATCGGGATAATCTGCTTTAATAGCATTCAAGCCTTTGTCGTCGAAGATAATGAATACAGGGTTGGGAAATGATGCTGAAACGGTCGTTTTTCCTGAACTACCACGACCGTACAAACCAATCAGTTTTCCGCCCGTAAATGACTTCAACGGTTTGCATTGACTCCAAAAGTCAATCATTTGTTTGCCTCCTCTTTGAATTTTTTATAAGTAACGCAATTTGCGATACATCCTTGATAATCAGGTTCTACTCCGCAAGTCTCAGCCAAATTTTGACAAGCCTTACACTCCGGAGTTTGACAGTACTGAGCAAATATCTTTTGCTCCCTTTGCTCAGGAGTCGTGTAATAGAGTTGTTTGGTATACTCCACATCTCCGCCTGTCAATTCAGTTTGACATAAGTTTTTGAAACCGCACCAATCACAATCTCTTCCAAGACTCTTGGGGCAAACCTTACATTTGCTAATTTCATCTACGGTTTGAACAAAGTCTACCCAAACGCTCTCTACAACCGAGGGAATTACGGGAGTAATGTAACGATCTATGAAATTCTTATAGTTGTCTTTGATTTCTTCATAGATATCTTGAGGAATATCCTCTACACCTGCTTTGGCGAATGAATAAAGAGTTTGATCCCCATATTGTTTACCAAATTGTCCGCTTTTAAGGACTCTTGGCGGTTGAGGAGCCGAAGTCTTTATCATATCCCAAATGATACCAACGATGTTATAACCGTAATGCTCATTGAGGACTTTAATATACAAGCAAGTCTGAGCGTTCAGCCAAGTCTGATCAAGTGACATTTTGTTAGATTTGAAAGACTTGTGCTCCATAAGATATTGCTTTCCATCTAACTCACAGATGGCATCGGCAACGCCGATAAAGCGTTTTCTTCCCCGTATCTTACAGTCAATCTTCAATTCGGTTTTGAGATATTTGATGTTTTCATTTTGATATGCCCAGTCATATTGACTCATGATATCAAAACAACATTCCAAAAAATCTTCACCCAATTCAGCCTGATAATCTGCGGGCATTGCTTCGAATTCTGCTCTGACCTTGGTATTGAGATATTCTTTCCAATCTTCTCCGTTAGCTCGTAATTCTAAGAGCTTATGAATCGTAGAGCCCATATACAAGGGTCTTTGAGGAGCTCGTAATTGAAGTCTATCTTTATAACGATATTCCCACTCTTTTTTACAACCACGGAAACAAGATATCTGAGAAATGCTATAATACTGTGGTTCTGTTTTTGCCATGTTTTACCTCCTATTTATATTTCAATTCCCCTGAGGGTTAGGGGAGATTTCTCTCCCCCAGACCTTTCAGTCAAGACTTTCAATCAAAAACTCAAGAATTTGAGTATCTGTGAAACCCTTTTCCCTCGCCCAGGTAATGAGCGTTGTGAGAATTGTTTTCATTTTAACAGCCTCCTTTGTATATTCATTAAAGGTTCAACCCCTTTAACTGATATCATTATACTACTTTTTGATTAGAAAGTAAAGTATTTTTTCAATGATTTTAGAAAAAACTTAACTTTTTTTGATACCGATATAGACTTGCTGATTTTCATGTTTCATTTCTACAAAACCGAGTACCTCAAGATTTCGATAAAAATGTAACCGCTTATATGGCACTCGATCGTCTTTTAAGCAAAATCGTGAATATTCCTCATATAGCTCATCTTTGGCAATATAGTCAGCATAATTTCCCGTTTTTGTAATCTTAGATGTCACGAATGAGTGAATACTGTCAGATTCGGATCTTAACCTTTCAGAAAGAGTAGCACTGTTTTTGCTCGGTTTAATTGCTTTCAAGCCTTTTAACCGCCTACACAAAACAGGTATCAAAGCAGAAATGCTTTCTGGACTGCAAAGGTCATCTACATATCTTTGAGTCAAGATAAGTTTTTGATCCATTTCAAGAATACGAATACGAGTATAGAAAGCATCAGATTTTTCTTCTAACTGTAAAGGCATCGTGTTAAAAGAGAACCAAAGTTTTGAGAATGGCGTGAAGAAATATGGTTTACAACCTTTATCTTCATACATTATTTCATCATTACCTGTAATCTTCTTTAGATTGCCTATATCGTTAAGAGCGATGCTACTGTTATCAGCACAGGCATTTATGAGCTTATCTTTTAGTTGTGCGGGATAAAATCGTACTGCCATATCCTGTATCGAAAGAGCTGAAATATTCTGCTTACCAACTAATGCTGATACCATATTGATAAGCGTAGATTTTCCCGTATTTGATCCTCCTACGAGGCACAGAAAACACTTCAGATTATTGTTTACCGTTAGACTGTAAGCGGTATAATCTAAAAGCATATTTATGTCATCATTCGGCAATTTTGCTTGTCTAAGAAAATCTACAAACTGAATTTCATCAGGTCGCAATTCATTAGACAAATATTCATGAGGAATTTGTAGAGTACTCATAAACCGTGGATCATGCGGATACAATGTTTGAGTCTCTATATCAAACATACCATTCTTGAAATTGATGAAATTCTTATAGGTGTTACACATTTTATCTGTAACCGCTATACGCAAATCATCCATTAGAAGATTGAATATTTCATTGATTTGTCCCTGTTTTTGATATTTTGGGTCATCTATCAACCGTTTGATGACATCCTTAACCGCCAATGAGTTCGGAGTAAACACACCGTCTTGATAAAAGTATACAATTCCTCCGAGAGTAAACATCGGATAATTCTCTATTGTATAATCTACCAGAGCTTTATGATTGATTCCGCACACTCCTCCTTTATCATTGTACATCCTGAAATCAGGCTTATCAGAGTTAGTGTAAGGAGTGTAGGAATTAGCATGTTTTAGAATTCCCTCTAATTCATCCTCCGGAAGAGCCTCTCCCCACACATCTTCATTGATAATAGTAAGGATTGTACGAATTTGCTCTTCAGAAAATTCAGCCTTTCTGAGACGCATTATGTGTCTTATCAGACTGTCATTTCTTCCGTCTCCTGCTTTTGCTCCTACGGTTATGAAGTCTTCTGTTTTTGAGGATAATTTTAAGGGAATCAACCAGAAAGGAAGTTCTTCAACCTCACCGTCTATCCAGTAACGATCTGTACAGTTATAAGGCAGAACACAGTAGCCTTTTCCAGCAGTACGAGTGTCTATTCGTAAGCCAATAGGAGTATGCCCTTTGACTATTTGAGGAATTCCTAAGTTAGTCTTGAAATAGAAGTGCATCCCATGCGGAGTCTTACATTTCAGGGTTTGTGTAAGCCTATCCAAAATCTTGGCTTGATCTTCATCATCTATATCAACTATAACGAATCCCTCAGGACACCATAAACCAATATTCCCACCAGTAGCTAACCACTTCTCCGCTTGTTCAGCAGGATAGACATTAGCATCTATCGCTTTTTTACCGTCACAGAGTTTGAAGTGATTATCACCAAATATTTCTACAAGTTGTTGTAAAGTCATCGCTTCTCCTTTTGTTACTCTAAAAGAGTATTCTCTCCCCAAGAGTCAGGGATACTGCTAATCCAACCACAATGTACAGCTTTAATAGTTCCGTCAGGACGATGAAATTTTTGAGCATCTTTTCCTTTATACAAAGGAATTCCAAACAAATTTGGGTTATTCTTTATTGTGTAGCGTAAAACATCACTCACAATTATGATAAAATCAATCTGTTTGGCAATGAGAAAACGAATAAATTCTCTTACTTGTGAAAATGGAGGGTTAGTGATAACTATATCATATTGAGAATAGTCTATATTTCTATACTCTTTATCATCATATTTTACATTGTAATAACAATCTTTAAGATATTTGTAGATATTACTTTCTTTATTATCGCAAGGGCAGATGATTCTTTTACCTCGTAAGTCCCACTTATGCAGCTCGCGAACGCAGTCTTTATACATTGTATAAAATTCATCATCTTCTGTTATTCGACGACAAGTTTTAAGTTGTTTTGGCATAGATAACCTCAGTTATTTGTATCGGTTTCGTCACAATTCCAATCTGCTATATGAATAACTTCTACTCCGTTATCTTCGAACAGTTTAGCAGCATTTTCTGAGATAGGAAATTCTCTACCGTAGACAACGGTTTTGATACCCGCAGATACAAGAGCATAGGCACAATTATCACAGGGATAACGGGTAATAAAAGCTGTTGCACCTTTTAATTGTTCTTTACGCTCTTTAGGAACATGTAAAAGAGCATCAACCTCACTGTGGGTAACTTTACACACTTCCCTGTGTTCTTTAGAATTATCCCCGAAAAGTCTTACCCGCAAGCAACCCTCTTCTTTACAATTTGTTCCACGGTTAGCACCCTTGGCTAAAACCGTACGCCAAGCAGTCTCTTCTATAAGATAACAGCCCACTGCGGTTTTAGTACAGGTGGTATTGTTTTTAGCATGATTGTCGGCAAGTGTCAAAATGTTCTTCATTTGACCTTTGGTGTATCTCATATTTATCTCTCCTTTGGGATATATTTATTTCTCGGTCTTCCCGTATTTGTTACCGCTCGGATATATTTACTGATTTCACAATGGCAATTCTGTAATGACATTACATTCATATAGCGATCTTCTTTAGGAAGATCAGTGAATATTTCATTAGGATTCCACGGAAGTTCCAACCAATTACAAATATCGACCCAATGATCCCTCAGCCAAAAAAGACTTTCTGCATAAGACATACCATCTTTATTTTTGAATATAAGATCAAGACCTCTACGAGCTCCGGGACCTGCTACAACGAATTCATTCTCACTCCACAATGATTCCGGACAATAAGTTACATCAACAAAAATTTGATATGCCAAGAAATAGCCTATTCCGTCAAGCGTTTGTAAAGTGTTAACAAACTCTTCCGCCGTTGTACAATTTCCCAAAGTTGCTATGAAATCTTCTTTATGATATAATTCTTCTATGTAGCGTATAACCGCATATATGGGTTTGACTCCTTTCATCGGATCATAATAAGAAGAAATATACCCCAAAGCAGCACACATAGCACGCTTTACACCGCCTGTATTGAAAGCGTTTGTAAAGAAAGCATAGTCGTTCGGTTTACTCTCTACATATGAATGTATTTTATCCCAATCAACTCCGTTATCAAAATTGATAGGCATAAACTGCTTACAAGTCTCACTTTTATTGATAACTCTAAAGAGAATCAAGTTACAAATTTTACTCGCCCAGCTCATAGCATCCTCAGGAATAGAGCATATATTATCTATAACCCAACGAGTTTCACGATCATGTTCTCTACGGACATTTGTGAATCTATATTCTTGAAGAATAGGGTTATTTGTCCACGGAGCAGGACGCTTTTCAATGTCTTTAAGAATATGAATTCTGTAGCGTTCTGTTACCCATGTATAGAGATGTTTGAAATTTTCTTCATTGATCTCTGCTTCGGCTTTTAAGATCCTATCTTTGTTACATCCCAAGTATGGAATATCATTTGGTTTATTGAGCATTTTTATCTCCTTCCTTGATATAATTTTTACAAAATGTCAATATATTCATTATAGAACACAAAGCTCCATAATCTTGATAGCAACCTTTACTGATTCCTTTAGAACACAACTCATTTATTGTATTCTTAAAAGTATTGTAACCTTGTCCTGTTGTATCTTTGAATTGATCTAATTCTTTCTGTATTTCTTCTAAATTATTCATCTTCTACCACTCCTTTGCTACGGTTTTTTACCGCTTGCAAGCCTATTATATACTCTTCTAATGAAAAAGTAAAGTATTTTTCACTATTGACAAAAATATTTTTTAGACTTATAAAATCGTTTCCGAATTCTTCCCCATTTACTGAGCATAGAAAAAGATTCGTCCACATAATCTATAACCCAACCCTCGATTTTTCCCTCGGTTTTTCTACCTACACGACCGCAAGATTGTATAACCGAAATATTATCCTTTTTAGGAGTAGCAAATACAACGCAATCAAGTGTAGGGATATCAAGACCCTCTTTAGCAAGAGGATAAGTAGCAAATAAACACCTTATTGTTTTATTTTTAAGACCCTCAATACACTCTTTACGCTCGGCTCTACCTTTCTTTGATCCCGTAGTGGCGTATATTTGCATTGTATAATCTTCACCGACTTCTTTTCGTAAAATTTCAAGATGTGCAACCCTATCGCTCAAGACAAGACAAGTTTTGCCCATAGCATTCATTTGATTGACTATCTGGGCGATGTCTTTATTTCGTTCTTGATTCGAGCACAAATCATCCATAAACCGTGCATAATCTATTGTACCGTCAAGCGGTGCTATATAGTCCATATTCGGTTGATAAATTGTAGATTGCACTTGCCATACACGAATAGGTACTGTATTTTGAGAAACAGCGGAATCAGATATCTCACAGAGCTTATCCCCCAAAAGAGCAAACATACATTTTTCTAAACCGTCATTTCGTTTAGGAGTGGCTGTCAATCCATATTTATGATAGGCATTCAGATTTGAAACAATCTTGTAAAACATCATAAGCTTTTTTGGAGTTCCTACCGCTTTATGACATTCATCTACTATGATACAATCCCAGTAATCTTTGTAGGGTTCAAGATCCATATTAGACATGGTTTGTACAGTTGCGAAAGTTATTGCTTTACCAACATCTATCTTACCGTTTGTAATCATACCATAGTTAGAATTATCCATATCAAAGCAAGATTTGGCTCTTTCAAGGGATTGTTTTAAGAGTTCATATGTATGAGTTAACCACAGTGTTCTTTTTCCTAATCGAGCGACAAGCTCAAGAGCTGTTTGAGTTTTACCTGCCCCACAGGGCATTACAATAACCCCATTCGGACGGTATATAGTACACTCAAGAGCCTTTTCTTGATAAGAAAAAAGACTTATATGACTTTTATAATGAATGTACTCAGCCTGTTGAGCTTTGACAAAACTGTAATGAGAAATATTTTGAAGTTTAGGGAAAGCTCGTAAAAACTGAGCAACTGCCCCGTAGGGAATTATGATGTCAGATCCTCGTACCTCAAATAGAATTATAAGAGGCTCAGTATTCCCCAGCCATAAACCCATATCAGCCTTTTTAGCATATTCAGGGTTAGCAAATTCAAGACTCTTTCTACACCAAGAAAAAACCTCATATGTTGCATCTTTGATTATAGCCTTATTTGAAATTATGAGTTCCATATAGATCTACCAATCTTCTTACAGTTATACTCTTTAAGCCTGAATGAGAAAGCTTTATAAGCTCAAAAGACGGAGCCATAACAATCTCCGTATCAGATATCTTGATACAGAAGTAGGTTGTCCAGATACCTTTGTTATTGAGCATACTGAAAGCAGACTCCTGATTATCTTCTATGCGGTTGAATGAAAATCGCTCTCCGTCAAGAGTTTTACAGTCTATACAAAGTACTGTATCTCGACTGATTGCGATGATATCAAACGGTTGTGAGCCATTAGGAGCAGGGTTCAGAAAATGTACCCAAAACCCTATTTTGCTAAGATAAGCACAAAAATCTTTTTCAAATTCAGAGCCTATTGTTTTATTGTTCTTTACTTTCGAAGTCTTCACAGGTTGTGTTGTCATAAGGGAATTTTCTCCTTTTTATACTATTCGTCAATTCACGAACATAACATTGATAGTAGTCTTTTTTCTTGCAAAGGTATATACAATCATAACAACTGTTACAACCTTTACGATCATGAATAACTCTTACACCATGTTTATACACTTGTATTGATTTCATTTGTTTCCTCCCAAATAGCGTTGTTTGGTTCTCAGAGCTTTTTTGTCTATAATATCGGAAAGCTCCTCAGCCGTAAAGTTGAAAATTTGACATAAGTATTGACACATAAATAAAACATCTGCCAACTCCTCTTTTATATCATTTTTACTTGCTTCGGCAAAAGCATTCTCACGGTTATATAGACGAGTTCTACGCTCTTTTACAAGAGCTTTCGTAAGTTCAGACATCTCTTCTATACAAACATCTATCTGACTGTCTTTGCCGTATTTTTTAATCATTTCTTCAATCACTTGTTCAGGCTTGAAGACTTTATAGTCATATTCAGCTTTTGCTTTACGATACAAAAACCGAGCGGACATTTCGTCATATGTACTATAAATGTAATACTGTCCGTTTGAATCCATAGTGATTACTTGAAAGAAATCACGCTCCCCATCATATTTGGGTATTTGATGAAATATAGGTTCTCTCATTTTTGAAACTCCTTATAATATTTACAGGTATCTTCGTCTTCATCTGAAACCAAAGTACAAACACAGACCCCATTTAATTTATTAGTACAATTATAGCAAGAAATATTGTACATACACTCTCCATCAGAGTTTGATATACCCCAATAGCAGTCTATACATTGTTTGGCAAACTTCTTTTCTCTTACATCGGTTAATGTGTTCCCCATGGTCCAACTCCTATATCTATATCAAGTGGTACATTCAGATGAATATTGAAAGTATCTAAAAGACTCGGATGTCTCATTATGGCTCCGACCTTTTCCTTATAATAGTCAACTTTATCTTCAGGAACATATAGCAAGATTGAATCGTGAACAGTACAAACAATCTCACACTCTGGAAGAGTATTGTCAATCTCAATCATCGAAGATAAGAGAATATCTGATCCTGAAGATTGAACAGGTGTATTTATACAACAGCGTTCGGCACTCCCCTTTTCTGACCAGTTATCTGAATAGATTTCCGGAAGAGCTCTAAACCGTCCAAACAAAGTATACACCCCGCCATCAAGTTTACAAAGCCTTTTTTGAAGAGCATACCAAGGTTCAAGATCCCTGTATGTCTGAAAGTACCTTGCACGAATTTCAGTTGCTTCGGGTTCGGTTACTCTTAAACCATAGCCTGTTTTCGCATAGTTGATAAAGCCTTTTGCTGACATCCCGTAAAGAAAACCAAAATTGACCGCTTTTGCTTTACCACGCTCTTCTTTTGTAATTTCCTGTTTACCTGTAACAACTTGTGCGGTTTTAGTATGTATATCCCCATTATTGTTGTATATTTGATGCATGGTACGCTCGTTAGCGTAATGACAAGCAATACGCAATTCAAGCTGGGAATAGTCACACTCAAACAAAGCCTTACCAGGAGGAGCCACGAATAAAGTTCGTAATGCTTTATCCCTTGGTACTTGTTGAAGATTTGGCTCCTGACAGGAAGTTCGCCCCGTTCTAACCGTATCTACATTGAAAGACGGGTGAAGTCTACCGTCTACAGCCTGTTCAAGCCAAGGCTCTAAGAAAAACCCTACATCTCGAACACACTTTTTATATTCCTTGAGAAGTTTTGCAACAGGATAACCCATCTCAGCATAGTCATCCATCTGTTCTGCTTTTATACTCGGAGCTCCTTTGGGAGTAGTCTTCAAAACGGGTAAACCGAGCTGATCAATAAACACCTTTGATATTTGAGCCGTGCTATTCCAGTTGATATCCGCAATAGCCTTTAATTGATTTTCAAGTTCTACTGCCTTTGCTTTATATACGGGAATCATTTCTTTAATTTTACCCGTATCTACATACATTCCCCGTCTCTCTATGTTACGGTATGTTTGAAAAGAGGGTAAAGCCAAGCAACGGTACAGTTTTATCATATCGACGCTTTTAGGGTGTTCCTGAAACTTCTGAGCCAATTTCAAATATACTTGCCAAGTCCAATAAAGGTCTTTGCGGTTATACTCAAACATTGTATCACTCGTTCCCGTTTTAGTTTTTTTATCTACATCCCAGTCCTCTGCTCCGCAGTGTCGTTTCGCTAATTCTTTAAGACCTTTACGCTGACCCATTTCGAGGACATATGCCATAATCATAATATCATCATCAATAGTCAGCCATTCTTTAGGAATTTGCCATTGCTGTTCAAGGAATAGAGTATCGAATTTACCGTTTGCCCAGATCATGTACGGTTTTTCCGGAAGTTGAGTCAGGAAATCAGCAAACTCTTTTGCCGTAGTGGGTTGATAATACCATTCATATTCCGGAAGATATACCCCACAGCAATTGATTTTATCCTTAAACCGATTGAGACCCGTAGTCTCAATATCTACAACCATGTGTAACATTATAGTACTCCTGCAACCCAATCTCCATACCGTTTTGCTCCCTTGAAAGTGAAATGCCAACTTACAGGATTCCCGCAGTCATAGACTTTATATCCAAAGAGACAACGCTTGATTTCTACACAACCGTCAAATGTTTTTAGTCTGTAAATAGCCATCGTCCCCCTCCAGATATAATTTTTGTATACTGACTTCGTGCAAGCCAAAAAGTTTATCACTGTCAGCTCGTTTGAAATATCGTTTCTGAAGTCTACCCTCAATTCTTATAGTTGTACCGTTAGGAACAGCCTCTAACCGTTTAGCAACTACTCCCCAAGCGATTGTAGAAATATAAGCTGTAGAGTGTTCAGTTTTTACTTTGAGAATAAAGTCATTGATCGTTCTTCCCAACGGAGTACACCTTACAGGAGTCTTATCTTCAATAGTGCCTATGAGATTCACCTCATTATGCTCTATCGGTTGCGTAAGATGTTTAATTCCTATTGCTTTGATATAGGTTTTCTTCTTAGGATAGGAATCAGTCCTGATTGTTTTCAATTCCCCGTCTATACTATAATATTCCAACGGGTGAATATCATCCTGCCAAGTTTGAAATATGAGAATATCAACTACTCCGGACTTTCGTTCAACCACAATAGTTCCCTCATACATCTTGACTCCCTTGATTTCGTGAGAAAGTTCGATATTTCTCACCATGCCTGCTACTTGAATATGATTCATTGTAAAACATCCTCCATATGTTTTTGAAATTTTTCTTTGAATTTTTTAAGACTACGACTCACTCGAGATTGTGGAATGTTCAAAAGAGCTCCGATTTCGTTTTGAGTGTAACCCTGTATGACTTTTTCTATCAACGGTTTATAATAGTCAGGAAAGTCTTCAAGGGTCTTACTAATTACATCAAGAGTGTCTTTTTTAGAATACTCATCCGGAACAGAAAGTGTATCCATCAGACTCATTTCATTCCCCTCTTTATCTTCCGCTATGATTGATTCTATAGGGATAGCCACGGGCTGCTTATTCATTTTACGGGTTGTGTAAGATAACATGCCATTGTAAATTGAAAGTACTGCATATGTAGAAAAAGTAAAACTATATTCTTCTTTGAAGTTCAGGCAAGCTCGCCATAAAGCAAACATTCCCTCCTGAATCAAATCTTCTTTGCACTGATTGTTTTTAGAGCTTGAAGAAAATCGTCTCATAAATACATAGTATACAAGTCGCTTATTTTCCTCAAAGCGTTGCTCGGGGTTCATTATCATCCTCCTTGAATTTACATTCACTTGTACATTGACTTGCAGGAATATCACAATTCAGGCATTTCTCTCTGCCTTTGGCACATATTCCCTTTTTCGGTTTTGCTCGACGATATTCTTCTCGCCACACCTTTACTACTCCTGTGTTATCAAACCATTTTGTCCTCATCTTTGTTTCCTCCTTACAGCGTTGAATTCATTATATACTTTTCGAAAACAGAAGTAAAGTATTTTCAGAAATTTTCTGAAAATATTTTTAGATAGGCTCTATCCATTCAGGATCAGCCATCCATTCACCATCTCCGGAAGTAGAGCCTTTTTCCCATTTTATGATAGGAGATCCCGCAATGATCTCTATAACTGTACCTATCGTTCCTACGGGAGGAAAATATTTTGGTGCTACCTTGTGAGAAAGTTTGTCTTTGAATTTGACTTTGAGTCCTACATGTATGTCTTTGATGTTCATTATTCATCATCTCCTATACAAAAATATATTCCATCAATAAAGCCTGTTATGAGTAGTAACAAAACCGCGAGGATCTGAGTGAATATCCTCGCTGCTACATTGCCTATTATCGGGGCAAAGTAGAAGAGTTGAAGCAAGGCTAAACTGATAAAAGCAAGATTCTGTATAATCAACCCAAATAGTGTTTTCATTTTCAATCTCCTATCATAAAAGTGTGTTCTATGATGATATCGAGGTTTTTATCGTAGAAGTAGGTGATGTCTTGGTAAGATTCCTGAACAAAGAATATCTCTGTAGCCGAGGATCTGTATAAGTTGTAATTGTTCTTGTAGTACTTCTTGATTGCGGCATCTTCATAGATGACCTCACGGTTTTTAGCAAACTCGTTGAATTCATTATAGCTGTTGAACAGTTTCATAGTTAGATTTCCTCCTTAATATCAATCGTGACTTTGGTAGACTCGTTACAGTGGTTATCAGCGTAACGCTCTGCCTCTTCAATAGTTGAAAAACACTTTGTAGTAATTTTTCCCGAAATAAGACTTTTGACTTTGACTTGAAATTTCATGATTGGCTCCTTTATTATATAATAGGTTAGGGGGAGGGAAAACCTCCCCGCAAGTTTAGAACTCTACTTTAACATATTCATCTAAGAGTTCAAGATTACCCGAAACTGCCCAAGCCTTGAACATTGCGGGTCTAACTTTGGTGACATATTCAGAAATAGAATCAACCTTATAAATACGCTCCACAGTTTTACAAGTTTCTTTGTTGTATGCCTTTACTAAAATCTTAATCATATTGAATACCTCCCTTATTATCTTAAGAACGCACCGTCTTCAACTGAACCATCATCATATGCAATATAGCATACATCGGTATCAACATCGAAAGTTTTAAGGACTTTCACCCAGTTTTCAAAATCAGCTGTGCTATCAACATAATGCTGTTCAAGATGGTTTTGGTAAACTGCTTCAAAATAAGTGACTTGTTTGTTTTCCATAATAGATATCTCCTTTTGTTTACGGCTATCACCGTTTTACAATATCATTATAATACTTTTCAAAGCAAAAGTAAAGTATTTTTCATGGGTTGAAGAAAAATTTTTAGAAAAGTTATAAAAAGTTATAAGTGAGGTTCAAAAATGTGGGTGGATATTTATAATAGGATTATAGGCTTACTGGGATTTTGTTTTTACTTTAAGTATAGGAAAATCATCATTATAATAAGTATAATATATAAGTAATATAATGACAATAATTACATAGTATAAGTTGGACACAATCACCAGTTTGCCTATAATTCTGTTATAAATTTTGAATTTCGAGTATAATAATCGAAAAATGAGAGTATAATGTAAGTAAAGGAGTAAAAGAAATGTGTGTAGAATGTCAAAATCATAATTTTGTGTGTGACCACTGCGGGACTATATTAGATCCCGAGTGGGAGAGGTTGCTCGGTTATTGGACTGACCGTAGAGGAATCAAGAGAATTGTAGAAACGAGCAAGAGTGATTGCTTTGTCTGGTTCTTGAAATATAACGATAAGATTGTTCGAGTCGGATTCGGTAGTTTACAGAAGTTGTTAAGTGAAACCAAGCCGTCTCCTCGTTATATCAAGTTTGATTCGGTTCTCATCTATATGTGTAGAGATATAGAGGAAAGAAATATATTTGCTACATATGCAATGGGAAATATAGACAGTGTAGATAATCGTAAAGCTGTACCGAATGAACGCTATATCGGTAAGATGTTATTGCGGTTTAAGCCGACAGTGCCTATCAGAGTAAGACAGTATGTATTAGATGATCCCGATTTGGTTATAGGATCAGCAAAGTATTGGGATATCAGGAAACTGAGGGAGAACGGTTATGTATACTAAAAAAGCTCATCCATTCTATGGTACAGCAAAATGGAAAAGATGTAGAGAAGAATATATGAGGCAGAAACACTTTGTTTGTGAGAAGTGTGGTAGACCTGCTGATGTAGTCCATCATATAGATCCTTTGAAAGGAAATGACTATTGGGACAATCCTGAGAAAGCCTTTGGGGAAAAGAACTTAATGTGCCTCTGTCATAATTGTCATAACGAAATTCATCATAGTAAACAACAGATTGCCGACGGATATTTTGTGAATTTAGTTACGGGTGAGATTGAAGTAGCCCCCCAGGGTGTGGCTGAAAAAGAAATTTTGAAAAACCGTTAGAGTTGGGATACGAAAAACTGACAGAAAGAAATAAAAGGAGGGTGTTTCAAATGAAACTTACGGACTATTATAGCTCTGAAGAATACAATGAAAAATTATCTGAAGTCCAAGAACAGGTTCAGAATCTTCGTGAGGCTCAGGAAGAAGAAAGAAAAGAGAAAGA
>ERZ1034755.28-NODE-28-length-43100-cov-7.206365_pt1 | contig 43100 bp, 29 predicted proteins | sample MGYA00520596_ERZ1034755 | MGnify/ENA primary metagenome ERZ1034755 (study PRJEB33766, sample SAMN09781701) | gut metagenome | biome: gut microbiome | host: Homo sapiens | place: Madagascar | study: EMG produced TPA metagenomics assembly of the PRJNA485056 data set... | reverse complement strand
CGTCGGGTGCCATGACATAAACATACACCGTGACGCTGTCGGGGATATCGTCGCCGATGGTATACCGCGGCAAGCCGATGGTCTCGCCGACCTTGGCCTCCCCGGCGACGTCCCCACTGAATGTCAGCGTAGGTCTCACGGGGTCGTAAGCGGCAAATTCCACCTTTTCGGTGACGGTATTCTTCGCCGCATCGGTCACTTTGTACAGGATCGTATAGGTTCCGCATTCCGATGCGGTAAAGGTCTCGCCAGGCACCGGAGTATGCTCCGCAAGTACCGTCCTGCTACCGATCTTGACGCTGACGGTGATATCACCGAGCGCGTTCAGCACGTCATATGCCGTCGCCGGCAACAAAGTGATCGTACTGCCCGCGGCAACACGCCCCTCGTATTTGCCGCCGACTCTGATGGAAGGACGTTGCATATCACGCTTGACGCTGTTGATGGTCTGATTGTTGATCGTGCGGATACCGACCGTCGTTGTACCGCCTACACCGGTCACCCGGCAATCCATGTACACATACCCGCCGGTAAAGCCGTCAAAGGTTTCGCCGCTCACCGCGTCAACAGAGCCGAGCGTCCTGCCGCTACTGTCCACGAAAGTGCAGGTCGCATTGTCATATCCGAGTTGCAGATAGCCGTCGCCGTCGGACGATGTCTCCACTGCTTTTCCGCCTGCCACCGAGCAGTACCAGGTACCGGCACGCAGTGTATAGCGGATGTTCACCTGTTCCCTGCCGTCAAAGCAGTCAGTCAGCGTCACGTCAAACGACGATGCCGCGAATCTGTCCGCATCCGCGATGAAACGCAGGAGCAGCGTGTTGGCATAAATGGGGCGCGCAAACGAGAAGTGCATATCCGTGCCCTCCGCGCCTGCAAACACAAGGCCGTTACTGCTGAGCGTCGGAGCAGCACCTTCCCAGACGAAGTAACCGGTCATGTAATCCTCACCGTTCTCGACAGTCCTGATCGGTATCGTGCGCGTGACGGTGTGCGTTTTTCCGTCGGCGGCAAACCGCAGAGTGACGGTTGCAGCCGTCACGTCATCGGTCGCTGTCGGGACATAAATCTGCCCAGGCGCCACAGTCGTCGTCCCCTGACCGTCCGTCACGGAGATCACGGCAGGCACGATGATTTTCTCGAGTTTTTCGTTATAGTACACCGCCGCATATTGACCGAAAATCACTTTGTCTCCGTTGATAAAGGCTTTCGGAAGGCTGACGGTTCTTTCATCGAATTGCAGTGCATCCGTGAGTGAGACCGCGATCTTCTTTCTGACCGAGGCGGTCTGCCCGATATAGTCAGTGACCGTGTAGGTCACCGTGTAGGTACCGACGGCACCGATACAGTCAAACTTCCCGTTCACGACCGGAATGGAAACGTCGCCGCAGGTGACGGTCACCCGGACCTTAGCGTTCCCGACACCGGCGCTGACGATCTCGTAATCGGCGAGTGTCAACGTCTGCCCGTAGTAAGCCGAGCCGGGCAGTCCGGCGGCAACCGTGATTTTCGGTGCCTCTACATTGCGGGATGCCACCACCCTGACGGTCTCCTCCGTCCGGTAGCCGAACGCATCCACCGCATAGTAGGTCAGAGTATATGTACCTTCAATCGGTGTAAAGCAGTTGTTCTCGTCCGGGGTGATCTGCCTGCCTGTCGCGTCGTGAATGATCGTGACGCCCCTGCTGACCACGGGAGAATCGGCGTCGGTCGCGGTAAAGTCGAAGATCGGATAAGATACCCCGACCTTTGCCGCAGGCACGTGATTTCTGTCTACGTCGATGGTCACGTCGGGTGCCTTGGTGTCATCGAACAGCGCCGTCGTCAGGTCTTCCCCGCCGACATTCCGCACAAACACATCGGTCGTGCCGCTGACACCCTTGGCGTAGACGCTGAGGATCGCCTCCCCTGTCGTGAAGCCGCCCCACGGCTTATTGCCCGCCGAGAGTGTCCCGTCGGTGGTATCGAAATCATAGACAAGCCACGGTACCTGCCGGGTATTGTACTCAGGGTGGGAGCCGTCGTCATGCCCCGTCAGCCATTCGGGCTGTGCATAGAGGCACTTGGTCTCGTAGTCAAAATACAGTTTCAGCGAGCCGAAACCGAAATCATACTCATCGAGTACATGCGTAAAGGATGCTGACGAGACGAAACCGCCTTCCTCATGGGTTGCGGCGGCGTCCACTCGCCGGTTGGTCGAGGAAAAGTCGTAGTAGTACCCGACCCAGTTCGCCTGGTTGCTCGCCCGGGCACGGATAAATGTGGCGGTGGGCGAGTAGACAAGATACTTCAGACGTATCGACACATAATTGGTCGGGTCGTGCGCGTCTGTCAGCATCACATAGAACGAATCAATGTCGGGAGAGCCGATATTCTGCGGATCAAAATTCAATTCGAGCAGGGTCTTCCCCCGATTGGTACTGCTGTCAAACGTAAAATCGGAAAGATCAATCGTCTTATTGTAGGTCACCGTCTGGTTGTTGGAAAGCGACAGACGAACACCGGTAAATTCATTGTTGCCGCGCATATGCGTAAACTCCGCCGCGCTGTCAAAGTCGTCGGCGTGCGATTTCTTGACCGTCACCGTCTCGCTGTGTGTATATTCGGTGCCGTTCAGCGTCGCACGGTAAATGACCTTGTACTTCCCGACCTCGTCCAGCGTCACCTCACCGTCCGCTTCCCTGCCGGACGGGAAAACCACGGTCGCAGACACCTGTGCCCTTGCCGCCCCGAGGCAGAATTCCGCCGCCCCGAACCGATAGACCGACCCGAGCACAAACTCGCGGGCGATGTCCGTATTAACGGCGAGCAGAGTGTCGTCTGCGGTGAACGCCTTGCTCTCGGTCTTATATAGACCGGACAGAGCGCCGCCGTACACAATCTCATAACGGCCGGGCTCCGTCACCTCCCAGACGAATCCCGCGGGAATGTTTACGTAACCATTCATGGCAACGCCGTCTTTCCGAATGGTCACGAGACAGTCCTCGGTATTGATTTCCAGGACATTGGATGTAACCGTAGCGGCAGGGATCCTCAATCTTGCACCGACGCCGAGTGCCCCCGGTATTTCATCGCCGTCATAGACGAACTTCGCCGCGATATCGGCGGCGTCCAGCACCTCGGTCCGATACCAGAGGTCGGCAGTCGTCTCACCGTCCGTGTAGGCATAGTACACATACAGCACTCCCGCCTTCTGCGGTGTAAACTGCCGCACGTTTTCTGCAAGAACCGTGCCGTCCGCGTCGTAAACGGTAGCGGTGATCTTGTCCGATGCGTCTTTGCCGTCCGCATCGGTGATTCTCGCGGTCGGCAACGTAAACGCGTCGCCCACCACGGGTTTGATTCCCTTTTGCATCAGCACCGTCGGGCGATACGAAACGATCTCGTCCGTGAGTGAATAGCCGCCGAAAGAATAGAGCATCAGGTCGCCGCGGCTGTTCGCGGACACTTCGTCAAAAACGACCGAAACGGTGTATTCGCCGAACTTCGGCAGATCGTTCGCCAGGAGTTTACCGTCATTGTAAGGCTTGGTAAAATCCCACACGACGCGATAGTTGCCGTCATCGGCTTTCATGCGCACCTGCATACTGGCGGGATCAAACATCAGGGAGCAAATGTCCGCCGTAAAGCGCGTGTAAACGCCGTCGGCGTTATAGCCCGCGGTCAGCCCGTAAGCGGCATTTTTACGCTCCATATACACGATGCCGCCTTTGACGCCGTCGTACACCACGCCCACATCGCTATAGTCGCTGTACGCCGTCACCTGCACGGAAAAACTCTTACCGCTTTTCACATCGGTAAATACGAGCGAGTATTTCTTGAGATCGCGCTTCCCGTCGAAAGAGCCGATCTGCAACTCGGCGCTGAATACATCGGTCTGCGTATTTTTGAAGTTGGCGGTCACGCCACTGTCATAACCGTAGAGACGCAGACCGCGTCTGCCCCCCTCCGTCGATCCGCCTACCGCTTTGATGGCACCGACATAGTCAAACACGCCGGCGGCATAGGCCCGGTCACCGGCGCCCGACAGAAGCACGGCGAGAACGATCGCCGCGGCAACCAAAGCAACGCAAATCACGGAAACGGTAATACGTCTTGCAGTTGTCACCCTTTAATCCCTCCTTCGGACAGGCTCCCCATGATCTTGTTACGGAACACCAGAAACAACACGAAAATCGGCAGGAATACCAAAAATGCCGCCGCAATCTGCGCCGTCAGTGCAATTGCCGCCTCCCCTGCCCAGGTACCGCCGCCGCCGATGATCGACATATACAGCATAATACCCGCGGTCGTATGGTTGGGCAAGAACATATACGGCGTTTCAAAGTCGTTCCAGTAGAGGATAAAATTGAGCAGGAACACCGTTGCCATCAGCGGCATCGCCAGCGGCATCATGATGCGGAAAAACACCGTGAAATGATTGCCGCCGTCGAGGAACGCCGATTCGGCGTATTCCCACGAAACTTTCTTGAAGAACGCATAGAAGATCAGATAGTAGATATTGTTGAAGCCGAACTTCATGAACCACGCACCGACGATGTTGTCAAAGAGCCCCAGTGCCTTCGTGACCTGCAACATGCTTGCCAGGTTTCCGACGATGGGCAGAGACAGCGTGACAATGACCGTGTAGTGAATGATCTTGCTGCACACATTGTCGTATTTCGCGGTGCAGTACGCCACGATCGCCGTGCAGAGCGTCTGCATCAGCGCACCGCCGCCGGCGTACAAGAGCGAATTGAGGAACATCTCCTCAAAATACACCGTCTGCGTGCCGCCGTCCACATACTTGAAGGTCTTGAAATTCTCGAACACTTCCACGTAGTTGGCAAATGTCAGACTGCTGAACAGGCGCCATGGGTCATTTGCCACGGCACGATCGTTGCGGAACGAGGAGATGAAGCACCACAGGAGCAGCCCCAGAACGGCGATGCTGTAAGCAATCAGAAGCACCATGACAACCAGTTCAAACGGATTGAACCTGTGCTTTTTCATCGGGATCAGTTTCATTTGTGTCATCCGGCGCCTCCCTTAATCCTCTCGCGGTCCGTATTTCAGCATCAGATTGCGGATCAGAATTGTCACGGGTGCGACGATCAGAGTCAGCATCAGCCCGAGCGCAGACGCCTTGCGGTACATCTGCTCCAGTGCCGCCCCCGTAAATCTGCCGTCCTGCACCATGTTAAAGAGATAGTAGCCGATGGTCTGGTACTCCCGGTTGGCATTGAAGCCGTAGAAAGTGAACAGATACGCCTGGTTGGTCGCCACCCAGGCGAGCGAGATCACCAGCATCGATACGATCGTCCCCCAGATCTGCGGAACGACCGCGTGCAGGAAGATTTGCCCCTCATTGGCGCCGTCGATCTTCGCAGCTTCCACCACCGATTCCGGCGTCTGGCACATGGCATTGATGTAAAGGAGGATATTGCCGGAAAAACTCATCAACAGGTAAAAGACGATCAGGACGGTTTGCTGACGGGGGTTGTAGGTCGGTCCGATCACCGATCCGCCGAAAAGCCCCCCGAGCGCGTCATTGACAAAGCACTTGTAGAAGATGACCATCGCCGTCGAACAGACGATGCTGGGCAGGAACATAATGACCTTGAACAGACGCGACAGACGGAATTTCTTATACACATAGTAACTGAACAGCAGACTCACCGGCATGACGACCAGAATGTTCAGCACGAGATACAAAAGCGAGTTCCTGGTGCAGAGCCACAGGTCGGCGGCGATGTCCTTATTAAAGAAAAACTTGAAATTGTCCCATGTGAATGTGATGACGACCTCGCCCGTGGAGTTATCATAATTCTGAAACGCCATCAGGATACTGTTGAAGTTGACGATCACATAAAAGATGAGGAACTGCACGAGCGGCAGGGCGATCATCGTGATATAAAACAGCCTTCCGCTCTTTTTGATAGACGACATTTTTTTCACCGCACCGGTGGTTTTGCTTGTTTGTCCCGTCATGTTTTTCACCTTTATCATAGGGGAGTTTTCTTGCGCCGCGGCAACACCGCGGCCTGTCTGACTGCGCCGCAGACGATGCGGTCATGCCCCTTTGTTTCGTTACTTGCGATATTTCCAGATTGCCTCGAAGTAACTGACCGCCGTCGCCGATTTGTGATCTTCAAAATAGATCAGCGGATTATTCTCCTGCGAGTTTACGCTGAAACCGTAGGTGCGGTAACTGAGCAGACTTGCGTTTTTGCGCGCCGTCGCGGAGATCGGCGTCCAGGGTAGCACCGTCGTGCCGGCGCTGTTGCGCGTGGCATAGACACTCTTGCCGTAGGTATTCATCGTGGCAAGTGTTTCGGCGGACAGATCATAGTCCATGGCACGGAAGGTGCTTGTATACTTGGTATAGGTCTCCATGGCATAATCGCTCTGCAGGAAACTGACGAACGCTTTGGCGACGGGTTGCACTGCCGCCGGCGTTTCATTGCTCACGAAAATGAAGGAGGAACGGTCGGATACCTTGGTGTTCGGTTTTCCGATCTGGCTGGCATCCACTTTGGGGAGCGGCAGAATCCCGATATTGCGGTCGCTGACATTCGCCTCGTTATACCACCAGCCACCGTCCACAAGGAACCCAATGGGGTCTACCCCGTTGTCATCAGGGTTCAGAAAGTAATTCTGCGCATTGATATTGCTGAAACCGCTGTCGAACGACTTGTAATAGTAGTTCGCGCTGTTGTCGTTGCCAAGCCCGTCATTGAGCAGAAGCCGCGCGAATTCGAGTGCGTCGAGTTTGCCCTTCTGCAGTTGCAGAAGATTCTTGTTGCCCTCGCTAATCGCCGTCGCGGGCAGGAGTTTGACGGTGCCGTCGGCGTTTCTGACCACATTTCCGTTCGCGTCCAGTTCGACCAGCGACGTCGCGGCGCCGTCAAACGTGAAGTTGTACTTCATCTGCTCGGCGCCTTCATTGTTCGCCCACATATCGTTGATGAGACCGGTCAGATAGCCCGTTTCGTACCCGTTCCACACGAACGGCGTCACACCGGTGATCTTCATGTAAATGGTCAGCGCGCGGAAGTCCTTATAGGTGGCGGGCAGACCGTCGTCGGACGTCCCCTCTGCGCCGTCCGGGCCGAATGCGCGGGGGTCATCGGCGTTATTGACAAACAGAGCGGAAATCTTTCTTTCGTCGGCGAAGTCCTCCTCGGTGAAGTCCTCAGCGGTTTTTCCTGCCGCAAAGTACAAACCCCGCTCCTCAAACATATCAATGTCGTAGTTAAGGTTGATGGAGGTCTCAAAGAGCGGCAAGCCGTAATACTTGCCGGAGACATTCAGGAATTCGTCATACGAACCGAGAATTTTTTCGGCTATTTTTCTCGCGGTCTCCTTGGTGTCCTTCCCCGTCACGGCGTAGTCGTTCAGGGTGTCTGTCAGATCGAGCAACATTCCGCTGGCAACATAGGTGTAGTAATCAATGTTTTCCATTAAAAACACGTTGTTGCGGTTGCCCTTCAGGTTGTCGGGGCCGGTCAGTTGCCCACGGGTGAATTCCTTCATGATCTGCACGCCCATCTTCCCATCTTCCAGAGAAACATCGGCATACATCGCCTCAAACTCGGCGCAGAGTTTATTCAGCCACTCGTCACCGAATCCGCCGTTATAATACTTGACGTACAGTTGCGTTTTGCTTTTATCGACCTTCTGATCCAGATTGTTGTCGCGGCGGCAGCCGGCGAAGGCGACCCCCACCAGTACCAGACACAGAAGAAACGATATGACTCTTACGATATGTTTCATTTTGGTGACTCCTTTGACTTTTTCGGAAACGTTCGATTTTGATGAGAGAATGCGACGCTCACGCTCACGAATGTAGGGGAAACTGGGCGCGCTCATTCACAACGGTTTTCGGGCAGTTTCAGATAGCCGAGTACGTTCTGCAGTTTTTCCGTCACCACGGCAACATACTTATCGGCGCAACCGTAGTACACATACAGTGTACCGTCACGGACCACGGCACCGGTCGGGAACACACAGCCCGCATACAGACCGTCCGTCTCGTAAGGCTCGGTCGGCTCCAGCACGAACTTTCTCGTGCGGGCGAGGATCTTCGTCGGGTCTTCCCGATCCAGGAGCATGAGCCCGACACGGTAGCATTTGTCCTCTTCATTCACTCCGTGATAAATGAGGAGCCACCCGTCATCCGTCTCGATCGGAGGGCATCCTGCGCCGACGCGGCTGTTCTCCCATTTTTCCTGTCCGGAGTACAGTTTTGTGCGCGTCGGCCACTCGAGCAGATCGTCACTCGCCGCGATCCAGATGGAACGATCCTCGTTAATGACGGGGCGCGAGATACGATAGAATTTACCGCCGATCTTACGCGGGAACAGTACCACGTCACGGTCGTCTTCACGCGCATCGGTGATACGCCCCAGTCGCTTATAATGGATAAAATCCTTGGTGGCTGCAAGGTAACTGATCGTCTCGTTAGTGCGCAGGAACCAGGGTTCGCTCGCCATATGCGGGACGATCCATGTGGCTTCCCTGCGTTTTTCCTCAATGGGCAACCAGTAACGCCCGGGTGCGTAGGCGCGCGACGCGTAGGTCATATAGTAGATGCCGTCGATATCGACGATCCGCGGGTCTTCCACACAGCCGCCGTCGGCATCGTCTTCATCTACGTCAAACACCGGTTCATCGCTGTACCGCTCAAAGCGGAACCCGTCAACGCTCGTCGCGAGTCCGAGACGGATATGGTGCTTGATCTCATCCCCGCCTGCGCGATACACCATGACGAACTTTTTTGTATGTTCGTCAAAAATTACGGCGGGATTCAGCACACACAGGTTCTCCCACTGATTCTTTGGATTCGGCTTCAGTATCGGGTTGGCGGGATAGCGTTGAAAATGTAATTCCATAACAATACCTCGTTTGTATTGGGGATGATCGGGCGCGCGTTATTCCCGCACGATCATCCTATCCTACCTGCATTGTATCACGGAAAAATCCCGCTTTGCTATACAGATTTGCCACAATAAAAGAATGCAAAATTGCAATTTGTAACATTTTGACCAATTTTCAAAGCAAAATAAGATGTGATATTGAACATTTCGTATTGACACCGAATGTCAAAAGACGTATAATATTGGCATGATCAAATACAAATTTTCAAACGACAACATTACGAGCAAGCGAGTGGAAAAGTTCATCGACAAGATCTCTTTTTCCTACCACATCAACACCTTTGACTACACCACGACGCACGGGCACGATGACTACTGGGAGTTCACGCTCCTGACGGATGGCAAGCTGAATAATGTGCTGAACGGAAAGAAAACAGCCGTCACGGCGGGGCATCTGTTTTTTGCCACGACCGACGACACACACTGTCTCAAAAAGGTCGGCAACGGGAAGATCCGGTACATCAACATTGTCGTGCGGGAAACGGCGCTGAAACAGCTGGCGGATCTGTTGTCGCCTTCCTTTTTTGAGACGCTTCAGCGCATGAGGCGCAAGCAGAAGTTTTCGCCGGAACTGGCACCGCAGATCGAAAAGATCATCCACCAGGTGCTGTTACTGCCCGACGACGCCTATGAAGAATACAACGGGTTGCTCTGCGGTGCCACCATGATCATCATGCAGTTCCTGTACCGCAAAAGCGTGGACTATATTGATTCCGGCAGAATGAGCGAGCAGCCGCAATGGGTACAGACGCTGAACAAAGCCATGAAGAAGACCGACTTCCTCACCTACACCGTTGCCGATCTAAGTAAACTGCTGAATTACAGCCGTATGCAACTGGCGCGGTTATTCAAAGACAAGTTCGATACCACGCCGCATCGTTTTCTGGTCAACTATAAATTGCGGTATGCACAGAATCTATTGATGACCACCGATATGAAGGTCATCGACATCGCCGAATTTGTCGGTTTCAACAACCTTGCCTCGTTCAACACCAACTTCAAAAACGCCTACGGCACCACGCCGGGGCATTTCCGCAAAAGCATCTGACTTCCCGGGCGTCCCCCGCCGCCGGGACACCTAAACACCGACAAGAGGGATTGCAGCCGTATCGTTGCGGCTGCAATCCCTCTTTTGTTACATTCACTGTCGTTTTGCACGCAACCGATTCCGTGTAACCGCGCCGGGCGGTATCTCACCGCCGGCATTCGGTCCAAAGATAGTGCAGTAAATCGTCAAAATGACACGTCGCAAGACCGATGTACATATCGGCGCAACCATAATAGACATAGAGCGTACCGTCCCGCACGACCGCCCCCGTCGGGAACACGCACCCCTCGTAGATGCCTTGCAATTCAAATGCCTGGTCGGGTTCCATGATGAAATCCCTGGTACGGGCAAGGAGGCGGGTGGGATCCTCAAGATCCAGAAGCACCGCACCCACGCGGTACACGCCTTTTTCGTCCACGCCGTGATACAGCATGAACCACCCCTTGTCGGTTCTGATGGGGGGCGTGCCGCCGCCAATGCGCTGTTTCTCCCACCACTGCTCACCTGTCATGAGTAGCTGCGGCTTGCCATAATCGATGAGATCATCGCCGAAAGAAATCCAGATGGACGGCATATCGACACCCGCGTTTTTGAACTTTGGGCGGGAGATCATGACATACTTTCCGCCGATCTTTTCCGGGAAAAGGTACACGTCGCGGTCGTCTACCGTCGCTTCGGTCAGGCGACCGAATTTTTTATAAACATGGAAGTCTTTTGTTGCCGCCAGATAACTGACCGTGATATTCTCTTTGGCAAAATGGGGTACTTCGTCCCCGAGGAGATCGGTTTCGTCCAGGTATCGCGGGGCTTTCGTTACCCCTTCGACATACGGCTCCAACCAATATCTCCCCGGTGCGTAGGCACGCGCGGCATAGGTCAGATAATACAGATCCCCGATCTTCATCAGGCGCGGGTCTTCCACGCAACCGCCGTCGGGTTCTTCATGGCTACCGGCGAAAACCGGTGTGTCACCTACCCGCGCAAAATGGACGCCGTCATCGCTTTCCGCAAGTCCGAATTTGATCTGGTGACGCACATCATTCCCCGCCGCACGGTAGAGCATGATAAACTTGCGGCGACTTTCGTCATACACCACGGCAGGGTTCAGGACACAACGTTCTTCCCACGCATTGTGCGGGTTCGGTTCGAGAATCGGATTGCCGCTGTATTTTGTCAGTTTCACTTTGTTTCCCCTCCGTTTGTTTTGGGGCGTTACGCCTTTCCGTTGTCGATGAGATACCGGACGATACATTTTGCGAGGAGTTCATGCCCCTTGTCGGTAGGATGCAGACCGTCTACATAGTATTCGGACGGCGCCTTAGTCGGCGGTACCGGGAAGACCTCACGCAGATTGAGATACCGGACACCAAGCGCATCCAGAACCGCGATCTCTGCCCTGACATACTCTTTCAGCGAGGGGCGAGTTTTCGCCTGTGTTCCGTCTTCGCCATGGGGGTTATCTTCGTCGTATCGCCACAGCGGGAGAATAAAACACAGATTCTCTTTGCCGTAGCGCTCGATGAGATATTCGGCGAGATTGTGAACAGCGCCGCAGAAAGTGTAACTGTCCCGGCTTTCGGTGGTGCCCAGATCCGCGTCGCCGTGCCCGTAGTCGTTGGTGCCGCCGAACACAAAGACAAAATCTGCGTCATCCATTGTTTCGGCGCGGGTCAGAAAGTCCTCATCAAACGACGGTGTCGCCGACGGCACCCGCTGTTTGGCGAGGCGTGTACCGATCACACCGTATACAGACGGCTTACAATGCAGCATCTCACCGACGCGGGAGGTATAGCGGAGTTCCGGCTTGGTCGCGCACCCGCCGTAAGTGATGCTGTCGCCGAGGAATGCGAGCCGGAACGGTTCAAACGCGACTTTCGCGACGCGGCAGCCGAGACTGGTGCCGTATTCAAACGGATCGACCGTGAGGCGGTTCCCTTCCCGCCGGACGTTTTTTCCGTTATCCAGCCATACGGCGGAACGGATCTTGCGTGACGTGTTCAGCGTCACGGTGCGGCGATCTTCCGCGCGGGTCACATTGGCGTTGGCTTCCATCGGGACGTTTTTCATGCAAACGAAGCAGTCGTCTCCGCTCATCATCACATCCGCCCCGTCCGCCGTGATGCCCGTGGGTACCGCATCGTACAACACAGCCCCCGTATAGCCGATCCAGCGCCCGAGCCCCTCCAACACGTCTTTTTCAGGCAAGGAGACGGAACCGTCCCCCTTTAAGCCCGTATTGACCAACAGATTGCAACCGTGCTTACGGCAATCCACATACGTCTCCACGACCTGTTTCACGGATTTGACGCAAAGATCCCGCTCGGCATACCCCCAGTGGTCGGTGAGCCCCTCGCACATTTCACCCGCGCGGGGGCGGTCGCTTGTATCGACAAAGCACGGCTTGCCGCGCTCGAATGTAACGCTGTCAATCTCCGGGTGCGAAACCTGCCCGAGCGCATTCAGCCCTGTATTGTTGATGATCATCGCCGTCGGCTGATACCGGCGGATCGTACCGTACAGGCGATCAAACTGCCAGTCTGCATCCGGTTTATCCCAATAGCCGTCGAACCAGAAGCCGCCGATCTTGCCGTAGTTTTTGCAGAGAGTCTCCACGCTCGCCACCAGATAATCGATATAGGCGGCAAAGTTGTTTTGGTAATCCTCGCTATGCCAATCCAGAAGCGTATGGTAAAAGAACGGCACGATCCCCTCGGTGCGGCACGCCTCCACGAACTCGGCGATAAGATCCCGCCCACAGGCGGCGTGCGGCGCATCGAAGTCCGAAAGTCCGCGCGTGTCATACAGACTGAACCCGTCGTGATGCCGCGTTGTAAGATTGATGTACTTCGCCCCCGCCGCTTTTGCCGCGGCGACCAACTCCCGTGCCCATTCCTTTTTTACGATAAACTGCCGTGCGGTCCCCTCATACTGCGCCGCGGCTTCCCCTTTCAGGTTATAGCGGTACCACTCGCCTTTGCCGATGGCGCTGTACAGTCCGAAATGGACAAACAGGCCAAGACCGAGTTTCTGAAAATCTCTGATATAACTGTAATCCGTATTCATCATTTTCCTCTTTCGTCCTCCGTCTGATCCGGCACATACACGCCTTTGTTGCAGATCTCCGGATAGTGTTCTTTATTGATGAATCTGTCAAAGATGCCAAAGGTGTACCATGTCCACACGAGCCATACAACCGGCAGCACCACCACGATGATTGCCGCCAGGATCCCATAACGCAGCGTGAATTTTGGAAGCAACAGCACGAGATCGGTCGCCGACAGCAACAGTGCAAACAGCAGGGTTACCGGCACCGTTTTCAGGTACAGCACCACCGCGCTCGACAAAAGATTGCCGAACTTTTTACGGTAAACTACATTCAGCGTCAGTGCATACAGGAGCACCGGCATGACAATCCCCACAAACAGCGCGCGTGGCAAATATCTGCCGAACCCGTGCAGGAGCACTTCGGCAAAGGTGTTGAGCCCCTGTAAAAGCCCCACACAAAATCCGAATGCGGCGAAGCGTAATCCGTTGGATCTGACGCCTGTCCACCACCCGTCGAAGAAACCGGTCGGCTCACGCCACACGAGTTGGCGGAGCAGATAAACAACACCCGAAAGCCCGAAAAACAGCACCGTGTACGTCAGAATCTGCAAAAGAGTTGTCTGCAGTCTCAATGTAACGAGTTTAGCGGCTGTATCGGTACTTCCCTGTGCAATGACCGATGCGCCGATGTCGTAATACATCAGCGTGGCAATATGCGGTAGCGAAAATGCCAGTAGCATCAGACCAAGAGCAAGCAAAGAAGTCCGACGCCAGTGCAGAATATCGATGAGTAATTCCTTCCTGTTCCCGGGCAGTCGCCCGTCCGAGCGCCGCCTGTTCTTTGCCTCTTTTTTCATGCCTTCGCTCACCTGTCAGTTTTCTTTATGATACAAAATTGCCATGCAATTGTCAATACGGATAAAATTTCATTTTGTAACATTTATAGGTAAAAAAGTATGATTTTAATACATTTTTATTCAGCCGGCTATGTGTCCTCCTCGAATCTGCCGACGCCGTTTTTTCTTTCCCGGCCACATTTTATCGCCGTGCCTGCCATTATTTAACCGTCCTGTATCCGATGTGTTTCTACCGGTAAAGTCCGACAGTGCACTGCAACAAGGGTCGGATACGCTCAAGCGGGATTTGAGACGGCTCAATTCACACCATCGCAGTTTCACCAAACGGTGATTTCCCGAACCACCTCACAAAGGGGTTGGAGAATCACAAACAAAAACGGAGAGTTGCTTCCGATCGGAAGTGGCTCTCCGTTTTGATTTGTTTTCTCGCGGGGCGCCGCCAAAATCAGTACAGAATTTGCGGTTGGTTCGAGAAAACGTAACTTGGTGGCCTGACGTCCACTTTTGATGAACTGAATAAATACTTTACCATTTCTGGCATGCCGGTTGCCTCCGGACAATACTGGAACGGCATCCACGGCAGAAAGCCGGGCGAAGCGGCGGAGGATCTCGAGGGGCTCCAGATGATGCGGGCACTCGCAGAAAACATGGTTTTCCTCATGCGCAGCATCGCCCTCGGACGCGAGAAATACGGGCTCCCTGTGCCGGAGAAACGCGTGTCGACCAACTTCATCCGCTGAGCGTCGACCGCCGGTCGGTTTGAGCAATATTCTCGCTCTGCGACAGCGCGGCATCGGCAGAGCCGGTGTATCCGCTGATGCCATTTCCCACCTGGTAACCGCATGATATGCGCGTAAAATCCTTTTGTGTCCATGTGGAGCCATCCGGGACGCAACCGCCCGCGCGCCGGGATTTTACGGATCTTCTTTTATAAAACGGAGAGTGTCTCTTCCCCTGAGACACTCTCCGTTTTGCTGTTCTTTATTTTCTCTTGCGGCGTATCGGGCAATCGGACGACACCGGAGGGGGCGTCCTTCGACACCGGGTACCGGGCATCAATCGGCGTGGATCAGGTCGCTCGTGACATCAAAGACCAGGCGGAAACCGAGTCCGGTGAGCGTCTGCCCTGCAAGGGTCTGGTAGGTCGCTTCGTCAATCTCGTCAAGGAGGGGTTCGCCTGCCGCTTCACGCTCGGTGTTGAGCGAACGGATATGCGCGTTGACCGTCTCGCGGGGCTCTAGTGTCACGATGAGCCAATAGTCGCGAAAGTTCACAGTCGGGTCGCCGTTCTTTTGGGCGCTGACGACGCCCGGCAGGACGGAGGAAAACACCTCGGTGATACTTCCCGTCCCTGCATCTGCCAGATAGACCTTCCGGCTGTTCTCATAGTCGAGCCGGTAGTCCCCCGTACTGTCCGGGCGCAGGATCTCCACCGCCCGCACGGAAAGTGCGCGGAGCAGAGCCCCGCCCGAACTGTCGGTCGCATCGTTCGCGTCCATCTCGAGGCGAATGAGGTTATCTGCGTCGCTGTTGTTCTCAATGGCAAACTTAAACGTGTAAGCGCTCCCCGGCAAAAACGCCGGCATTTCCAGTTTCATTTTGACCTCCGTCGGGATTGCGTCCGCGCTTTGGGCATAATCCGACACGGGGTCAACGAAATGATAGGGTTCCGTGTAGTATTTCATGGCGACGGACGACGGGGCGAGATCCGGTACGCCGTTGAGGTTGCCGTCGTTGGCACGGTACAGCGTGACGAGGGAATTGATCTCCAGAAGCTCCAGAGTCATATCCGTCCTGTCGCCGCGCATGAACCACGCGACGGTCGTCGGAATGCAGACGGCGATAAGCAGGGTCAGGGAGAGAATCAGGTACAAAAGCCGTTTCTTCATACGCCGCCTCCTGCCGTCTCATCCTCCGCCAACGTCAGCGAGCCGATGCGAAGTTGCTTTTTCGAGAGCATATTGGTGGTGGTGCCGTGCAGAGCATAATACTGCGTACCAGCATCCGGATCCCCAAGGTGTATGCCGATGCCGAAGGTGCAGCTGATGACGCCGTTCCCGGGGCTTGCAACACCCGTGACGACGGTAAACGGATCTGCCGTGAGAACGGACGTCCCCGCCGTGGTGTCGTAGGTCGCGAAATACTGCCCGCTCTCCGTCCCCTCCGTATAGGTGGGGGCGGTGCCGGACGCCGACATAGCGAGGAGGCGCGCCCGGAAAATGCCGAGCAGGCTGTAAGTGCCGGGCGTATTGCCCTCGCCCTCGGCAACCGTAAAGCGCCCGTTTGTATCATCGAAATCCGAGAGAGAGAGCCGATAGGCGATCGGCGTCTCTCCCGTCACGCGGAAGCGCACCGTCACGCGCAGTTCCTCTCCGGGGAACAGCCCGGTCAGGCGGAGGGGCACCCGTGCGCCATCGCTGTCAAGTACATAATAATATGTTTCGCCGTCAATCGTGCCCGCCTCATCGCCGCCGCCCGACGCGTCCTTTGTGACTTCCCGGTACACGCCGTCACTCCCGCGCAGGTACTGCAACGGGTTATAGGTGATCTCGCCGACACTCGGCACCACCGTGATGGTATCCTCCAAGCAGAGACGGTCATTCCTGGTACCGACCTGCATCCCCGCGACTTCCGCCCGCTTGTTGGAGGCGAACCAGGCAAGCGACGGGTCACGGATCAGGAGCCATGCGAACAGCACGGAAATGCACAGAACCGCCACGGCGACGGTGATGATCAGTTGTCCCAGCAGTTGCTTGCGCTCTTGTGGTTGCGGTGTCTGCATCGCAGAACTCCTTTCTCTTTTTATTGAGTGGTGTGCGGCAAGGTCAGAGGTACGTCACCGTAAACCGGAGTACCATCTGATAGCGTCCGCCGCCCGACGCGGTTGCCGTATAGGTCAGGGAAAATACCGTGTCACTGACGCGGGCAAACGCCAGCGTGACGCCCGTGAGCGTGCAGTTGTAATCACCGTTGGTGATCCCGGTCGCGGAAATGCCGTAATCAGCCGGGCTGGCGCTCAGGTCGGCATACACGTTTTCGATCTCCACGCCCGCGGGGAGCGTGTTCTGGTATTCCAGGTTGCGCAGGGCAAGATAGACCTGTGACGAAGAGCGGCTGTCGGCAAACAGCGCGGGCGTATCCGTCCCGCCTCCGGAATACACGCGAATACCGGCATTCTGGAGTGCCTGATAGGTGTCATAGTTGGACAGTCCTGCGGAGCCGTAGAACACGTTATCGGCGCTTGCCGTCACGCCCGGTACCGGCACATTGCCGCTCAGATACAGGTCGGTCAGTGACGTGGCGACCTCCGTGCAGAAAGTCTCCAGCCACACAAAGGAATAAATGCGGTTCCCGCCGAGGCGCAGGGTCGTCAGATTGGAGAGGGCGGAACCGTCCGCATACCATGCCTCGAACGGGTTCTCGTCCGTGGTAGTCAGCACAATACCGCAGGAAGTGAGGTTGAGCGTCAGAAGCGAGCGCATAGAGGCGATCTCGCGGATGACGCCCTCCGAGACGGTGGCACCGGTGAGATCCACATACTGCGTGCCGGTCATGTACCGGATACCGGTGAAGTCCGTCACCGCGCGCAGATAGGTGTCCCCGCTGCTCGGGAAATCAAGTGGCACATTACGGGTCAGCCAGTCCGTGCGGATCAGCGCCCCGTCGGCACTGGTGATGGCATTGCCGGAGGTACGGAAACTGTTGTAAAGCCAGATAAAGAAGTTTTCGTCCGCGATCTCCGCCCCGTAATGAAGCACGCCGGGAATCGTGAAATCGCTGAAACTGTCATAGGTCGTAAAGCCGCCCGCCGCATATGCCATCTTGTACTGGTAGACCAACCGCACCTGCGTGTTGGTCGCCGGGATAGCGGCGGTGTCCAGGGTGATGCGATAACGCGCCTTACCGCTCAAAGCATTGGTGCGCCAGGCACTCTCGGACGTCAGCGTCCCTGTAAGCGAGGCGGCAAAGGATAGAATCGGATAGGTACTCGACGTGCCGTCATCGCCCGTAACCGTCACAGTCTCAATGACGCCCTTAAGAGCCGTCTCGTTCCCGTCTGCGTCCACCAGCGTGAGCCCGAGGATCGAACGCAGGGTTTCCATCGCGGCGGTGTCCGCACCGTCCACGGTAAATGCGTAGCAGTACACCGGCAGATCGCGTTGAAAATTGAACGGCAGGTAGAACGAAGAGAGCGTATAGCCACCCGTCTCGTCGGCAACCGTGCGGTTCAGCACCGAATAGTACGGCAGGAAGCGGCTGAGCCCTGTGTCGCCGCCGCGCAGGCGGCAGTCGATTGGAATCTGCAGGGTCACGTCGGAGGTCGTGCCCCCGTAAGTGACGCGCAACTCGATATTGAGGTACACTCTGCCGGCATCCTCTTCAGGCTTCCCTGTCGCGACGGACAGCCGCTGCCACAGGGGGTCACCCTCGTCGGTGATGGCATAGTATTCCGCCGCGGTATTGCCGTACACGACCGAATAGCGAATACTCTCGACCCCCGGATAGGCGGCGGCATAGGCTCCGCCGTTATACGTATTGTAATACGCCATGCCGTAAAGCGGAAGATAGCCGGAGAACGCGTCGGCACTGTCGGGACCGGAATACGCATAGGAGCCGTCGCCGTTTGCCGAGATGCTGATTTCCGCGCCGTACCACTTTTTGAGCAGGTCGTTCGCGACGGTCACGGCACTCCGTACCGTCACCGTGTTGTCACTGGTCATCGTATAACGGTCGGTTCCGAGAGACGTGCCGGTCAGGGAGGTCACCGTGACCTCGAGAATCCCGGTATCGGAGGTGGGGATAAAGAGAATCGTATCCTCGGTGGGCGCGGTCGCCTGGTTCTCTCTCGGGAACGTGGAGGATCCCTCCACGGTATACCCGGCATAGGACACCTTCACCAGCGGCAGAGCGGCAAACCGCGCCGGCAGGTAGATATCCCGATTCAGAACATATTTATTGACCGTCACTGTTCCGTCGCCGTCCGTGACAGTCCCGACATAGAATCGTCCGAGATAACGCGCGACCATATTCGCGGCGACGGTCGCCTGAGCCGCGGCGGTGGAGATGTCCGGCGCATGGAGGTCGAAGGAACAGGTGTAGGCGGTACCGTCGACCGTCAGGGTCGCTGTCAGCGTCTCGTCCCCCGTGCCGGTCAGGCGCCCGGAGGGATCCAGTACCCCCGCCGCCGTCGCATAGGAAACGGTCGCTCCCGCATAACCGAGATAATGCCGCGGGAGATCGGCGTCGCCGAACAGATACGCACAAGGGGCGGTGCCGTGCGTCGGACAGGTGGCTTTGGCAACCCGCCAGTAAAGGGATGCCGTAAAGGCGGTCGGGGCGTCCTCCGGCGCGCCTGCGGGGGAGACCGGGAGCGTCACGTCGTCCGCGACGGCGGAGGCGACCATCCCGAAGAAATGATAGGCAAGATAGGCGGGAGATGCGGTGACGATGCGCAGGTATGTGTCGGCGTCCGCCGCCGTAAAGGTGCCGTCGACGGACAGTGTACCGACCGTCATGCCGTCGAAGAGGATCGCCGCATTGGGCGTTTCCGCCGTGACGGCGCCCGCGCCGCCCGCCGAGAGGATCACCCTGCCCCCCGCCATGACAAAGGCACCGTGATAGGTGTGGCGGAAAGAAAGGGTGTGTCCCCCCGTCAGGAGATCGTGACCGTCGAGATCCAGATTGACGTCCGCCGTGACCGTGAGATCCGTCTCCATGAGGATATCCGCCGCAAAGCGCAGGGTGATGCGGGAAGCGGAGGTCGCCGGGGCGACAGCGGCACCGTCGTTATACGCCGATGCCTGCGAGGCACGGAACAACTCCTCAAAGGTGGAAACCGTCACGACATTGCCGTCCGGCGTGATCGTCAGTCCCGGCTCGCTTGTGCGATGCCAGGTAAAGTACGCGAGCGTACCGATTGCGGTGCCGAGCAACAGCACGGCGGCGATGATGAGCGCGATGATAATGCCTTTTCGTTTCATGGTTTCCTCCTTTCCCGGATTCCCGATCCATGTCGTGATTGCGGAGTAAGATCAGCCAATGACCGTGACCTTGAACACGCGTTCGTAAGACACCCCGTCGATGATGACGGTCGCCGTCACCTCGATCGTCTCGGTGCCGCCGGTGCCGGAATAGTCATTGCCGGTCGTGATATAGAGCCTGCCGTTCTTGATGCGGTAGTACGCGGACGATCCCGTCGTCCCGGCGGGATTCAGGAGTGCCGACGTGCTCCCGTCGGAGCCCATGAGCGGAGTCGCGGAGCCGAACGTTTTGAGATAATAAAATCCGTTCTCGTCAAAGGTCATGGTATAGAACTTGTTGGCACCGTAGTAGGAGCCCGCCGCGGTCAGGTAATAGATGGCACCCGTCTTGCGCGCGGACAACGGTCTCAGGATAAACTCGGTGGGGGCAAGTTCCTCGCATACGCGCGTCCCGCCTGCGGCGTCGTCATAGACGAAAGCCGTTTTATCCGCGTTCCACACGATGCGGTAGACGCGGCCGCAGCGGAAGGTGCCGACCTCGTTATTCACGTCGTTTCCCTTATAAAAAATGTAGAGCCCGTAGTAGTTGCCCTGTTTCGCCGTCCCGAGTGCTTCGTTCGCCCGGGCGAGCAGCGTCGCCATGTCGGCGGCGGAGGTGACGGGGGAGGGATACATGGTGTTCCCCTCCGTGATCTGCCAAATGACCTCATGCGTGCCGCTCGTGCCCCCCTCTGTGTACAGATACCGTAGGAGTTGCATATACCGGCTGTCGAGTTGCGCGAGTTCTTTCAGGCAGGCGAGCAGTGCTGAGGAGGAGAGAGTGGCGGTGTAACGCGCGGAGGATGCCTCGCTGCCGTCGGCTGAAAGCCCGCTGTCGGGTGTCCAGAGCAACGTCATGTCATGGCTGTTGGCAATGATGTTGAGCGTAAAGTCCTTGTAGCGATCCGCCTGCCCGACCCCGGTGAGGTCGAGGTAGGTGAGACGTCGGTAGTCCGTGTTCAGGAGTTCGCCGACGTTGATAATGCCGAAGTTCATGCCGAGATCGAGATAGGTCAGCGCCACGAATCGCTCCATGCCCGTCAGGTCGAATGTCACGTGTCCCTGCGCGCAGTTCCGCAAAACCAGCGTCGTGAGTTGCGACGCGAAAGAGGCGGACTTCAGACGGGAGAAAAAGGTCGAGAGCGCGTCCGTCGAGAGGAACGCGGGGAGGAGTGCCGTCGTCACGGAGCCGGAGGTCTCGGTCGCCCCGACGACGTACAGTTCCGTCAGAGTCGTGAAGTGCGCGAGGGCACCGAGAGAGCCGTCGAGCGTCGAGACGCGGGGGTACAGCACACCATCGACCTGCACCGCATCTGCGGAAAAGTCTTTCGGATAACCGAGGGAGGCATACAGGTTCGCGACAAGGACGCCCGCGGCGCTTTCGCTGAGGTAAGTCGGCACCACGCTGTACGCGGTCAGCGCGCTGACGAATCCCCTGAGCGCCCCCGCATTCTGCCAGAACGCCTGGAGGACGACCTCCTCGCGGTCGGTCAGGTACTCGGTGTTGTCCTCATTGAAGTAACCGGATTTCAGGGAGTTGGTCCCCGTCTTCTGGAAATAGTAGGAAACGCCGGAGACGGTCGTGTAGGTGTAGTTGTAGCGCAATGCGCCGCCGTTTGGCGGGTTGCCGATCGGGTAGGAGGAGTCCCAGAACGCACTGGTGGGGAAGTTCTGTTCGTTCAGCGCCCAGCGCATGAGTTCCGTGTGCTTGAAGTAGGTGCTGGCGCCGGAAGTCAGTGCCTTGACCGCGGCGTCAAACGCCACGCCGTCCGTGATCACTCTGCCGGGGGCAGTCGTGGAAACCGCGGCAATCAGCGTGTTCCACGTTGCCTCATCGGCACCGGTCGCATAGCAGTAGTAGGTTTTAAGGACGGAGAGTTCGTCCGGGGTGAGGTACACCTGCCCGTCGGACACGAGAGAGGCGACCCCGGAGAGGGAGGTCGGTGCCGTACAGATATACACGCTCGCACCTCCCGCGCCGAAGGTGAATGCAACGGCAGTGCCGCCGCCCGTCGTCTCGCTCACGGGGAGGTAACCGGTGCCCGACGGACGATAGACCGTATAGGGTCCCGAGAGGGTGCCCGCCTTCGCTTTTTCCCCTGCGGAGGAGAGGTGCAGGGCGGTCGCATAACCCCTCGCGGAGGAGGACCATAGGACGCTGACGGAGGTGTTCCCCCCCGATTGGCTCACGCTCATGTACACATAGGTGGTCGTGCCGCGGATACAGAGTTGCCCGCTCGTATTGCGCTGTACAGACGCGGCGGAGGAGAGGGCGGTCGTCATGGAGATTGCCGTGCTCCCGGTACCCGTCCCGCTCTGTTTCGCGACGTAGCGACCCGTGGAGGGGCAATAGAGGTAGTAATCCGTCCCTGCAGCGGTCGCACTCGCGGTACCGACCAGCAGATCGTCCGTCGCAACGGAGGCATCGCGAATTTCCTGCTCCGTGAGAAGCGTGAAGCAGCAGTTTTCGCCGAGAGTGGTCGTGTAGGACAGCGTACCGCCATTGTCACAGAGGTAGTATTTCTTTTTGTTGTAGGTATAGGAAAAGGTCGTCGACAGGTATTTGACTCCGTATGTTCCGGCACCGGTCAGACGGTAGTAGACCCACTTGCCCGACGTGCCGGAGCCGGCGTCATAGTAGAGGTACGACCCGTTTTCGGTCTGCGCCGTAGGGGCGGTCGTCGTGACTTCGGTACCGGAGGGAATGGTGACGTAGGCAGAGCCGTCCCGATAACTGACGGTGTAGGTATTGCCGCCCGAGAGTACGGCACCCGCCGGGAGCCGGGTGTTCCCCGTTGCCCAGCCGAGGAGGCGCAGGAAATCGTAGATCCTCGTCTCTGCCGCGGCAGAGGAGGTGGTCGAGGGCCCGACATAGAAGCGCAGAGAATCCAACTTGTCGCCGTAGGCGATTGTCAGGTTTTCTCCCTGGTATTCCCCGTCGAACCAGTTGCCTGCGGTGCCGTTGCAACGCTCCACATCGAGGCGCAGAATGTACGGCATCGTGTGGTTGACGACGGTCGTACCGCTGACCTCAAACGCTTCGGAGGCATTCACGCGCTCCGCCGCCGGGAGGTAACGGAACATCTGATACTGAACCGAACTGAACACGCTGTAATCCGAAAAACCGGCGCTGTCCGGCAGGATCACGGCGGGAACGGTCAGATACAGGGTTTTCGTCGACTTGACGAGCGGTTTATAGGTATAGCGCACCGTCACGTCGATGGCGCCCGCAGTCTCGACGGCAGAGGCTTTGCTCATATCGACCGTGAAATCATACCGTCCGGTCACGGGGAGCAGGTGGAGCCCCGTCCCGTCGATGACCTCTTCGCTGTCCGGGTCGGGCGTCGCGCCCGCTTCGGTCGCGCTGACATAGTAGTAACCGCCGTCCGTCGTGACCTTGACATACTTGCCGTTGCCGGTCACCACGTTGTCGTAGCCCTCATCGTCGTCGAGGACGGTATATGCCTGACATTCCTTCCCCCGGTAGGTCAGTGTCAGCGGTACGGCGGTCGCGGTGAAAAGCCCGCCGCTCGCCGACGTGTCAAAGGAGATGGAGTATTTCCCCGCGCTGATACTGGAGGCGGAAATGCTGTACACCGAGGTCAGCGAGAAATCGCCGCTCTGGCGTGCTATGCCGTTTTCCATACGACTGCGGATCAGATTCTTGTAAATGTCGATCTCGGCGATCTTCCCTTCAATGAAATCGAACACGCCGTCGAGAAGTTGCTCGTAGTTACCGGTCTCAATAATAATATTGATGACACCGTTATAGACCTCATCGTCGCCCTCAAAGGTCGCCGATACATTGATCTGCGCAAACGTGCTGAACACCGGCGTATTGAGAAGCACTGCCTGCTCCCCTGCCGCATTCGTGTAGACGGAAACATAGTTATAGGTCGCGTCCTGCGAATAGGTCAGAGAGGTAAGCCCGATGTTCTGATACCCCTCCCAGGTAAAGCGGGTGGCGGTCAGGGAGGTATCGGGAGAAACATACGCGTTTTCGTAGCGATAAGTACTGCCCGTCACGGTGTTCGGCAGGAACTGGTGCGACTTCACGAAATCGTCGCTTGCCGTATCGGCGTCGCCCATCCAGACATCCTTGAGCGTCAGGGGGCTGAGCGCGGCGAGGAAGTTACTGAAGCGCATGGCATTATCGATACTCGAAACCGTAAAACGATAGGTGAGCGTATAAACGGTCTCATTGATGCGCACGCGGGCATAAAGCGTCACCGCTTCCCCGTCCGTGACCGTATCCCGGATGGTGCCGTCGTCAGACATGGCATCCGGCGCACCGGAGGACCAGGTGATTGTCACGCCGAGCGAGGAGATGCGCGTGGGGAGAAACAGGTCACTGGTAATACGCTCGCCGAGCCCGGAGAGCGCCTCCAGATGGGCGAGCGCCCCCGCGCGGAGCGCGGCAAGAACCGCGTCCCCGTCCGCACCGAACACACGGAAAGAAAGTACGGTATCTCCGACCGCGAGACTTGCCGGTTGCGTCGCCGCAAGGTCGGCGGGCGCCGTCAGCACCCCCGTAGCGAAAGAGCAACCGGTCGCTGTGATGTCCGCCACCGACAGGTAGTAGGAGAGCGAACCGAACGGCTGTGCCGTCGTGCCGGAGGCGAGCCCCTCGCCGAGAATCTCGTCAAACCGTTCCGCAAGGAGAACGACGGCACGTGCCTCGTCGCAACTTTCTACCGAGGTGAGCGCGGCATAGACCGGAGAGACAGCAGTGCCGTCTGTCGACGTCACTTCGCGGATGTTCAGCGCGGCGGTCTTTCCTGCAAGCCGTATTTCGCCGTTCGGTGTCCCGACCCCCGTCGTAAACGGTGTCGAAGAGGTGATCGTCGTTTCTCCGGCGGCGACGGTCAGGACATGACCGCCGAGATTGAGGACTCTTCCGCGCAGGTCGAGAATGCAATCGTTCCGCAGGGTGATGTCCGACGTCAGCGTCAGATCCCCCGCGAGAACCACCGTCGGGGTGAGAAGCGCGCCGTCGGCATCGCGCAGGAGCCCCGAGTTGATATCGGCGGCGGCGGCGGCAAGATCGTCATTGTCGGTGACGAAGAAGCAGGAACGGGTATCGGCATTCTCCGCGTAATCGGTAATACCGAGTTTCACGGATACCCCGGAGAAAGCCTCCGCGTCACTGTGCAGGACGAAAGAGAGCGTATGCGTATCGGTGCCGCCGCCGGGGACGAATGCCAGGGCATCGATCGCGCCTTCTCCCTGCTCGGTGAGGTGTGCAAGCGTATCGACAAACACGCCGTCACGATAGACGAGGACGGCGCTCTTCACGGCGGCGACCGCTCCGGCGGAGAGAGTGCCGGACGCGCCCGCCACGGATTTGACCGAAACGGTGTGCCGGTGCGTCAGATGCGTTTTGGTATCGTTTTTGAGCGTGACGGTGAAAGCGACGCTGTCCCCCGGGGCGCGGAGTACGAACGCGGCACTGTCAGCGGTGACTGCCTGCCCGCCGACGAGCTCCGTCACCGTCATCGTGAGATCATTGCCGGGATCCGAGACACCGGCGTCACCGCGCCCGCGCACGAGAGAGCGGAAAAGGACGACGGCGGCGGCGGTCAGCGACGAGGCGAGGAGAATCGCCGCGGCGACGATGACGATGAGCGAGGTACGACCCATTCGCTTTTTCTGCCCGCCGCGGCGGGATATACATCCGCTGTCATATCGTTTTCTCATCGACCGCTGTCTCCTTTCTTCTACAAGTCGGTATCGCAAAATAAAAAGCCGGTTGCAACCGAAATTGCAACTGGCTGACTTACGGTAATGGAAGTCCCTTTAGTTTTGCGTCACGGCCTCACGACCGCTTTGCCCTTTATTCTGTTTTATTTATAGCACTTCCCGCCCCCGTTGTCAAGGTTCGCCGCCGTGAAAAATATGTCCTGAACGTAAATTCCGCATCAGACCGTGCATAACGACGGTGCATAACTTATATAACAATAGGAAAGTAAGTGATACTATCTTTTTTACAGTGCGTTTTCCGTTGCGCGACATTATAGACAATCCTGCAAAATCATTATAAAATGTTTACAATTTTTCCAATTGATTTTGACAGATGCGTTTGTTATAATACCAAATGCTAGAAATGACTGTTTTGTGACCGCTTTTCTGTGCAGTTGTAACAATCTGCACGTTGCGTGCGTGTCATGGACAGAAAGGCGGTTTGCGGTGCTGGCATCCGATGGTAGACGAAAGAAACGACGTGCCGATGTTCTCATCACTTTTTTTGCGGCACTCGTAGCCATACTGTTAACGGTAATATTTTCGGTTCGGGAGGGGGGCTTGCCCGTCCCTGCCGCTTCGGAGGAGTCTCACACGACAGGTCCGTGGGCATCGATCGGTGCCATCGCGGTCGCCGCATTCTCCTTTTCGGCGGCGGTATTTTCGATGTTCTATGCCTGCGTCCGTCTGAAGAGCCGGCATCAGCACACGGAAATGAAACCGCTCCTGACACCGGCGGAGGCGATCGTCACCGTCCTGATCCTGCTCTGGTGTCTCTCGGCGTTCGGTCTGCTCGAGTGGTTCGGCGTCGGTGCCGATGTGGAGAAGATCCTTGTGCGGCTGACGCTCCCGCTGATTGCCATGGGGCTTTTCTCGGCGATGACCCCCGCGACGACCTCCGTCGGGAAGCGGATCCATGCCGTTCTCTTCACCGTTTCCCTTGTTCATTTCCTGATACAGGTGATTCTCGCGTTTGCCGTCCCGGCGTCGGGGCGTGCGGCGACAATCCTCGGCGGGATCCTGTACAGTCTCCTGTCCGTCGGCATTCTTGCGGCGTTCCTCTATTTCGCCAAATATACCGTTGCGGAAACGCCGCGGTATAACCTGGCTGTTTTCGCCGGAATTGCTCTTGTCCTCTCGATTTTAATGCTGTTTGTCCCCCTTTACATTCTGCGTCATTTCCTGTGCGCATATTTCGGCATGGTTCTCCTCTGCGGTACTGCCTATAAGACGAGGATCATCGGGCGTGAGAGCGTCATGCTCCGTCATGCGCATGACTATCACTACCACGCCTATCACGACAGCCTGACCGGGTGCCGCAACCGCACCGCCTACGTACAGGATATCGAGAAACTCAAAAACGCGTCCCCCGCCCCGCGCTCTGTCGGCATCCTGTACTTCGACGTCAACGGACTGAAGCGCTGTAACGACGACGAGGGGCACGATGCGGGCGACCGCCTCATCATCTCCGTGGCGCAGGCACTCTGCAACGTTTGCGGCGGGACACATATCTACCGCATCGGCGGCGATGAATTTGTCGGTCTGTTCCCCGATATCGGCAAGGAGGAACTGACACGCCTTGTCGCTGCGCTCCACAATGTCAAAAAAGATAATCAGGCGCTCACCCGCATCGCTATCGGGTCTTCGTTCGGCGATGACCAGCCCGCCATGCATATCGGCGACCTGCAGATGGCGGCAGAAAAAGAAATGTACATCGACAAGCGCCGTTTGGCCGCCAAGGAGACCGCCGCGACAGGCGGCGATGTCTGCCCGTGAGCGGAATACGCACGACAGATGAACCACGTATTCCCTCGTTTGACGGAAAAAAGTAAATTTTTTTCGCAGGGCTTGACAAAGCCATTCGCATTTGCTAGACTGTACGCGTAGTGCGCTTGAAGCGATAATTGAATTAATGGGCAAAGCCGTCGAAAGACGGTGACGCAAAACTAAAGGGACTTCAACCGATTTGTTAAGTCAGCCAGTTGCAAAAAAGACTTTCTTTTTGCAACTGGCTTATTTTTTTTGGCAAGGAGGTGTTCCCGGAATGTACGAAGAAGAAGTTGACCGCGTGCTGTCTGCCGGGATACCGCCAATCGATTTTCAGGTGGCGGCGATCCGCCGCTGTGACACGAATGAGCCGCGCGGCTACATAACACGCGCCGTGATCAACAGCCTTGACCTCGGCACGCTCACCCCCGCGGATTATTTACCGGTCACCGATACCGATGCCGTCGGGCTTGCCCTCACGGCACGTATGATCCGCAAGAGCCTTGCTCTCCTCGACGGTGCGGAGGAGCCGCCCGCCCTGATGGCTGTCCATGTGCCGCTCGCCCTTTTGCGGGAGCGCGCACCGGAAGCGTGGCTGTCCCCGATCCTCGCACAGCACAGGTTGCAGAAGCCGGAGACGCTCTGCCTTTGCTTCGACGCGCCCCTGCTCCTCGAATTCGGCGCCGACGCGCATGACGCGCTTCTGCACCTGAAACGGTCCGGAGTCACGCTCGCGGTCAGAGGTTGCGGCGCGGATAAAATTCCGCTCGCGCCCCTCATGCGCCTGCCGGTGGATTACGCGTTTCTCTCGCCGGAGGTGACCGCACTTGCCGACGACCGTGTACACAGTGATGTCCTCACAGGACTGGTCGGCTACCTGCACGCCATGGGGCAGAAAGTCATCGCCGAGGACGTCTCCTCGGACGGACAGTTGCGTGCGCTCGAACGTCTGGAATGCTTCGGCTACCTGCCTTCCGAATCCTTCTCCGCTCACAGCGGTCGGGGATCTCTCTTCGGGGCACCGACCGGGATAGGGGGTGCCGACCTTGGCTGATAAAGAAGGGCGCGCCCTGCGCCGGGCGGCAAAAGAAGTCAAACGCTACCGCGTGATGATGAAAGTGGTTCCGATCCTGCTCGCGGTACTCGCGCTTTTGCTGGTTCTCATTTATATCGTCACCTCTTTTTACAACAAATACGGCAGTTTCACCGTAACGGTCAGTAAATACGATTTCTCGAAATACTCGCTGTCGCTCTGCGAGACGCCGGACTTCCGGCGCCCGAGTTCCCGCCTGAACGCGGGCGCGGCGGAGAACGTGACCAACATCAGCGGCGCCACGCTCCCTGCCGACATCGACCAGATCAACGGTCAGCACAACGGCGAAAATTATGTTGCCTACACGTTCTACTGCCGGAACGCAGGTTCCGCGACGGTGGATATCTCCTATCGGCTCTACCTCGCGAACATGACGCAGGGAATCGAGAAAGCGATCCGTGTCCGCCTGTATGTCGACGGTACGCCCGTCACCTATGCGCGCACCGCGTCGGACGGCAGCGGACCGGAACCCGATACGGTCGAGTTCCTGTCTGCGACGACGGTGACGGAGGAGACCGTGCAGAATTTCGCCCCCGAAGATACCATTCGGTTCACCGTGGTCATCTGGATTGAGGGCGACGATCCCGACTGCCTCGACAGCGTCATCGGCGGCGAAATCAAGGTCGACATGGCGATCTCTATCGCCACGGTCGGCGAATAACCCGTACCCCGCAGGCAAGGTGCCTGTCAAAATACAGTCAATTATTTTTTCTAAGGAGCAAAAAACAATGAAAAGACTCATTCTCACCCTGGGACTTCTGTTAGTCTCCGCCGCCCTGCTCGGCACCTCCACCTTCGCATGGTTCTCCATGAACAAGGACGTGGCGATCACCGGCATGAAGGTCAAAGCGACCACCCCGGCATACGTTTACATCAGCAACGCACAGAACATGACCGACAAATCCAACAAGATCGCTCTGTCGGAAGCCGTCTCCTCCCTCGTTCCCGCCTCCACCGCAGACCTCACGAGCTGGTTCACCGCCGAAGCCGCTTCGGACAATGCTCCCACCAAGAAAGGCGATTACAAGGCGGCTGACACGACCGCATATGTACAGAAGACTTTCTATGTTCAGTCCCAGAACAAGGGCGTGAACAATCTGAAACTTGGGAACGTCAAGATCACCTACACCGGCGATACCGCAAGTGAAGTGAACTCTGCCATTCGCATCGGTATCCGCTTCAGCAACCTTGTCGATGCAACCGATAACAAGACCCTGTTCTTCGCACCTAAGAGCACCGCGACGAGCGGTACGGCTGCCACCGGTACCACGACGAGCGACACCATCACGTTTGTCGCCACGCAAAGCACGGCTGATGAAGGCAAGAGCACAACCGTCACCTACAACAACACCGCAAGCATCCTGATTGCCGCTATGGACGCTGATGAAGTCTACAAACTCGAAGTGTTCATCTACTTTGACGGCGAAGATGCAAACTGCTACACGCAGAAAGCAACCGTTCTGAACGATCTTACGATCGATCTCGGTTTCCAGGCTGAATACGTCGAAGACTAAAGTTTTTTAATTTGACGCGTTGCCTGCCGCCCTTTTCGGGCGGCAGGCGGCACGCCGTATTTGTCGCGGAAGCGGACAAACAACCCTAGGGGTTTTATACATTGTGATTTTGCTGCTGATTTTTTCGTGAGAATTCCGGTCGGTAAGCCAAACAGTTTTCCCGGAATGTGCTATGAATACTTCCCGAAATGTGCTATAATAAACTAGTATTTATTTTTTTAACGCGCGCACGCGAGCGCTGAAACGCCGGAACGGCTCCGGTGGGAGGGGTATGCACCCGACCGCCGACCCCGCCCCGCACAATCCGACAGCGCCGCCTCTCTCCCCTGCCCCGTATGCGGGGCGTCACACTACCTTGCCCGCCGGGCAAACAGGAGGACATCTTATGAACAAGGCTAAAAAAATCGGCAGGATTGCACTCAACGTTCTGCTCTGGTGCTTCGTCGCATTCGCGTTGTTGACGACCATCCTCGCCATCTCGGCGAATTCCGGTGCCGACGGTGTACCGTCCATCGGCGGGAAGGTCTTTCTCTCGGTCGAATCCGACTCAATGGCGCCCACCTTCAAAAAGGGCGATCTGCTCTTTGCCAAAAAACTGAATGAAGAAACCAAACGAACCCTCAAAGTCGGCGACGTCATCACCTACCGGGTGGATCTCGACGGCGACGGCAAGGAAGAACTGAACACCCACCGTATCGTGGAGGTACTCCTTTCGGCAGACGGTTCCGTCGAGGGGTATGTGACGAAGGGCGACAACCATGCGACCAACCCCGAAAACGACGCACCGGTCAAATGGCAGTTCGTCATCTGCCGCTGGGGCAACAAGGGCACCGAGGGCGGCAAAGACGGCGCCAAGATCGGCGGGCTCGGCGGATTCTTCGCGACGCTCCAGAAGCCGGTCGGATTCCTGCTCATCATCGTCCTGCCGCTGCTCCTCTTCTTCGTCTGGGAGTTGGTTCGTTTCATCCGCACCGTTCTCGCGGTGAAGAACCGCGGCAAACGGCAGATCACGGCGGAGGAAGAAGCCCTCATCCGTGAGCGCGCCGTCGCAGAATACCTCGCACAGCAGAGAGCGAACGAAGCGGGCGCGGAACACCCTGCTCCGACCGACACCGACAATACGGCAAACGGCGGCGGAGCGGATACCACCCCCAAAGCCTGAGAAAAACGGCGTCCCCTCGCCGTGCAATAAACCTGAGAACAGACCGCCGTCCGAAAAGCGCCGTCCTGCCGAAACTCCGGCGGGGGGCGCTCCGGCGGCATCACATACCAGCGACCGCTCCTCTTCACCATACCGGGGGCGACCGGAAAGGAGATACGTATGGATGGCTTTCTGAGTTGGTTTTTTGACTTTATGACCACCATGCTGGGAGGCGTATGGAGAGCGATCTCCAACTTTTTCGTGGGGCTTTTCCAGATTATCAATTTCCCCGCATACATCAGCCAGTTAAAGCGCTATGCCCCCGGCTTCGGCGTGCTTGACTGGATCCTGACGATCCTGGCAATCATTCTGACCTACACCTTCTGGGCGGGGGTCGTATTCCTCATTGTTCTGCTTGTGCGGAAATATGTACGCTTCCGCCGCTCCCTCGTCGGAAACGAGGATCTGCTCGAGGAGATCGCGGATCTGCACCGTGACGTCATGCGTCTGACGCGTGAAAAGGAGCATATTCTTGCCCTTCAGGCAGGCAGAGGCGCACTCGATCAGATCCGCCTGACGGAACTCGCGGAGCGCACGGCACAGACCGAAGAGCAAGGTGCCGCGGCAGAGGGCGGCAACTCGTCGGAAGAAAAGACCGGGGTGGCAGGACTGCCGACCGTCTACCGTTTCTCGCGGCTCACCGCCGTCGACGAGCGGTACCGGCATTACACCCCGCCGGTCTATGACGACTCCATGTCCCTCAGGGAGATCTGCGACGATCTGCGTAATTATGCGGCATCGGCGGCACACCTCTACTATGAGATCAAAACAATCCGCCTGATGTTCGCGGGGCTTGCCTCGACCAAACTGATCCTGCTCCAGGGTATCTCCGGTACGGGTAAAACTTCCCTGCCGTATGTCATGGGCAAATACTTCTTAAACGATGCCACCATCGCGTCGGTACAGCCGTCCTGGCGCGACCGTACCGAGTTATTCGGCTACTTCAACGAGTTTACGAAAAAGTTCAACGAAACGGACGTCCTGCGCCGGATCTACGAATCCTCCTATAACGACGAAATCAATATCATCGTACTCGACGAGATGAATATTGCCCGTGTCGAATATTATTTTGCGGAAATGCTCTCCATTCTCGAAATGCCCAACCCCGCCGAGTGGAAGATTGAACTGGTCCCCTCCGCGTGGCCGGGTGACCCCGCCCACCTGAAAGACGGTATGCTACAGATTCCGCAGAACATTTGGTATATCGGTACGGCGAACAACGACGACTCGACCTTCGCCGTGTCGGATAAAGTGTATGACCGCGCCCAGGTCATCAATCTGGATTATAAGGGCGTGGCGTTCGACGCGCCCGCCACTGACGCCAAACACATTCGCTATTCCTACGTGGAAGACCTGTTCCGCCGTGCGATCGCCGAGCATCCCGTCGCCAAAGAGACGCTCGAGAAAGTAGCGCGGCTGGACATTTATGTCATCGAGAAATTCCGCGTCGCGTTCGGTAACCGTATCATGAAGCAACTGGCGACTTTCCTGCCCGTGTACGTTGCCGCCGGCGGTACGGAACTCGAGGGCCTTGACTATCTGCTCGCGACCAAAGTGTTCCGTAAATTCGATGCCCTGAACCTCTCCCTGATCCGCGATGAGATCAAGGGACTGATCGCTTTCCTTGATAACCTGTTCGGCAAAGGGGCGATGAAGGAATGCATCGCCTATCTCGGGCGACTGCAAAAAATGTACTGATTCCCCGTGACAGGGGAGACGGAGAGGAGGTGACGGTATGTCACAGACTGATGAGAAAAAAACGACCGAGGCGCAGAATATCTGCCTTACGGCACTCACAGACGGTAACCGACAACTGACGATGTCCCGTCGTTACCTCCTGCGGGCGCTGGACGAGACCTGGATCCGGGCGGTGGAAGAGGCACTGCCCGTCCTCGACACGGTTATCCGCAACCCGCAACGACAGTTGCGTGAAAAAGAAAAGGTGCTTCCGATCGAATTCTCGCGGAATATCACCAGCCGCTCGGTGCGTCACCTCACCCAGCATACCAACCTGATTGCCAAGGTGGAGGGCGACGCCATCACGCCGAGCAAAATCCTGAACGTGTACAGCGACGAGACGGTCAAGACCTACGAAAACAAGTTTGTCAACACCCTCCTTCTGCGCCTTTACACCTTTGTGTATCAGCGGTGCGACACCGTGCTGGAACGTGGTCTGGACGCCACCGTCACCACCCTGCAGTTTAGCGACGACTTCTCGGTCGGCGACACGCACGGCAGGGTGCATCTGACGCTGGAATACGAGGAAAAACCGGCGGACGGTCTCGCGATGCGGACGGACGCGCGCTACACCGATCTCTGGCGGCGCGCACAGCATATCCGCTCCGTCACCGGTGCCTATCAGCACTCCGATTTTGTGCGGTCGATGGGGCAGAACTATGTCCGTCCCCCGATTATCCGCACCAACGCGATCCTCAAAAACAAGGATCTGCGTCAATGCCTTGCCCTCTGGGAATTTCTCGAAGGCTATGAAAACGCCGGCTATACGCTCCTCATTGATCGGCAGACGGGGATCCTGCCGGGCGGGGCAGAAGCCGCTATGACGGAGGGCATCTCCGCCCTCTATACAAAGTTCCTCTCCGATATGCAGTCGGCGGCATTCGCCGAGGCGGAGGAGACCGTCACCGAGGTACCGGCAACAGTGCCGGCAAAACAGACGCGCGAGAGCGTGACCGCCCCGGATGAGACCCTCCGGGAGCGGATCCTGCGCGAGGTGCAGATCGCCCTCGCGGCAGACGAACAGTACCGCCCCGCCGAGGAAACACCGGCGTCGGAGCGCGAAGAAACGCTCTTCGGCAGATTCCGTTTCCGCTGGTCGTTCCTCGCCCGTCTCTCGCAGGCGAGCGATGCCACGCGCGGCTATTACGCCGCTGTCAAAGAGGCACTTCTCTCCTACCGCAAGATCGGAGCGCGCATCAGTTGGAATTACGAGACCTTTACATACGGGCGTCGTCGTTGCGCGCGCATTGCCGTCCACGGCAAGACGCTGTTCCTCTATCTCGCGCTCCCGCCCGCCGACTACGACCGCAACCGTTACCACTTCACGGACGCGTCGGACGTTTCGGCGTACCGCGACGTTCCCTTGCGGCTCCCCATTCGCAGTGCCCGGGCACTGAAATATGCCCTGGAACTGATCGGAGAGGTCATGAACCGCGTCGGGACAACGTTGCTCCCCGAAGAAAAACGGCGTCACGGCGGTTTCCTGCCACCGTTCCGCACATTGCGTGAGTTGATCGCCGATCGCCTCGTCCGCCCGTTGGCCGGCGCCGAGGGAGCAGAGACCGAAACCGGAGAGGACGACCGCGAAGAGGCGATGCCGGAAGATGCGGAAGCCCCGGAAGCGGCGGCTCCGACGGACGACGGAACCGTGACAACGCCCGATGAAGAGGGCGACGACGAACCGGAAGAAAGAACCCCTGACGGGCGCCCTGCCCCGACGCGGTCGCCTTACCGTTATTCCTTTGCGGCACGCCTTGCCCTCGGCGACGAGACAATGCGGACGCGCTACACCGCCCTTGCCGAAGTGCTCACCGCCTACGCCGGGGTACGGCGCCGCGCAACATGGCACTATGACGCCTTCTATTACGGGCGCGGCACCTGCGCACGTATCGGCGTGCGTGGCAAGACCGTATCCGTCTATCTGGCGCTTGCGCCGGAGAACTACCGACAGAGCAAATACCACTTTTCGGACGTATCGGCGGTTTCGCTCTACCGCGGGACGCCCATGCAACTCCGCGTGCGGAGCGACCGCGCCCTGCGCCTTGCCTGCGAGTTGATCCGCGACATGATGGAGCGTCTGGGGGCGAACCCCGCCGCCCCGGACAAGCGGCGGACGCATCCGCTGGACGTGACGCCCGGGTCACGCGAGGCGTTGCTCGCCGCCGGACTCATCCGTTTCGACGGTGATGTCGCAACGCCGGGAACCACAGCGGGCGCAGAACCCGCACGTCCGGAGACGGCGGATACTGCCGAAACGGCGCCTGCCGCAGAAACACCCTCTGTGACCGATACGGTGGCACTTCCCTCCCCGGTATCCGACACCGACGGAGAAACAATGACCGAAAAGCCTGATGCGCCGGAAACGACGCAACCTGCCGACACCGTATCCGCTCCGACAGCGGAAGAGGAAAGAAAGGCGCAAGGAGAAACGACCGCGGGCAAAGAAACGCCTGCGGCACCCGATCCCGCTTTCCCGGAAACGACAGTCCCCGAAACCCTCGAACCCTCCGCAGTCACCGGGTCACAAACGCCGGTAACGGCACCGGAGGAGGACACGGAGGCATCGGAGACACCGACCGAAAAGCGCGGCTTCTTCCGCCGCCTGTTCTCCCGGCATCGCCGCGGGAACGGGAAACGGGGGTCATGAGCCGATGAAAAAGCGCACAAAAACGCGTATCGGCACGGCGCTCACGATCCTCTGCCTTCTGATTCTGCTGTTTGCCGTTATTCTGATCGCCCGCAATGCCAAAGGCGAAGTGACCTTCCTCTTCGGGAAGTCGCTCATCTGGGTCAGAACCGCGAGTATGGAACCGGGAATCGAGGCGGGCAGTTATATTCTGGTGGAGCGCGTGCGGACGGAGGACATTGAAGTCGGGGATATTATCACGTTCCGCTCCGATGACCCTGCCATTCAGGGGCAACTCAATACCCACCGCGTGACCGAGATACTGGACGGCGGTACGTCTTTCCGTACCAAAGGAGATAACAACCCTGCCGCGGACGGTTACCCCGTACCGGCGGATCATGTCGTCGCCCGGTATGTCCGAAGCCTCGCCGGTCTGACGGGGATCGGACGCGCCGTGTTCGCCCGAAATATTTTTCCCACGATCCTCCTGATTCTCTCTGCTGTGGTATTTGTGTGCGCGGTCATTGAGATTGTCCGCAAACTGCATACAAAAGCAGACGGCTCCCGTCGGGACGCAACGCACGAAGAAGAAATCGAGCGCCGGGTACAGGCGGAGATTGAACGCCTGAAACGTGAAAACGCCGGAGAAAACACCGAAGAGCCGGAAACGCAGGATACCCCCGCAAGCGATTCTACGCCCAAAAAACAATAAAGGAGAGCGCCCATGTTCCGTAAAATCAAACTGAAAAAACAGATCCGCGCCTGCATTCGTGAAATTAACCTCCTGGAACAACGCCGTTCACGCTCCCAGGCGGCGTTGGTATCCGCCATTCTGACCGGCACGACCCCCGCGGACGATGACGTGGACTACTTCAACCGTTATACCGCCCGGATTAACGAGACCCGTGACCGCCTCCATCAACTGCAACAGGAATATGAAACACTCTGATCGCGCAGAAAGGCGGGCGTGACCTGATGAAATCGTTTCTGAAAAAGCACAGCCGCGATATGGCGATGACCGTCGCCATCATTCTGTGTGGGGCTCTGTTCGGCATGATGATCCTCTTGTTCAACCGGTATCAGACCGTCCTTGATGAGCAGGTCGATCTCTGCCTTGTCGCACGCCGGACAGAGTTGCAGGGAGCCATGGACGACACCGTGATCGCCTACGAGGAGATCGCGCAGGCGACAGCCGAACACGTCGCTTCCCTCCGCGACCCGGCAGAGGTCGGCGCGGCACTCAACGGTCTTTTGTCCGAAGAGCCCTATCGGAGCGCCGTACAGGGCGTCCGCTACTGGCTCGGCGGTGTCGAATATGCCGACGGCGCTCTGTATGAAAATGAACTTTCCGTCATCCGTGAGTTATACAGCCGCGGGACGGCAGGTCATACGGGTGTCGTACGGAACCCGGAACTGAACATGAACGCCATCGCGTTTTACGCTCCGACGGAAACCGATCGGTCGGAGGGCGCCGTCGAGGGGGTGGCGATTATCTGCTCGACCGTCGGCATCAGCGATTTCTGCAAACGGTACGACGAGAACGTATTCCGCGATGCACAATACTTCGCGCTTTGCGACGGGGACGGCAATATTCTTCTGCCGATCCGCAATCTGCTGGATCGCGTCGGACCCTATCAGAACCTGCCGGACGCCGTGCAAACACTCTCGGGCGACAGCAAGGCGGAGGGGCAGTTGCGGCAACTGCTCGGCGGTGCCGCCTCCGGCACCGTGCGGGCGGATTTCGGCGGGAGCACCTATGCCGTCTCCGTCTCGGCGTGCCGCGGCGGCGGGCTCTACCTCGTCGGTGTCTATCACGCAGAGGATCTGTATGTCGAGGGGTATCAGTATATCCAAGTGATCCTGACCGTCGTCATCGTCCTGCTCGCCCTGTTTGTCATTCTGTTCATCTCAACCCGCTTCATGCGGCGTTCGTACCGGAACAGGATTTCCGCCTTCGGTATGACCGACCCGGTGCTGAACTGCCCGACCAAGGCGTGCCTTGCGCGCGATATGCGCGCCGTGCTGCCGAAGCACCCGAACAGCCACTTTGCCGTGGTGTCCTGCGCCGTCGTTCACTTCGAGTACCTTGACAGCACGCGCGGCGGCGACTTCTGCGAGGACCTGCTTTCGTTTATCAGTTACGCCTGCAAGAAGATGCTCACCGTCGCCGAGCAGTATGCCTATAACGAAAAGGGCGAGTTTTATCTGTGCCTGCATTACCGCACGAAATCAGCGCTCATCAACCGTCTGCGCGGGTTGAACGCGCTGCTTGCGAACCGCGCCGTACACGAGGACAACGGGGATACGGATAATCTGTCATTGGAGTTCGGGATTGTGCTGCTGGAGGGCGCGGAAGACGAAACTCCCGAAAAACTCTTTGAAAAGGCTTCCCGCGCACGAACCGGCGCGCCGGGGAGCGAATTTGGGGAGGCATACCGCTTCTATACCAAGACGTTCCTCGACAAGTACATGATGGAAGCCAACATGGATCTGACGATGGAGAGCGGTATGGAAAACGGCGAGTTCATCGTGTTCTATCAGCCTAAGATGAATCTGCATACCGGGCGGCTGGACAGCGCAGAGGCGCTCGTCCGCTGGTATGACCCGGCGACCGATTCCTACCGCTCCCCCTCGACTTTTATTCCGTTCTTTGAGATGAACGGATTCATCAATCGCCTGGACCGCTATATTTACGAACAGGTGCTGAAGATGTTGGGCGAGCGGATCCGCGAGGGGCGCCCCATTGTTCCCGTCTCTGTAAACATCTCGCGCGTCACCCTGCAAAAACCGGATTTCATCGATTTTTACGTAGGACTGAAAAATCAGTATAAGATACGCGACGGCTACATTACCCTGGAGATTACGGAAAGCGTCGCCTATGACAACTATGAAAACATGGCGCTGATCGTCGAGCGCCTGCGTCGCAACGGCTTTCTCTGCTCCGTCGACGACTTCGGCACCGGCTATTCCTCCTACCATCTGCTCAAAACGCTCCAAATGGACGAGATCAAACTGGACGGGTCACTCCTGCGCGCCGGGCTCTCGCCCGACAGAGACAGGACCGTGCTGAAACACATTGTTTCGCTGACGGAAAACCTGCACATGAAGATCGTGCAGGAAGGCGTGGAAACGCAGGAACAGGTCGATATGCTCAAAGCCCTGTCTTTCGACGTCATACAGGGGTATTACTACTCAAAGCCCCTCTCTCCCACCGATTATTGCGTGTTCCTCGATAGCCGCGAGGATGAAATATTCTCGTGAGCACCTCCGCCCCGGCTCGACCGGGCAGACACATCATGCGAAAACCGGGCGACATACCCCCCCCCAGCCCGGCATTCTGCCGACCGATGTGTCGTCCCGGACTTGCTCAGCCCCGGAAAAATCGTTTGTCAACAGCACAAAAGCGTAGCGCCGCTTCCCTATCGGAGACGGCGCTACGTTCCCATTTTAGATTATTGGCAACGCTTCGGCGCTGTTATCTTTGCTGTCTCTGTTTTTTATTCTTTTCCCCCTGCCTGATTTTGACTGTAAAAACCGCACGATACTGTGAAGCGAGCGAAACAGAAAGGCGCAAAGATATATCCTGGACCAGTGGGACAATTACGACGATAAAACCAACATCTTTGAAGATGTCTTACGCGTCCTTGACAGTTACAGTTTCGACCGTGCCTATATGTGCGATGAAGAACTGGCACTCCTTCGGAAAATCCACCGTATGACGCAGTCTCAACTCTCGGACGAGGAAAATGCGCTCCTCGCGACGCTGATCGGCGCCATAGGCGCTTTCCTGCTTCGTCGTTGCCGCTGGCTCATCCCGCTCCCGACAGTCACCGCCAAAGCCTATTTGCCGGGATCCGACAAATGATATTCAACGGGCTTTTTCAGTGAAGAATACCTCGAAAAACTCATGGATGGCGGCAACCTGACATTTCCCTTTGCCGGCAGAACGATCGGCGATTATCCCTCCCCCTGCAAGCGACGCGGCAAAAAACTGCGACGAGCCGGAGGAAACCTTGAAACGCAAAAAAATTTGTGCTATAATACGTTTGATGGTATCCGTGCAAAGACTGAGATGAGCCGAAAAGCAATGATTTTGTAAACAGGATAAGGACAGAACAAACGGGCCGCCAAAACAAAAACTCACGACGGGAGATAACCGCCTATGAAATACGTTTAGTTTGCAAGCGCAGAGAAAGAGTCTTTCCCTTGCGCTTTTTTGTTACCTTCTGCTCTTTGCCACCGATTACCGATAGCGGTGTCGGGGACAGCAAGGCAGAACCGCGGAAACGGGACAGCATCAAAGCGGTCACTTTCGTTTTCTCTGCGTCACGCTCTCTGAAATCAACCACAAATGAAACAAAATTTGAAAAACAGGAGGTTTTACATCTATGAAAAAACTGCTTTTATGCTTATTGACGCTCGTTTGCGTTGTATGCTTGTTTACTGCCTGCGACAAGGATGCTAAATACAAAATAACCTTTCAGGACTTGTCCGTGTTGCCGGAAGGCGTAGAGCGTATCCAAAACGGACAAGGAACTATGGCAAGCGGCAGCGGAAACGTCGAAACCATCTATTTTACTTCGGGTAAAGGCGGTTCGTTTTTCGTAACAGTCACGTTCAAAGAAGGCTACGATAAAGGCGACTTTAAGATATTTGCCAACGGAAAGGAAGCTTCGATTATAAACGACAACAAAAACGTCGTCGATTACGAAGTGTATCCGACTTCCGACGTCCACATTACTTTTACGGGCAAGCCCGCATTAAAAAGTTACAACGTAACGGCGACGTACGACGGCAACGATCAGGAGCAGATTCTCGACGAGTTTGCGTATGAGTTGAAGTACGTATCCGGAACGGAAGAATCGACGCCGATTAAGGCCTCTTCGCTTGTCGAACTGAAAGACAAAATCAATTCGGACGTAAAAAAAGTAAAACACGGCACAAATATCATCATCACGGCTACGCACACGGGCGAAATTGCTTTTCCCGACGACTTTATGATTCATGGTCAATATTCGGGAGATGGCAAGTATGTTGAAAAAAAGACAAAAATCATCGGCGATAAACAGGTAAAAACCTGGGAGATTGCGGTTTTGTCGGACGTGGAAATACAACTGCGTCTCAGTTCTACCAGACAATCGTATTCTCGCAGCATATACACCGACGTAACGCTTTTGGATGGGGGCATGTACGACGGCGATTTCAACGAGATCGTAACGCTGCAAGCGCTTTACGATACGAAGGGCAAAATCTACGCGTCGCTCCGCGACAACGCGGTCGTGCGTCACCTTGCCGAAAAGTACAAAAAGCTCACGATAAACGGCAAAACCAAAGACGGTCATTATTTCTATAACGAGGCAGATAACCGTTGGTATATTGAACTTGACAAACCTTCCGCCTACCCAAACGGAAGGGCGGACGGTTATGACGTTGATTTTGCCGAAGGAGCAGACGATTATATGCGTGGCGACTCCGCATTAACCCGCGAAAATATCGAGTTCAAGTCGCAGATTATGGACTGGGGCGAAGATCAATATTTTATAAAGTGCGACGAATACGGCGGATACAGGCTAAAAAACAACAGGTTTTCGCTTGGTTTATGCTTTGCAAGCACCGTAAATGACATCAAGGTGATTGTCAACGGCACAAAAGAAGTCGTTTTCCGCAACATACAAACGGTGGACGAAGAAACAAAAGAATTTGCAACAATTTATCGCCGTGACGGAAACAATACGGAATATACCGGAAGTTACGATGGAATCGGCGACAAATACGAAACGCACAGAATCGCATTCGACCCGTCAACGTTCGGGGAAATAACGAGCGTTGAAATCGTGCTTGCAAGCGGAGAATAACTGTTCGGAAATCACACGGCAACGCCATCCTGCGAAAAAACCAAAAACCCATTGGTTTCCTGCCAAAACGCGACCAAATACTGTGATCTCATTCTTCTCATGGTTGATGTCGATGAGATTGAACTTTACGAACGATTCACCGTCAAAGATCTCAAACTCGTCAAGAAAGTACGAACGGTAATTGCTTTTGACCTCTCTCCTTTCTTTGATCCGGATGGGATACTTGGATTTGCATTTCATTTTTCTTTCCTCCTGTTATGTTTTCTTTTTGCCTTTCGGCAGCCCTGGAGAAGCACAGGGGAGAGGCATATCTCCCAAACCAAGGAGGAGCAAGAAAAGAAGAGGAAAAGCTTAAAAAGCAATCGGGAGTGAGTGACCGACAATATGTAGTGCGGTTAATTTCAACGGTTTATTGCTCCGTTGAATCTCCGTCAAGGAGGCAGAGAAAAAACACTTTGCAAGAGTGACATTGAGATAAGTTGTATCGGCACATCTATTCGGTTAGTCCGGGCGTCAAAAGTTTGTTTCGAGCAAAATAAAAAAGCCCGGTACGAATACCGAGCTTAACGATTTGATTCAGTTGAGATATTTCTCGTTTTTTCTCTGCCGACATTGACGGGGACGATCCCCTGTGCTACGATATGGGCTCCGAAAGGGAAAACAGAAAGTGTATTGGTTTATAGAACACAGGAAAATGCACGGGGATTATATACCAATAGGAAAACAAAAACGGAGAGTCACTTCCGATCGGAAGCAACTCTCCGATTTTATTTGTTTTCTCGCGCCACGCCGCCAAGGTCAGTGTAGGGCCTTGCGGTTGGTTCGAGAAAACTTAACTTGGTGGAGATAACGAGACTCGAACTCGTGACCTATGCGTTGCGAACGCATCGCTCTCCCAGCTGAGCTATACCCCCATTTGCGGAACAGTATCATTCCGCTTAACAACAGTTATTATATCAGTTTTTTCGGCTTTGTCAAGATGCACGATACAGGAAAAAACAAATTGCGACGAAAAAGCCGGGCGGACGCCCGAAAAGATGTGATCACGGGGAAAGACATCGCCGATATGATTCGCTGCTTTGAAAATGCCTTTGCGGGGACGGAATGGATGTGGCTGACGGCGGACTGCCCGGTGGAAGAGCGCGTCGATACGGAATACCGAAGCGTGATTGCCGATTCTTCCGGCAGGAGCCCGGTGGAGCCTTTCGCGGATTATACCGACTTTGCAGCATTCCTGCACGAACACGGATTCACCGTCCGACGCTCGAGAATGACGGAAACGGTCTCCCCGCGCGAACTATATGCCGCCACATTCTTCTCCGTCGACGAGGCGGAAACACGGGAGCGCATGGAAAGTTATACGGATATTGCCCTCCTGACGCGCGCCTGAAAGGCACCGCTGTTCCTGCGGTATCCCCTCAACAGAAAGCCCCCGTTCCGGGACGGAACGGGGGCTTTTTCATATCTGTCCTGCGGAGGCACGGCTCACGGAGAACAGTTTTTTCCTCATCATTGACCTTCGGCACGGACGCGACGGACGGCGTCCGGGAGGGCGGCGACGGTATCGGAAGCGATCATGGTGATATCCGTTCCTCTTCCCTCGGCGATCTCCCCGGCAATCCCGGCGAGCGTCGCCCCCGCCGCTACCGTCTCGGGTGTCAGCGGCAGGGAGCCGAGGAG
>ERZ1034755.27-NODE-27-length-43553-cov-7.451124_pt1 | contig 43553 bp, 41 predicted proteins | sample MGYA00520596_ERZ1034755 | MGnify/ENA primary metagenome ERZ1034755 (study PRJEB33766, sample SAMN09781701) | gut metagenome | biome: gut microbiome | host: Homo sapiens | place: Madagascar | study: EMG produced TPA metagenomics assembly of the PRJNA485056 data set... | reverse complement strand
GCAAATATGTTTATCTTTTCAGTGAAGGTAATGCAAAAATGCGCAACTTGCTTGGTGGTAAGGGTGCCAACCTTGCTGAAATGACTGGTTTGGGATTGCCAGTTCCTTACGGCTTTACAATCACTACGGAAGCTTGTAACCAATTCTACAAAGATAACAAAACAATCAATCCTAAAATTATTGACCAGATTTACACTGCTCTATCTAAGGTAGAGAAGATTGCTGGTAAGACTTTTGGTGATAACGAAAATCCTTTCCTAGTATCTGTACGTAGTGGCGCTCGCGCTAGTATGCCAGGTATGATGGACACCATTTTGAACCTTGGTCTTAACGATGTGGCTGTTGAAGGTTTGTCAAAACAAACTAACAATCCACGTTTTGCATACGATAGTTATCGCAGATTTATTCAAATGTTCAGTGACGTCGTTATGGGCGTTGAGAAACCTAAATTTGAACAAATCATTGACCAACAAAAACAAAAACTCGGCATTAAACTCGACACAGAGTTCACTGCTGATGACTTGAAAGAACTCATCGTTCTCTTCAAGGCATTGTACAAAGAAGAGAAAGGCGAAGACTTCCCACAAGACCCTAAGACTCAACTTATCTTGGCAGTTAAGGCTGTCTTCAATTCTTGGGATAACCCACGTGCTATTGTTTACCGTCGTATGAACGACATTCCTTCAAACTGGGGAACTGCTGTCAACGTTCAATCAATGGTATTCGGTAATATGGGTGAAGATAGTGGTACAGGCGTTGCCTTCACACGTAACCCAGCCACTGGCGAAAAGAAACTTTATGGTGAATACCTAATGAACGCACAAGGCGAAGACGTTGTTGCCGGCGTTCGCACACCAAAGCCTATCGCTACTTTGAAAGAACAAAACCCTGCTATTTATGAACAATTCCAAAACATTGCGAACACTTTGGAAAAACACTACAAAGATATGCAAGATATGGAATTCACTATCGAAAAAGGCAAGTTGTTTATGCTCCAAACTCGTAATGGTAAGCGTACTGCAACTGCTGCTTTGCAAATCGCCGTTGACCTTGTTAACGAAGGTATGATTTCAAAGAAAGATGCTGTTATGAAGATTGAACCTAAGTCTTTGGACGCTTTGTTGCACCCAACATTTGACAAAGATTCACTCAAAAATGCAGAAGTTATCGCTACTGGTTTGCCTGCTAGCCCAGGTGCTGGTTGTGGTCAAATCGTGTTCACTGCTGAACGCGCAAAAGAAATTGTAGATGCAGACAAGAATGCAAAAGTATTGCTTTTGCGTCAAGAAACTAGCCCAGAAGACATCGAAGGTATGGTTGCATCACAAGGTGTTGTCACTGCCCGCGGTGGTATGACTAGCCACGCTGCCGTTGTTGCTCGTGGTATGGGAACTGCTTGTGTTGCCGGCGTTTCTACAATGGTTATTGATGAAGAAAACAAAACTGTTAAGTTCGGCGACAAAGTTTACAAAGAACTTGACACTATCGCTATCGATGGTAGCACAGGTAACATCTATGGTGGCGCTGTTAAGATGGTTCCAGCAAGTGTTACAGGCAATTTCGGCACAATTATGTCTTGGGCTGACGAATATCGTCGTCTAAAAGTTCGTACCAATGCCGACACTCCAAGAGATGCTAAACAAGCCGTTGTATTCGGCGCAGAAGGTATCGGTCTTTGCCGTACTGAACATATGTTCTTCGGCGCTGACAGAATCCCAGCCGTTCGTGAAATGATTGTCGCTGACAACCTTGCTGAACGTAAAGTTGCTCTTGACAAACTTCTTCCAATGCAAAGAGAAGACTTCATCGGCATTTATGAAGCAATGGAAGACCGTCCAGTTACTATTCGTTTCTTGGATCCACCTTTGCACGAATTCTTGCCACACACTGATGATGAAATTGCTTCTTTGGCAAAAGATATGGGCATTCCATTCGAAAGACTCAAAGCAAAAGTTGAATCATTGCACGAATTCAACCCAATGCTCGGTCACCGTGGTTGCCGTTTGTCAATCACCTTCCCAGAGATTGCAGAAATGCAAACCAGAGCAGTTATCGAGGCTGCTTGTGACGTAATCGCTCGTAAGCATTACAATATTGTTCCAGAAATTATGATTCCACTTGTTGGCGACGTAAACGAATTGAAATACGTTAAGAATGTAGTTGACGAAACAGCCAAGAAAGTTATGGAAGAAAAGGGTGTCAACCTTCAATACCATGTTGGTACAATGATTGAAGTTCCACGCGCCGCAGTTTTGGCAGACAAGATTGCAGAAGTAGCAGAATTCTTCTCATTCGGTACTAACGACTTGACTCAAATGACATTCGGTTTCAGCCGTGACGATGCGGGCAAGTTCTTAAATGACTACTATGCTAAGAAGATTTTTGAATCTGACCCATTCGCTCGTCTTGACCAAGAAGGCGTAGGCAAGTTGGTTGAAAACGCAGTTAAGTTGGGCAAATCTGTTCGTAAGAATATCAAACTTGGTATCTGTGGCGAACACGGTGGTGACCCTTCAACTATCGAATTCTGCGACAAGATTGGCTTGACTTATGTATCTTGCTCACCATTCCGTGTACCTATCGCACGTTTGGCTGCTGCACAAGCCGCTATCAAAAACAAATAATAAAAGAAATACCCGCAAGGGTATTTTTTTTGTTGCGTATTGACAACTAGCCCGTGTTGTGCTATTATTCGATTCACAAAAGGGTAGGGAAATAATGGCTAGTTTGATTGAAAAATATTTAAAAGAAGTAGCAGAAGAACAACACGCACTTGATTACGCAAAAGATGAGTTGATGGGCGCGCAAACTATGATAGAGCATATGTTGCCAAAAGTAATGAACGCGTCAATTAATAGTGGCAAAAGTCCGCAAATCAGGAAGGCAGAGCGTGAAGACATCTTCCGCCAGATTCTAGAAGACAGATATGATGTAGATGGTTCTAATAGACGCATTAATGAACGCACAGCGCGATTGGACGAACTATGCGACAAGTTTCACGGCGAAATGGAAGTTAGATTTGGAGATTTCGCAGAAGAAATGGAAAAAGACCTGCAAATACCAAAAGGTGTTATGCGCATAGAAATTCTCGACGGAGATGAGGGTTTGGCAGAAATATCGTCACAAAATGTTCCTGTAAAGAGTTTGAAAATTCCGCACGAGCAACTTAAATCAAATATTTGTAATACATGGAAAAAGGTGACATTTCTGTTCTCATTGGACCACATTTATCCGGTTATGACCATAGGATTAGAACCATCTAAGATTAAGTTTATGGACGAAAAATCACTTTATGAACATATGAACGTAACATTCGGTAAACTGATTATGGACCCGAATAATGAGCGATTGGGAGAAATTCCATATACGATTGAGATAGATGATGTGCGCCAGATTGTTTTGCCATATAAAATAGGCGATTTTCTAAATATTCCAGCCTATTTGCAAAACGCATTCATTCGCTCAGTCGCTAGATACAAAAAGACCGGAAAAGGTCAAGACAATCTCATTGATAACACAGAACGAGAATAAAAAGCCAGATTTATGGCTTTTTTTATAAAATTTTTATAAAATTTTTTCAAAAACCCTATTGACAACCCGTTTTTTATGTTATATCATCAAACTAATTAAGGATATGGGGTATGGGAAGTTTAATTGAACAAATGTTGGCTGACATTAACGCTGTTGGCGACCAAAAAGCAGAAGCAGGCAAAAAGTTGCTTATGGCTAGACGTCACGTTGATATCTTGACACGTGAAGCCGAGCGTGAATACAATGAGAAATTTGGCGTTGAAGAAAAACGCACATTGTTTAAAGAATTAATGGAAAAAGAAGCCGAAATGGCAACAAAAGTTAATAGTAAAATTGCTCTGCCTTTGGGCGCTCTTATCGACGAATATGTTGCTCAAAACAATTTGGAAAAAAATGACGTAAATTGCAAATGCGGTGTTAGAATTAGTGCAATAAGATTTGGCAAACCAGTCATATGTTACAACTTCAAGGTTAAAGCCAAAAACAGTTATGACGTGTTCGACTTCACACGTGACGAAAATCAAGTAAGATTCGCAGACGGCAATGGCATTCATAGTCACATCAACTACCGTCCATATAGTGAGTATAACGGAGATGAAGCATTATATGTAGTAAAAGACCCTAGAAACATCATCTTCAAAGTGAACTACAAAGAACTTGATTTGCTCCGTCAAAACAAACCAAAAATATTCAAGGCAATGGTTGCCGTGCTTGACCGTCAACTAGCCGAAACCAGCGAACGTAAATAAAGAAAATACACCAGAAATCTGGTGTATTTTTTTGTTGTTGAATAACGATAGTTGTGCTTTGCGCACAAAAATATTTGCGCTATGCAGAGATTTGTAGTATAATGTATTTATGAAAATTGCGAAAAACGATAACGGTTTCGTGTGTGAATGGTGTGGCAAGACGGTCAGCCCGCTCGGCTACACATCGCGCGACCACTGCCCATATTGCCTTGTGAGCAAGCACGTTGACATTTTGCCGGGCGACAGAAGCAACGACTGTGGCGGGCATTTAATTCCTTATGACGTGGAAATCAGCGCCAAAAAGGGCTACATAATACACTACAAGTGCGATAAATGTAAGCAAACGCACAACAACAAGTCGGCGACTGATGACAAAATGAGCGTTATTTTATCCTTGATGAATAAGTCATACAACCCAAATGACTTTAAGAAATAGAACTTAAAATCTAATCATCGGGTCGCGAAAATTAAGCACTAATTAGGGTTAAATCATTTATTAAAAATAAAAGGAAGACAACTTCCTTTTAATTTTTTTTGTTCACCAATTTTTCTATGAAAGCGACGAGCAGATACATCAAGGCTGCCATAATGCATAGAATGAGTGTCGCGCTCATAACAAGGTCAAGGTCAAATATTTGCCCGCCATATTTGAGTAAGTTACCAATACCCGCTTTGCACGCCATATATTCGCCCATAATTGTGCCAATCCAACTCAAACCAACATTGATTTTCAGCGTGCTGATGATATCGCTTTTGCTTGCTGGCAACACCAATAGCCAGAAAATCTGCATTTTGTTCGCGCCGAATGAACGCATCAGTTGAATTTTCGCATTATCTACCGACATAAACGCCGTGAGAATGTTTAGGGTGGTGACAATCACCACAACCAAAACGCCCATAGTGACAATCGCTTTTTGCCCAATGCCCATCCAAATGATGATGATTGGACCGAGCGCGATTTTCGGCAGGCTGTTCAGCACGACGATATATGGTTCAAGCATTTTTCTTATGAAATTGCTCTGCCACAATAGCCCCGCGAATATGAAGCCCAGCACGGTGGCAATGATGAATGCCAGTACGGTTTCAAACAGCGTCACCCAAATGTTGTAAAAGAGTTCGCCTGACGCGTATAGTTCGCCAATTTTTTTCACAATTCTAACGGGTGAACTGAAAAAGAATACGTCCAGCGCACCCACATCGGTGAGCAACTGCCACAAGCCCAAAAATAGCAAGAGTAGGGCAATTCGGCATAGGTGGATTAGAATATTGTGCTTTGTTTGACGGCGCAAATAGAGTTTGTGCTCGTTTGAAAAATCACATTTTTTCATATTGTATATCACTCCAAATTTCTTCAAACAGTTTGTGGGCTTCGGCTGATTCGCGTCGTTTGAAAGGCGAACCATATTTGCCAAGGTCAACTTTCACTTCTTTGACAATATGTGCCGGTCTTGGCGACAAAATCAGCACGCGGTCGCTAAAACTTATGGCTTCTTTGATGTCGTGCGTGACGAGAATGACCGTTTTTTTCTCTTTTGACACAATCTCGTGCACGTCATCGCAAAGCGTCAGTCTTGTTTGATAGTCCAGTGCCGAAAATGGTTCGTCGAGCAAAAGTATTTCAGGTTTTAAGGCGAGAGTTCTAATCAATGCAACGCGCTGACGCATACCGCCAGAGAGTTCAGTTGGCTTGTGAGATTTGAAGTCTGCAAGTCCATATTTTTCGAGTAGCGAGTTGGCGTAGGCGATGTTTTCAGGCGTCTTTTTCTTTTGAATTTGAAGCCCGAGTAAGACGTTTTCTTCGATGTCGCGCCAGTCAAACAAGTTGTCTTTTTGGAACATATAACCCGTTAGGCAATTTTTGGTGTCGGGCTTTTGACCCGCCACCAAAATCTCACCATTGGACGGTTGCAACAATCCCGCAATTAGTGATAGAATTGTGCTTTTGCCACAACCGCTAGGACCAACAATGCTGATGAATTCTCGTTCTCCAACATTAAAATTGATGTCTTTAAGTGCTTCGGTTTCACCTTTTTTGCTGTGATAAGTTAGGCTCAAATTTGATACAGAAACAAGGTTTTTCATTTCGTTATTCCTTCGTTAATTTTCTATTAATAGCCCATTGCTTTTACATAAGAGCAGTCGATTGCATTGGCGTAAGGCACGCGTGCTTTGAGTTCGCCCGCAGACTCGATTACGTCTTGCAATTTTGTCCAAGAAGTTTCACTGAGTACGAAACTATCTGCGTATGCGCCGATTGAGATATAGTTTCTCACCGCGCTTACCAAAATGTCGTCATCAGTAGATTTGAAACTTGGTTTGAGCGCAGCAATCAATTGCGCGTCGGTGGCAGAAAGCATATAGTCCTGACCCTTTTTGAGTGCGCGAATGAACTTTTCAATCTTTTCTGGGTTCTTCTTCAAATAGTTTTCCATTGAAGCAAAAGCCGTGAAAGGAATTGTGCCCGAGCCAGTGCTTACGCTTGTTATGATGTGGCAGTTGTTGTTGCGCACCATCATACTTGCGCTTGGCTCAAATGCGGTAACGTAGTCGCCAGTGCCGGCAAGGAAAGCCGATGTGGTGTTGGCAAAGTCCACAGTCAAGTCCAAAACAGTGTCAACATTTTCGCCAAGGCTAGCGCCAGGTTTAAGACCGGCTTGTTTGAGCGCATATTCGAGCGACATTGCAGGCAATCCGGCTTTTCGTCCACCGATAATTGACTTACCTTTTAGGTTTGCCCAGTTGAAGTCGGTTTCAGCGCTTCGACCCATCAAGAACGAGCCATCGCAAGCGGTGAGTTGCGCGAATACCTTAGGAATCTTGTTCGCATTGCGGTTGTGAATGTACACAACTGCTTCTGGACCAAGCAGGCCGATGTCCGCTTCGTCACTGATGAGCGCGGTCATCACGGCGTCACTGCCGTTGGCAATGTCGAATGTCATATTAATGCCTTCATCTTTGAAATAGTCCATATTATATGCGATGTAGAGTGGGGCATAGAATACGCTACGTGTAACTTCGCTGATACGTATTGTATTGTTGTCGTGCGTGCAGGCAACAGCGAACGTGGAAACAAACGCCAGCACTGTTGCCAACAAAAATTTTAATTTTTTCATACTTCTCCTTTTAAGTACACAATGCATTCTATTACTCAATCTTAAAAATTGTGAAAAAGTGCCGTCCACCCTTTGACAAAACGCGCTCATTTGTTATAATAAAACTAATTATGAATTATTCTAAAAAGTATTTACGTTTCCTATTTGCATTACAACTGGCACTCTTGCCAATGATAATTTTTGGTCATTTGATGTTTGATAAAGTGTTGCCATTACTATTTTTCGTGGGTGTGATAGTGGCACGTCTGTGGAGTTTGGCTTTTGTCAACAAATTGGACAAGCAAGACACGATTTTGATGTCAATTGCCGACTTTGTCAACATCACTTTTTGCGCCATTTACATCGTGGTTGTCAAAGATTTCAGTTTGGCATTCAGCCTTGTGGTAATGCTCTTGAATGTGGCACTTTTGGTGCTTCAAATCTTGCAGTTCAACAAGCCTCGCACCGACTTTTTGATTGCAATGGAGTTTAGTTTCAAATTCTTTGCATACGGCGCGTTGTTGCTTGCATTTATTCCAGCAGACTTGACATTTTGGGCAAAAGCGAGTATGCTGTCAGCAAGCATAGTAGGTGTGGTAGCACTTGGTTTCAAGTTGTACTATTACTTGCGTGAGAAAACTGGTAAAAAGAAATATTAATAAGGGGTAAAATATGAGTACATTATTGGGAGTAACATTAGTAGAGTTTTTGCAAAGACCAAACGTCTTGGTCGCTATTTTCTTGGCTGTCGTTGGCATCACTTTGGCGATTTTGTCGCGCAGAATTGCGAGAGCCGTGCGCAAGACGAAAGACATTCCCGACAACGACGGACTTTTAGTTGGTTTGAAGATAACTGGACTAGTTATGATAATGATTGGTTTAATTCTAATGATTATTCCATTTTAGGAGATTTTAAATGCTAGATAAGACTTTCGATCCCGCTTCATTCGAGCGGGATATTTATAACAATTGGCTAGATAAAGGCTATTTCAAGGCGAAAGTAGATAAAACTAAAAAGCCTTTTTGCATTATTATGCCACCACCAAACATCACGTCACGCTTGCACATAGGTCACGCGTTTAATGGCACGCTTGAAGACACACTCATTCGTTACAAGAAGATGTGCGGTTACGAAACACTTTTGCAACCGGGCACTGACCACGCAGCCATTGCCACCGAGTCAAAAATTGTGACCGAACTTGCCAACCAAGGAATTGCCAAGGAAGACATTGGACGCAAAGAGTTCTTGAATGTGGCGCAGAAGTGGTATGACAAATACAACGCAATCATTCTCGACCAATTCAAATGTATGGGTCTGGCTTGCGACTGGGACAGATTGGCGTTCACAATGGACGACCATTGTTCTTTGGCGGTGCGCACTGTGTTTGTCAAGATGTACAACGAAGGTCTTATCTACAAGGGCGACCGTATGACCAACTGGTGTCCACATTGTATGACCGCATTGAGCGACATCGAAGTAGAGCACGAAGATAGCGAGAGCCGTTTGTGGTACATAAAATATAAGATTGCGGGCAGTGACAACTATGTCGAGATTGCCACCACGCGCCCAGAAACGCTTATCGGCGACACAGCCGTGGCAGTCAATCCAAAAGATAAACGCTATACAAACATTGTAGGCAAACAAGTCGAACTTCCACTTTGCAACCGAACAATTCCAGTCGTTGCAGATATGATGGTGGAGACAGAGTTTGGCACAGGCGTGGTAAAAATCACCCCAGCGCACGACCCTAACGACTATGAATGCGCGCAAAGACACAATTTGCCAATTATTCAAGTGATTGAGCGTAACGGCAAGATGAGTGCCAACGCGGGCAAGTATGCCGGAATGGACAGATTTGAAGCGCGTAAAGAAATTATCAAAGACCTAAAAGACGCGGGCTATCTAATCAAGGAAGAAAAATATCGCAACAGCGTAGGACACTGCTGTCGTTGTGACACAATCGTTGAGCCAGCCTTCACAAAGCAGTGGTTCGTCAAGATGAAAGACCTTGCACAACCAGCCATCGACTGCGTAAAGTCGGGCGAATTGCAGATTTACCCAACTCGTATGAAAAAGGTATATCTCAACTGGATGGAGAATATACACGATTGGTGTATCAGCCGTCAACTTTGGAGCGGACACCAAATCCCAGTTTACACTTGTGACCATTGTCATCACGAGTGGGCGAGCATAGATAAGCCAACCGAATGCCCACACTGTCATAGCCAAGAGTTTACGCAAGAGAGCGACGTTTTGGACACTTGGTTCAGTTCGGCTCTGTGGCCAATGAGTACGCTCGGTTTCCCAGATCAGCACGAATATTTGGACTATTTCTACCCAACCGACGTAATGATTACCGGTTACGACATCATCTTCCACTGGGTAGCACGTATGGTGTTCAGTGGCATTCACAATATGGGCAAAATTCCTTTCAAAAAGGTTTTCTTGAACGGTCTTGTTCGTGACGGACAAGGTCGCAAAATGAGCAAAAACCTTGGCAACGGCATTGACCCGGTTGACGTCATCAACCAATACGGCACTGACGCATTGCGTTTCTCGCTCGTATATAACGTAACATTGGGCTCGGACAGCCGTTATTCAATGAAAAACGCCGAAAATGCCTCAATTTTCTTCAACAAACTCTACAACGCGGGAAAATATGTGTTGTTGAACATTGACGGCGCAAAAGACCTAAAAGACGCCAAATTAAACCTATTTGATAAATGGATTTTAAACGAACTTAACGACACGGTTAGCCAAGTTCATAAACGCCTTGATAAACTCGACATCGGCGCATACACAACCATTATGTACGACTTTGTTTGGTCGAAGTTCTGCGACAAATACATCGAACTCAACAAGGTTGAGCCTAACCCAAGCGTACTTTTGTACGTTTACGACGCAATACTCAAACTATTGCACCCAATCGCACCATTCATCACCGAGAAAATCTACCAAGAATTGCCAAACCATAAGGAAAGCATTTTGCTAGACAGTTTCCCAACCGTCCACAAAATTGCTTACACCAAGGACGAACAAAAATTGTGTGAAGACATTTTTGAAATCGTCAAAATCATTCGTGGCACTCGCGGTGAAAACAAGATAGGCGAGAACATCAAGGTAGATATGGCAGTAGATTTCAAAGATAACGCCATCATCAAAGACTACGAACAATATTTCAAGCGTTTGTGCCTAATCAATGAAATCAGTTACGCAACCCCAGCGTCAACGAAAGAGTACTTTGCCAAGTCACTCGTTCAAGGCTCGCTCTACATCAAGAACCCTAACTATAAGGGCGTGGACGCATTACGTACACAATATCTTGACAAAATTAAATTCTATCAAGCCGAAATCGACCGCTCAAATCGAATGCTGAACAACGCTGGTTTCCTTGCAAAAGCGCCAGAAAGTTTGGTAAGCGCCGAACGTGAAAAATTGGCTAAAAATATGGAACTAAAACGCCAACAAGAAGAACTTTTGGAGAAGTTGAATAATGAATAAAATTATGGGCATAGATTATGGTGATGCGCGTATTGGCGTCGCATTTAGCGATTGGCTACACGTCATCGCCAATGCTTATGAAGTTTATCACAGACAAGATATGGACACCGACATGACACACTTCGCCGACCTAATTAAAGAAAACTCGGTCAACCATATCGTCATAGGTTTGCCACTCAATATGCGTGGCGAAGAACAAGAAATCGCCTCCAAGACGCGAGCATTCGCCACCGCACTCAAAAAAAAATTTAATCTTCCCATAACTTTCATCGACGAACGCTTGACATCTAGCGAAGCGGAAGATATGCTTAAATCAGCAGGTTATGGCTGGCAAGAGCGCAAGCAAATGCTGGACGCCGTCAGTGCTCAAATCATTTTGCAAACTTATTTAGATAGGTTATAAGGAGTGTATATGCAAAAAGTTTCACCGATTGAACAAATTCTCGACCCGAACAACAGCGACAATGTGGTTCTTTACAACGAGAATGGTAAGCCAATGGAGTTTAGCCAGATTTGTGTGCTGACCTTGAAGGACAAGCCTTATTGCATTCTCAAACCTACCGCCAGACTCAAAAATATCGCCGATGACCAAGCCATCGCGTTCGCCATCGACTTTGACAATGACATCATACAAGCCGTCGCCGACGCGCATATGGTGGACGAAATCTTTAAGGCGTATGAAAAACTCTATTACGAATCACAAGACTAAAAGGGCACACGCCCTTTTTTCATGCAATGAGTAATACCATGCAAAAAATGTCGCATTTTACTTGCTTAAAATACATTTTTTGAGTTAAACTAGTATTACAAAAAAGGAAGTTCACTAATGAATTACGAAGAAAAGAGATTAAGAATCGTAACTTGGACACTTATTATTGCACTTGTTTTGAGCGTTTTAGGTGTAAGTTTGGCAGTTGCCTTTGCCCACAAACCTGTTCAACAACCTACCGCAGTAGATGTCGGTCAACGCATTTCTAAAAGTAACGCATATTCAACTAACCTAACCAACGCAGACGTTTGGGACGGAACATACACAACGGACTGGACGGGCGCAGGTACAGAAAGTAACCCATATTTAATAAGTAAAGCCAGCCAACTGGCAGGAATGTCCTTGCAGTCATATGCGAATGGTCAAAACTATGCAGGCAAATACTTTAAACTCACTCGCGACATTGATATGGCGGGCAATCAATTAAACATTGACGCGGCAGATAGTTATTCTCGTATGTATTTTAATGCAGACGTATTGTCCACAACTTATTCTTCTCGTACTTGGACGAAGATGTCTAACAATCGTTGGTACACCCAAAGCAATGGTTATTTGTATGAGTCTTCAGACAACCCAATAACAGCCAGCGCGTTTGGTCATACATTTGATTCTAGCACGTTGAATTATGGTGCGTATTACCTTCCATTCGACGATAGTGAAACATATAGCGTTGGAGATACAATCAACTTTGATAATTACGTTGAAGGTTTAACAGGTACAGTGACATCTATACGTGAAATTAGTGGCAATAGTGCCTATTATCAATATAGGGTAATGTACCTTCAAGAAACAGAATATGATGATGCAGGTGAAGTGACCGATCGTCACAGTCTGTCATTAAACTTATATTTTGATATTAGTGAAGATGCTCTATCGGATGATGATGCAGCAGATATTTGGGACGGTACGGCAAGTGAAGGTACTTATTATCATGTCAGTTTGAGTTATAAGGACTTGACTTGGCTAAAAGTTGAAGCATATCATCTTAATTTCTTTGGTATAAAAGATTTCCAAGGCAACTTCGATGGTAATGGTCACACAATTGGCAATCTCCACTCAACTGACGAAACTAATACATATATGGAAGGTACCGGTTTTGGTCTGTTTCTTAACGTTGCGGCCAAAACTAATAATGTTGTAATTAAAGATCTTTCTATTACCAATAGAAAATATGTCGTAAAACGTGGATTGGCAATAGATTTAAATGTCGGCAGTTTAGCATCAACCATAACAGTAAGTTCTGGTTATAAAGCATTAATTGAAAATATCACAACCTATGATAGCAGTATTAAATATAGCAATACTTATTCTTCACAAATTCATAAAATGGGGTTTATCGTGGCACAGGCTACTGGTAATGTCGAAATAACTAATTGTCATAGTGTTGATAATGATATAACATCCGCGAATTATAGAACAATTTTCGGTGGTATAGTTGGTGAAATTAGTGGCGGTGTAAAAGTAACACAATGCACATCTAACGTTAGTGTCAAGGTATCGGGACAGTCATCTACAACATATGGTACATATGCTAGTGTTGGTGGTATTGTAGGACTTATTGTCTATAATAGCACTGCAACAGGTGCTTGCACGGTTAGTGATTGCTATTCAACTGCGACAATATCTGGAACGTTATATTATAATGTTCACCCCGTTGGCGGAGTAGTGGGTGGTATTCAAAGGAGTTCAGGAACAACAACAGTAGTTTCGCTCAACAGTGTAGTTACAAACAACTTATTCCAAGGCAGAATTTCCATCACATTTGGTGGCACTGTAAAAACATTCACTTGTATCGGTGGAATTCTAGGAGTATCGTACGACAGTTCCGCCACAATAAAGAACAATGTATGTAATGCAGCAATCACAAGTTCGTACTATGGTGGTGTAGTTTCTACCGCACAATCAAACACTTACTCAAATAACGCATACAACACATCAAAGACTGCAACGTTAGGTAGTACTGCCACAGCGGTGCAATCTCACGGTGCTACTAGTGATGCAAATATGAAGAACTCTTCAACATTTTCAAGTTGGACAGACTTTGCTAATCACTGGGTAATGCAAGGCAATGTCAACGATGGCTATCCAATGTTAAAGTGTTTCTTGGAGATTGCCAAGGTAACAGGCTTTGACGGAGCGGGTACTAGTGCAAGTCCTTACTTAATCAAGACTCACCAAAACTTAATGGGAATGGCAAGTTATTACAACGATAACGCACTAACCGAACCAGATGTATATTGGAAATTAGTAAACAACCTAGATATGAGCAAAGACGCAAAGAATATTCTTACACACTTTGTGCCTATCGCACATTCAGTCGAGTTTACTGGCTATTTCGATGGCAATGGTAAAACAATCTCTGGTTTGCTCATAGACAACCAATACAAATATACCGGACTATTCGGCACAATAGCGTCAAACCACTATGTAAAAAATCTAACCGTTAAAGGCAATATATATTGGGACCAAGCTTATGCAGTAGGCGGGGTGGCTGGTAGAGTGCTTGCTGGTGGCTATTTACAGAACTGTAACTTTGAAGGAAAAATAATCGGTGTGCTCAATACTAAGTCTAGCACTGAATGTAATGGTGTGGTAGGCATATACACAATAGGTGGAGCAATAGACTGCTCGGCAACATACGCCGACCTAAAATATGCCAAGATAGGTGGCACAAGCACATCACCAACCTACACATACTACCTATACGACTGGGCACGCATTACGACCAAGTTGTATAACAAAGCAGTATAAGTGTAATCTGGCAAAAGAACAATGAAAAATACACTAAACTCAATTTAGTTCACAATCGCAACTAAATTGAGTTTTTTCTTTAAAAATTCGTTTGACATTCAACAATTTATTCGTATACTTACGAATGAATTGTTGTCAAACCTGATTTATTCGTATACTTACGAATGAATTGTTGTCAAACCTGATTTATTCGTATACTTACGAATGAATTGTTGTCAAACCTGCAATTTATTCATTGGATTATAAGTATATTGCTTTTAGTTTTGCAATTTGAACCTTCAAACACAAATTGACAACATCTACACAAAGGATAAACTATGGAAAAACATGATATTGGGGCTGAGATAAGGCTTTTGAACCTTATATTGTCGCGCCGTGTACATAACACGCCGATACTGTCATATTTGGAAACAATTACGGGCACGAACGCATATATTATCGGGTATTTGGTAGATAATAAAGACAAAGAAATTTACCAAAAAGATATTGAAAACGAGTTCGGCATAACGCGTTCAACCGCTTCAAAAGTGCTGAAACTTATGGAGCAAAAAGGCTTAATTGAAAGGCAGTCTGTTGACCTTGACCGCCGACTCAAAAAGGTGGTTGCCACGCCGAAGAGCGAAGAAATGAGCAAGCAAATTGAGAAGGAAATTCGCGACCTAAATCTTACACTCACGCGCGGAATCAGTAAAAAAGATTTAGACACGTTTAAAAGTGTAGCAGAGCAAATGCGTGCCAACTTAAAGGAGAGTTTATGTTCAAAAAATTGTCCAAAAGCGTAAGGGAATACAAGCGTCCCGCACTTTTAACACCGCTTATGGTCATTTTGGAAGTAGGCGTGGAGATTATCATTCCACTGCTTATGGCAGGACTTATCGACAAGGGCATTGACAAGGGCAATATGTCCGTTGTAACTAAATACGGCATTGTGTTACTAATTGTTGCGCTTGTCGGTCTTTTGCTCGGCTATTTGGCGGGCTGTTTTTCGGCGAAGGCAAGTTGCGGGTTTGCGAGAAACTTGCGTAAAGATATGTTCTACAATATTCAAACATTCAGTTTCAGCAATATCGATTCATTCTCGATTTCCAGCCTAATCACGCGCCTTACCACTGACGTAACCAACGTGCAAATGGCATTTCAGATGATAATTCGTATGGCAATCCGCGCACCAATAATGCTCATTTTCAGTTTGACCGTGTGCTTCAACATCAGCGCCAAACTGTCACTAATCTATCTCGCTTGTATGCCGGTGATGATTATCGGTCTGCTCATCATTATGCGTCACGCACACCCAATCTTCAACCGCGTGTTCAAGAAGTACGACCGACTCAACAATGTCGTGCAAGAGAATGTCAAAGGTATTCGTGTGGTCAAGTCGTTCAATCAAGAAGAATACGAAAAGACCAAATTCAAAACAATATCTAACGATGTGTGCACCGACTTTTCCAAGGCAGAGAAGACGCTCGCGTGGAATATGCCACTCGTGCAGTTCTGTATGTATGCTTGTATGTTACTCATCTCGTGGTTTGGTGCGCGCCTAATCGTTTCGTCTGGTCAGACGGCACTCACGACGGGCGAGTTGTTGAGCCTTTTCACATACACCATTCAAATTTTGTCCAGCCTAATGATGCTGTCAATGGTGCTGGTGATGATTACGATGAGCAAGGCGAGCGCCAAGCGTATTGTCGAAGTGCTCGACACCAAGAGCGACATCACCAATCCAGCCAGTCCGGTCACCAGCGTCAAAGACGGCAGTGTCGAGTTTGACAATGTTGACTTTGTCTATGCACGCAATGCGGACAAAAAATGCCTTGATGACGTCAATCTCAAAATCCGCTCGGGCGAAACGGTGGGCATTTTGGGTGCAACTGGCTCATCAAAAACTACGCTCGTTCAACTAATTCCGCGCCTTTATGACACCACATCTGGCACGGTCAAAGTAGGTGGGGTGGACGTAAAAGATTACGACCTTGTGACGCTCCGCGATAGCGTGTCAATGGTCTTGCAAAAGAACGAACTTTTCAGCGGTTCAATCAAAGATAATCTCCGTTGGGGTAACGAAGAAGCCCCCGATGAGCAAATTGTCAAGGCGTGCCAACTCGCGCAAGCCGACAGTTTTATCGAAACATTCCCAGACAAATATGACACTCACATCGAACAGGGTGGCGCGAACGTATCTGGCGGACAAAAACAGCGCTTGTGCATTGCGCGTGCGCTTCTCAAAAACCCAAAAATTCTAATCTTGGACGACTCGACCAGCGCCGTTGACACCAAGACGGACGCACTCATTCGCCAAGCATTTATACACAACATTCCGGACACAACCAAGATAATCATTGCTCAACGCGTTTCGTCAGTTATGGACGCGGACAAAATCGTTGTTTTGGACGACGGCAAAATCGTGGCTTGTGGCAAGCACGATGAATTGATGAAGTCTTGTAACATTTACCGCGAAGTTTACGAATCTCAACAAAAGGCAGGTGCAATCGATGGCTAAAACTAAACAAACTAGACAAATGCCAAAGGTCGAAAAGCACACAATCAAGCGCCTTTTGACTTATCTAAAACCTTATCGTTTTAGGCTCATTTTGGTGGCAATTTGCATTATTGCCAGTGCCATTGTCAATGTTATGTCGTCACTATTCTTGCAGACGCTCATCGACAAATACATTTCACCACTTCTTCTCGAAGCCACGCCAAACTATGCGGGTTTGTTACGCACGCTTTGCCTAATGGGCGGTGTGTTCCTAATCGGCGTAGTTAGTTCGCTGTTCTACAACCGCGTTATGTCGGTCGTCGCACAAGGTGTACTCCGCAATATTCGTAACGAAATGTTCGACCATATGCAGAGTTTGCCAATACGCTATTTCGACGAACGCACCAACGGCGAAGTGATGAGTCATTACACCAACGATGCGGACACTTTGCGCCAAATGATTTCGCAGAGTATTCCGCACATTTTCTCATCAATCATTACCATAATTTCGGTAGTGATTTCAATGCTACTTCTCAGTCTGTGGCTCAGCCTTTTCACATTCGTACTAGTATTTTTGAGTATGTTCCTTGTGAAATACATCGCCAAACGCAGTGGCAAATATTACATAGCGCGCCAGTCATCTGTGGCAGAATTCAACGGCTACATCGAAGAGATGATGAACGGTCAAAAAGTGGTCAAGGTATTTAACCACGAAGAAAAGGTTAAACAAGAATTCGACCAAAAAAATGACGACGTGAACGATAACTCCACGCTTGCTAATAAATACGCCAGCATTATGATGCCACTTATGAACAATTTTGGCTACATTCTCTATGTGCTTGTGGCAATTCTTGGTGCGGGGCTTGCAATCGGCGGGGTTACGAACGTATCACTCAAAGGTGTCAATACGCTTTCTCTCGGTATGATTGCGTCATTCTTGACACTCACACGCAGTTTCATCAACCCAATCAGCCAAGTGGCTCAACAAGCCAACTCAATCATTATGGCAATGGCGGGAGCATCAAGAATATTCAAACTCTTGGACGAACCAGCCGAAGTTGATGATGGCTATGTTACTCTTGTCAACATTGAGAAAAACGGCAAGAAAATCATCGAAACCGACTACGTCACAGGGCATTACGCGTGGAAACACCCACACCACAACGGCAGTGTGACATACACCGAACTCAAAGGCGACATCGAGTTTGAGAACGTCACATTCGGCTACACTCCGGACAAAATTGTGCTCAAAAACATCAACCTTTTCGCACACTCGGGCGAAAAAGTGGCACTCGTGGGCGCAACTGGAGCAGGCAAAACGACCATAACCAACCTATTGAACCGCTTTTACGATTTGGACTCGGGCAAGATTCGTTACGACGGCATAAATATCAAGAAAATCAAGAAAGCCGACCTACGTCGCTCAATGGGAATGGTTTTGCAAGACGTTAAGTTGTTTACCGGCAGTGTGCTCGACAACATTCGTTATGGCGACCTAAACGCCAGCGACCAAAACTGTATCGACGCCAGCAAGCGCGCCAATGCGGACAATTTCATTACAATGTTGCCAGAGGGCTACAACACCGTGATTGACGGCGAGGGCAGTGGGCTGTCACAAGGTCAGCGACAACTCGTGTCAATCGCACGTGCCGAAGTGGTTGACCCACCAGTAATGATTTTGGACGAAGCCACCAGTTCCATCGACACCCGCACCGAAGTTCTCGTTCAGCGTGGAATGGACGCCTTGATGAAAGGCAGAACAGTCTTTGTCATCGCACACAGACTATCCACCATTCAAAACGCGGACAACATCATCGTGCTTGACCACGGCAAAATCATTGAGCAAGGCAATCACGACCAACTTATCAGTCAAAAAGGCACTTATTATAGCCTTTACACTGGCGCGTTTGAATTGGAATAAACTAAAATTAGACAAGGCAGATTGTGTCTTGTCTTTTTGAATTAGCGTCACATTTTTTACATATTCCGCGAAAAATCGCAAACACTAATCACGGAGGTCGTTATGAAAGACTCTTTTGGATTAGGACTCGTAATGGGTATGGTCGCTGGCGTGGTGCTTATCAAAGCGTGCAAGCCGGCAGATAAGTTGGCAGACAAGGCTGAACAAGCAATCAAAAGCAAACTTAAAACCAACGATTAATCCATAAAAAGCACTCGTAAAGGGTGCTTTTTTGCTTGTCTTTTGGGTATTGACAACTCGGCCATCTGTGGTATAATTTAACCAAAAAGGTAGGGCATAGATGAGTTTAAACCAACTATTATCTGTTTCAATAGCATTTTGGATTTGTCTTGGCGTAATCGTAGTCGCCATTGGCGTGCTTATAGCGCTTGTGCCAATGAAGGTGTACGTGCGTGCGCTTGTTTCGGGCGCACACGTGTCGATGACGCGACTGGTTGGTATGCGTTTTCGCAAATGTGACGTCAAGGGCATTGTCGGTCAATACATTATTGGCAAAAAGGCTGGTTTGAAACTCTCAATCGACGAAGTCGAAACGCACGCAATGGCGGGCGGGAACATTGAGAATGTGACCAGTGCACTCATTGCAGCCAAAAGTGCGGGATTGAACCTTACTAACGAAGAAGCCAGAGCTATTGACTTGGCGGGTCGAGATGTGCTCAGTGCAGTGCGCAACAGCGTCAAGCCAGAAGTTATTATGACTCCAGAAATCAGCGCCGTTGCCAAAGACGGTATTGAGTTGAAAGTTAAAGCGCGTGTAACCGTAAAGACAGATTTGAAGAAAATCATCGGTTATGCCGGTCAAGAAACAATCATCGCTCGTGTAGGCGAGGGCATCGTCACCGCAGTTGGTTGTGCCGATAGTCACAAACTGGTTATGGAGAACCCAGACATCATCTCAAGGACAGTGTTTAGAAAAGGTCTTGACCAAGACACCGCCTATATCATCGTTTCGCTAGATATTGCCGACATTTCGGTAGGCGAAAACATTGATAGTAAACTCATCATCGACAAAGCCGAAGCGGAGAAAAAGGTCGCCCAAGCGCGCGCCGAAGAGCGCCGTGCACAAGCGATTGCCACCGAGTACGAAATGCGTGCCAAAGCACAAGAAATGCGTGCCGTAGTGCTCGCCGCCGAGAGCGAAGTACCAAAAGCCATTGCCGCAGCATTCAAGCAAGGCAAGTTGGGTGTTATGGACTATTATCGTATGCAAAATATGGTTGCCGACACAGATATGCGCAAGAGCCTTGCAAAACCTGACGAGAACGGCAAGCCAACGGAAGAATTCTAATGACACTAAAAGAAATCTTGAAAAGCGTATTGATTGTATTAACCGTGGCAGTGGGAATATCACTTGCCACTGTTTTTATTGTGCGTGTAATCAAGGCTCACCGCAAGCCAAAGACTAGCCCAAAGGCAGAGCCAGCCAAGGAAGAAAATAAGGACGGCGAAACCACGACACCAACTCCCGAGCAAGAAAACTTGGAAGAGATGAAAGAACTTTTCAAGCAAAATATGGAAAAGGAAAAGTCCAACCAGCAACCAATCATTGTTCGCAACAACAACCGCGACTTTTCCAACTTTAAATTCCGCCGAACCAACCGCGCAGACAAAACGGACGAGAACACCGACATTTCAGCCACCAGCGAAATCACCAAGGGCAGTTTGGAAGATGAACTTACACAAGAAGATGAGCACACCAAATACAAACTCGACATCGACCACGAGGCTAAAGGCAGTGCGGTTGACAAATCTCAACTCACAAGCGCGGTCAAGCATATGAGCCCCGAAACCAAAATGCTACTCTTGACCGACATTCTCAAACCAAAGTTTAAAGAGTAACAATCATTAGCATTTTTGCATAATTATATTTGATGAAAATTGCAGTAATTGGTGCTAATGGACGAATGGGCAGTCTGTTGTGCGACGCGATAAAAAACGAGCACACAGTCCAAAAAATCGATATTAATACAAAAGATAAAATCTACGACATTAATGCAGATATGGTCGTAGATTTTTCTTTGCATACTTTAACCAAAGACGTTGTGAAAACTGCGACGAGTTTGGGTGTGCCGTTAATCATCGCCACCACAGGTCACACTGACGAAGAAAAACAATATATAGTGTCTGCTGGCGATAAAATACCTATTATGTTGTCGTCTAACTTTTCAAAGGGCGTGTTTACTTTAAACAAAATGTGCCGAATACTTGCCACACTAGATGCCGACTTTTATATGCGCGAAGTTCACCACAAAAACAAGGTCGATTCGCCTAGCGGAACGGCAAAGATGTTGGCAACAAATTTCAAAAATATTTCTATTCAGTCAGTGCGTGCCGGCACGTGTGCGGGTGAGCATTGTGTGGAAGTCTTTTTAGATGGCGAACGGCTGATAGTCGGTCATTTGGCGGAGAGCCGACAGCCTTTTATATCTGGCTGTGTTGAAGCAATTAACTGGCTAAAAAATAAACCTAACGGACTGTATAGCGAAAAAGATATGTGGGAGGATTTATGATAAAACTTGCTATTGTGGGTTATGGAAACCTTGGTAAATCATTAGAGCGTCAAATTTTGGCGAACAAAAGAAAATACGAACTTGTGGGCATTTTTTCCAGACGACGCGTCGAGTCGCCATTCGGCACAAAAGTGTATGCCATTCAAACGATTGAAGATTTCATCGAACAAATCGACACACTCCTTTTGTGCGGTGGCAGTGAAAAAGATTTGCTCACGCACACGCCCGAACTCTCAAAATATTTCAGTGTGATAGATTGCTTCGACACTCATACAAAGATTAGACCTCAACGCACGCTCGTAAACGGCATTTGCAAGGAGAGTCATCACCACGCGCTCATCAGTTGCGGTTGGGACCCGGGTCTATTTAGCCTTGTGCGCGTGATTGCCAACGCGTTAAAGATTCCTTACACGACAGAATGGGGCAAGGGTGTGAGTATGGGTCACAGCCAAGCGATTAGGACGATTAGCGGAGTGCAATCGGCAATCAGTTATACCTATCCGCCTGCACGCCGTGGCGGACTGCATAGACGGGAGTTGTTTGTCGTTGCGCCGAGCGGTGAGCACACCCGAATTGAACGCGAAATCCGTGCCAAAAAGGACTATTTTGAAGGCGACAATGTGAAAATCCATTTCATCTCGCAAGCCGAATTTGACCGCGACCACCAAACCCTAATGCACCAAGGTCGCGTCTATGCTCACTCAAAGGAAATGGAACTCGAATTCAAGGTCAAAATGGACAGCAATCCAGATTTCACAGGGCGAATTGTGCTCGCGTATGTCAACGCTCTCGAAATGGCGAAAAAGTATTTACCATACGGCGCATACACCGTTCTCGACCTTCCAATCGGCTGGCTTTGCGACAAAAGTGAATATCTGATTTAAAATTTGTTGCTTTCGTTGACAATATTTTTCAATAGGCGTACAATCAATTTGCTATGAAACTGAAAAAATATTTTGAGACACACAAGACACAAGCAGAAATTCTACGTTTTTTGATTGTAGGCGGACTCGCCACTATTATTGACTTCTTTATGTTTGGCGTTGCAATGTACCTTATGCAACCCAAACTTTATCCAAACTTTTTCTCCGTCTTTTATGGTGGACCAGAGCCTGCCACTTGGGCGACTGTAATAGGCACGGGCATAGGCTTTTGCTCGGGTTTAATTTTTAGTTATTTTATGTCGGTCAAGTTCGTATTTAACGACAAAGGTAAGTCGAAATCGGGCTACGGTTTCTTTATGTTCTGCTTCCTAAGTTTTATCGGGCTTGGACTCAACTTGTTCGGTATGTGGCTTGGCTACGACGTTATTAAGATTAACCAATGGATTGTCAAAATCATTGTATCTATCATCGTCACTTGCTATAACTATGTATCCAAGAAACTAGTTTTGTTTAGAAAGGACAAAAAGGCTATCGCCGTCGAAGCGCAGAAACTCGCTGAGCAAGAGTTGAAAACAGAGCCAGTGGTCGTTGAGCCACAGAAAATCAGCGAGCAAGAATTGCAGACTGTGCTCAAAGATATGAAGGAGAAAGACAATGGAGAAGGTTAAGTATAGCGTCATCGTCGGCGCGTATAACGAAGAAGAAACTCTCAACGCATTTTACGATGCAATGATTCTGGTTATGGAGTCCACTGGCGAGAGTTTTGAGATAATTTTCGTCAATGACGGCTCAAAGGACAAGACGGAAGAAGTGGCTCGCGCGCTTATCGAAAAGGACAAGCGTATTCGTCTAATCAATTTCAGCCGAAACTATGGTCAGCAAGCGGGATTCTATTGCGGATTCAACAATGCGCACGGCGAAGCCATCATCACAATGGACGCAGACCTTCAACACCCACCAGCAACCGTGCTTGAAATGATTGACAAGTGGAAGCAAGGTTATGAAGTGGTGCACGCAGTTCGCGCCAAGCAAAAAGGTATTTCGTGGTTCAAGAAATGGTCAAGCAAGGCTTATGCCAAGTTTTTGCGCAAAATCACGGGCATAGACACTCCAAACGGCGCGTGTGATTTCAAACTTTTGGACAGACGCGTGGTTGACATCATCTGCCAGATGAAAGAGCACAATCGCTTCAACCGTAACTTGACATTAATTGTCGGTTTCAAGCAAACCACTGTCGAGTTTGAGTGTGGTGCACGTGTGGCTGGCGAAACTAAATGGACATTTAAAAAATTGCTCAAATATTCCGTTAATGGCGTCATTCCATACAGCGATTATCCATTAATGTTGCCACTCAAAGCGGGCATTTGGGGTTTGAGTTTGTCGATGATTGCTTTCTTGACATTCATCATTCTCGCCATTTGCAACATTCACCTCAGCATCGGTGTTTGGATTATTCCGGTCATTTCCACATTCTTTTCAATCCTATTCGTCTTTATGGGTATCAATAATATGTACCTAAGCCACATCTATGACGAAGCAAAGAATCGACCTATCTATACGATTCGCGATAAAGTAAACTTTGACGAGGAGTAGGTGATGAATTTTGCGCAAAAGATTAAAAACATATTTCCATTATCTTACACAGAAAAAAAGCATAAAACACATTTATGCTTTTTGTTCATTATTTTATCAGCATTGCTAGTAATCTTTTTGCCTATGATTGTCACGGGCAAAAGTTTAATTTGGCATTTGGACGGGCTTATGCAACACGCCACCTTTTTGCAAAATTTTGTGCAGAATGGCTGGCTCAGTCGCATAGGCGAGTTTGATTTCAGCGCGGGGCTTGGCGCGGACTATTTGGGCAGTTATTCCTATTATATGATTTTCGACCCATTCAACGTGTTTTTGTATTTGCCATTCAGCGTTGAATTTAACTATTCACTCATTATCGTTCTTAAATTCGTGCTCACCGCTTGGCTAATGTTCGGCTATTTGAAGAGTAAGGGAATTTCACCAGAAACAAACATCATCGCCAGCACGCTATATATGTTGGGCGGTTTCGCGCTTATGTCTTATGTTCGCCACCCATTCTTCGCAACTGGACCAATGTATTTGCCATTGATTATTTGGGGAATTGACAACATTCTCGACGGCAAAAGACCTTATCTTCTCATTCTCGGCGTGGTCGCAAGCATATTCAGTTCATTCTATTTCGTGTTTATGTCATCGGTGTTTGCCGTGGTTTACACGATTTTGAAAGTCTGCCTTGACGCCAAAAGAAAGAACTACACATTTTGGTCGGGGTTTTGGCAGTTATGCAAAGTAGGGCTTTGGTATCTGTTGGGCATATTGATTTCCGCGGTATTCTTGTTGCCAGTGGCTGTCAACTTTATTCGCAGTGCGAAATCACAAGGCGCAGGCATAAAGTTGTTCAATCTTGAATATTTTTTCACTCTCGCTATCTCTGCCAACATTATGTATCCGGCAGGCGAATACACGCCACTATTCTATACTGTTGCAATATTCGCAATCATTGCTTGGAGTTTTCGTCGCAAAAATCCGGAAACAAAAACCTACCGCGTTATGCTAATCGTCCTTGCGATTGGTCTGTTTGTGCCGATAGTTGGCTATATTTTTAACTTTATGAACTATGTCAGTAACCGCTGGGTTTATCTATTGCAATTCTGCACATTCGTGCTTGTGGCATATATGCTTGACGATATGAACTCTAACGCCATTGAAATAGGCGATGTCAAAGCGTCTAATAGAGTGGTGCTTGCCGAGTTGGGTTTGGGTTTAATCTTCGTGTTTGCATACTTGTTCAGCCTTGGACTGAGAAAGTCCGCTTGGCTGATAGCCCTAGCCAGCCTTGGCATAGTTGCTGTTTGCGTGGCAGTTGTCTTGCTGGCGAAGAAGATAAAATCCGCCACCGAAATGAACAAAATTGAAAAACGGTTCACCAAGCGTCACAACACAATGATAATCACGCTAGTGTTGACCATTGTGTGCGCATTCGGTTACAACATCGGCTACTCAATAACGTTCAAACATTATGGCGAATTAAACAAACAGCAAACCGCCATCGAAAAAACGTTCAGCCGTGAGAAAGAAACAGAGTTCTATCGCGTTGACAAACAAAACAAAAAACAGCCATATTTCGACTATCCAAATAGGGCAGTGGTAAACGATTATTATTCAACCTATTATTACAACACAGTCGTTCCGGCGGAAACAGAGAAGTTTTTGGAAGCGGTCGGCGTATATAATACCTTGAATATGCGTGGTATTGTTGGTTTGGGCAATAGCGTGCCTTTGCAAGCGTTGATGTCGGTCAAATACTATCAGTCTAACGGCTATGTGCCTTACGGGTTTACCAGCACCACGATTGACGGAGGTGAGATACTAAAAAATGACAACTATGTTCCATTCGGTTTCGTTTATGACAAGGAAATGTCCCGCACCGAGTTTGACAGCTTATCTTATGTTGAACGCCAATACGCAATGCTTGAATACGCAGTCGTTGACAAAGACGTTGCGAGTGGATACACAGCGCAAGGCGTAGAATTACCAGTGATGGTTGAAAGCAATGAATTTGACATTGACGGCACTAGATATTTTGCCGACAAGGGCGAAAAGATAACTCTCAACATCTCCAACGCTTTGAACAAAGAAGTGTATTTGCAACTCAATCACTTTGAGAGTATTGACAATCACGTGTACATCATTGTAGATAATGGCAAGATTAAATATCACCAGCGCATTGCGGGGAAAGGAGTACAGACGTTTAGCGGAATCTATGATTACGTCTATGATTTGGGCGTTGCAGACAGCAACAATATGACAGTAACTATTGCTTGCGACAGCAACAGCGAGTTTGATTTGGCAAGTTTTAGCGCATATGGTTACGACCTAACGGATTTTGGTGTGAAATGCGCCGACCTTGCCGACGAACATATGACAGACTACAACTTCGACGGCAATCGACTCACTGGCAAAGTGAATATGACAAATGCTGGTCGAGTTTTCTTGTCCATTCCTAACGTCGCTGGCTGGACTGCCAAGGTTGACGGCGTGGAAGTGAAAATCGACACAACTAATGTGGCATTTATGAGTCTAAAACTTGACGCCGGCGAACACACTATTGAACTCAATTATCGCACTCCATATCTCAAACAAGGTGGTTACATTTCGGTCGTTGGATTGGGTTTCTTGGGCGGTTTCGTTATTGGCGACATCATTTTCACTGCAGTCAAGAAGCGAAAAGCCCGCAAAACGAAATAAAAAATCAATCTTTAATTAAAGATAAATCAAACGAAAAGAGTTGAAAACATTTTTAAATTATGCTATTATACGGCTTATAAGGGAAAAACTATGGAAAATAATCAAAATATTGAACTAACTGAACAACAGATTGCTGAACGCGAAGCCAACGAAGTTAAGGCTCGCCGTGAAAAGATTATGGCAATGAAAGAGAACGGACTTATCGCATACAAAGATAAATTCGACCGCACTCACACCATTGCCGAAGCACGCCAACTCAACGACGGCGACAAATGCCGTGTTTGTGGTCGTGTGATTGGTCGTCGCGGATTTGGCAAACTTATGTTCTTGGACTTGTACGACGTTTATGGCAAAATCCAACTCGAACTTACACTCAACAATCTAGGTGAAGAGAAATTCACAGAAATAAAAAAATATCTTGACCAAGGCGACTTTGTGGGTGTTGATGGTGAAATCTGCCACACCAAAGTAGGCGAGTTGACCGTGCGTGCGTTCGACTTTGTCATTTTGACCAAAGCGCTCCGCCCATTGCCAGAAAAGTTCCACGGTGTCAAGGACGACGATATTCGCTATCGTCAAAGATATTTGGACTGCATCTCCAATGAATCGACTCGCGAAACACTCAAAACTCGCCTAAAGGCTATCAAGTTCATTCGCGACTTTATGGACAGCCACGGCTTTATGGAAGTGGAAACTCCAATTTTGCAAGGCGTTGCCAGTGGCGCGGCAGCCAAACCATTCATCACCAAACACAACGCGCTCAACAAGGATTTCTATTTGCGCATTGCCCCAGAACTCGCACTGAAAGAGATTATTGCGTGCGGATTCGACCGCGTGTACGAAATCGGCAAGAACTTCCGTAACGAAGGTATGGACCCTAGCCATTTGCAAGAATTCACTATCATTGAATGGTATGCAGCATATTGGAATTATGAAGACAATATCAAATTCTCAACCGACCTTTTCCAAGGTCTTGTGCAACACATCAAGGGTAGTTTGAAGTTTGAATATCAAGGCGTTGAACTAGATTTCGGGAACATTCGCCACATCAATTATTGCGAAGAACTCAGCAAACTTATCGGTTCAAACATTTTGGACTTTACAGATATGGAAAATTTGAAGAGCGTTATCAAGTCAAAGCACCTTGTCGATGAAAACGAACTCGAAAGCGCAAAATCTTTGCCAGCAACTATCGACTTGCTCTTTAAGAAGGCTTTGCGCAACAGCCTAATTCAACCTTGCATCGTTTACAACTATCCAGCCTGCCTTGTGCCTTTGGCTAGACGCAACGACAAAGACCCACGCGTGATAGATATGTTCCAGTTCGTAGTCAATGGCTGGGAAATGGACAAGGCGTACAGTGAATTGGTTGACCCAATCACTCAACGTGAAGCATTTGAAGAACAAGCACGCAACCGTGCCAATGGTGACGAAGAGTCATTCGGCGTGGACGAAGACTTCTTGCTAGCAATGGAACACGGTATGCCACCAATCAGTGGTTTGGGCATTGGCATTGACCGACTCATTGCACTCTTGACTAACCAAGAAACATTGCGTGACGTAATTTTCTTCCCAATGGTAAAATAAAAATAGGCGTTTTGCCTATTTTTTTGTCATTAGAACTAAAACAAATCTAAATTTCCCTTGATTATTTTTGGCTGTATAACCCAATGTATCTATTCGACATTTTTTTGCATTTCGCACGAATTTGCTTGTGTAAAACTCGTTATATGGTATAAAATAATGTTATCTAAGGAGTAGGAGTAAACAAATGAATTACAATTACGAAGAAAGAAAATATAAGATTGTAATGTGGATAATGGCAATTCTATTGGTGCTAAGCGTAGCCGGAGTGAGCCTATTTTTTGCCATTAGATTGCGTACTCCATCCACAAGGTTCAACACTGTGAACGTAGGCGCTCGAATTGCTCGGGGGAGGGGCTTCAAAAGTAATTTAACCAACGCCAGCGTCTGGGACGGCACAAGTTATGATAATGACCTCGCTGGGTCGGGTACTGAAGATGACCCATATTTAATAACGTCAGCCGCTGAGTTCTATGGTTTTGCCAAAATAATTCAATCAGGAACAAATTATTCGGGAGAATATGTATCTCTCACGACCGATATAGATTTAAATAATAAGCCGTGGTACCCAATTTCGTGGGTTGCTTTTAGTAATAGTGCAAACTATAAAGATAGTTCATATAAACAATCACATTCATTCCACGGTACTTTTTTAGGAAATGGGCACACAATTACAAACTATGTTTTTGAAACACCAGTTTATGGCACAACTTCTACAAGTTCAATGACTGGGAGCGCATTGTTTGGGTATTTGACCTTGTTATCTGGTGAAAAAGTAACTATTAAAGATTTGAACATTGATATTGTATTGAGTGACAAAACCATAAGTAAGCATTGCGCAGGCTTGTTTTCTGTGGTTGAATGTGAGAGTGGTTCCAGTATTTTGACGTTGGAAAATATCAATGTGAACTATATAATTAGTGGTACAGCAAATTTGACCTTCTTACAACAGAAGTACGACTATTCTACGAATGGTTTGAGTGTGCTTTATTCAAATACTTTTGGCGGATTAGTTGGGATAGGTTGGATAAATAATAACTACAATACATGCCAAAGTATTATAATTACAAATTGCGACATTACATATTCAGGTAAAATCGTTTTTAATAGTGGTTACCTTCCATATTCTGGCGAAAAATATGTAACTTACATAGGTGGGCTTGCTGGTAGTTTGGCAGGCTCGGTCAAAAATTGTAATATCTCTGGATTTGAAGTTGAATTTGCAACAGTCAATCAAAGTACATCAAATGCTTTTGTGGCGGGCTGTGTGGGTTATGCACAACCAGCAAAATTTGAAGGAAATTACGTTAATGCTAGTTTAAGTTTGCATAAAAATAGCATTCCAGTAGTGACTGATTACCAACATTTAGGTGGCATTGTTGCCCGTGGTACAAGTGTGGTTTGTGTAAATAATTATGTAGAAGCCGACATACAATCTCAATCATTGCAATGTGTGAGTATAGGCGGGCTTGTTGGTGAAGCAAGCCTTGAACTTGCTCATGATAATTTGGTGCAGGGAAATATAGGTTACTATTCTTCTGCATTAGAGTCAAATAGTGACCTAAATTATATAGGTGGTATAGGCCAAGTATCGTTATCGCCTGACGAATGTATTATAACTGGATTTTGGACTACCGGTCTTGATTACTTAGGTGGTCTTACTGGACGAGTGGGTATTTACAACAATATATGTAATGCGAGTATACAAGATTTAGGCGGTAATCTATATAATGTTGTAGGTGGACTGACTGTCGATACTGGGTCGGGAGAATATTCAGCACAGGGAAATAATATATACAATTCAGCAAATTATTCAGTTAGGGAATCAACATATAAGAATTACACAGATGGCGAAACTAGTGATGCCAACGTAAAACTTGCTTCGACATATGCTGATTGGATAGACTTTGATAATTATTGGGTAATAAATCCAAAGATAAATAACGGTTATCCTATGTTAAAGCAATTTGGAGATATTGCTAAAGTAACGGGCTTTGATGGTAGCGGTACAGAAGCGAATCCATATTTAATCAAAACATATCAAGACTTGTCGGGTATGGCAAGTTATTATAATGACAATACTGTATTTGAACAATCAAACATATACTGGCAACTCGCCAACGACATTGACGTGTCGGTTGATGCGAATGGCTTGCCAATTCATTTCACACCAATTTGCTACAACAAAGAATTCGACGGCTATTTCGACGGAAACAGCAAGACAATCAGCGGATTATTAATAGATAATCAATACGAATACGCAGGTTTGTTCGGCACGATTGCGTCAAGCCACTGGGTAAAGGATTTGACCGTGACCGGAAATGTTTACTGGGACGAAGCATATGCCGTAGGTGGTGTGGCTGGTAGAGTAATGGCAGAAGGATATTTGCAAAACTGCCGTTTTGAAGGCGACATTATCGGCGTACTCAATACCAAGACTAGCACCGAAACTAACGGCGTAGTAGGTAAGTATGAAACAAACGGAGCAATAGACTGCACTGCTCAATACATCGACTTAAAATATGCCAAAATTGGTGGCACAGCCGACGCACCAACTTACACATACTATCTATACGACTGGGCACAAATGACGACTAGTTTGTACAATAGAAAAGTTGCCTAACTGGTTTTATTAAAAAAAAGAGCAATGCGAACAACATTGTTCTTTTTTTTCGTTCAAAAAATGCAAATTTGATGCATTATTTAACGAAAAAACAACAATTTTCAAAATTTGGCGTGCTTTCATTTTACAAATTGACAATAAAGTCGTATAATTCAATTAATTGTTGAAAAATGTAAATTATTGGTGTAATTTGCATTAGAAATATTTTATACAAAAGATGAATGCGTAATGTTTAATAATAAGAGAAAGAGTCCGCTCATTTTGGCTTTTATGTTTGTTTTGTCGGTGATGTCGTCAATGGTTGCTTTTAGCAATGCAAGCGACAGTTCGGCATACAGCGAGCCCGAACTGGTCGCCGTGGTCACCAGTTTGGACGTATGTCTTGACCTTGTTGTCAACAGTGACGATTGGTCGATTTGTGGCGTGAAATATTTTCCTATTGAATACGTCGTCAAGAAAGGCGAAATGTATTTGCAAGCCGACGGCGGTTATTCTTTGGCGTCTAATAGTTTCGCGTTGGTCAGCGAAAGTAGAGTAATTGACAGCGTTTTGGAAGATGACTTTGACGAATCTGTCTACGAGATAACTTGGAAATGGAGCGAGAACGTAACCGAAGAGTTTTATATACTCGGCGAGGACATTCCGCATTCAAAATTCTATAAGACTGGCTCAATTATCACCGCCGAAACGCTCAAAATCTACGAGTACTCGTTCGGTCGTGAAATGGTGGCAACGCCATCCACCGCGCTTGACATCAGGTCGCATTATGAAGCGCGCGGTTTGACTCCAACATTTACCTACACAATCACAAGTACAGAGCATATTTAAAAGAACTCATTATGAGTTCTTTTTTTTAAAAATAGTTGTTAATGATATAGTTGGCGACTGCGGTAGTTGTGATGCCATTTGACCATTTGCACCTATTACAGCCCCGTCGCCAGTCGTAATAGCAAAATCTATACAAATTCATAGTCACACACCTCCCATAACCATAGTATTCAAACTCCCAAAATTCGCCAAAACTTGCACGCGCGCTCATAAGTAATTATTTGTTTAGTGCATAAGATAGTAGCAAGGGGAAAATATGAAAGAGTTATGCATTGCGTGTCGCAAGGACAATGCTGAAATGCTGAATGATTTGGATAAGTATATGAAGACTAGTCATTGCAAAATTGTAACTAGTTTCAGTGATAACAACTTTGATTATCTATTATTTGCGGACAATACCGATTATACGGGTAAAAACCGCCTAAAATCTGCTTTTTTGGAATATTTCATAAATGAATTCAAGTACAATTACATAATGCGAAAAATCGGCATTGAAGGCAATTTTTTTTATAAATGTTGCGTAAAAGTACTCGCGCTTTTTGACCGCGAAACAGATGAAAAGTTTTTGCTCGACAATGTGAGTTTCACGGGCAAAATGTATCTCGATAGTTTTGCCGAATTTCGTCTGCCTAGTCTTATGAAAAGGTGGGACGAAATCGCCGACCTAGCGCGCGACAATCGTTTTTACGCACTCGACTTTGAAGATTTGAGCACGCTTATAGGGTTTTTGGTGAGCACTATGCCACAACAGGCGAGCGTGGTGCAGATAAATTTCGGGCAGAACAGTTATGTGGTCAAGTATGGTACCAATATGCGCGAGTACAAGTCGCGCCTTGACCTTGTTACCGCAATATTGCGCTTGTGTCCAGCCACTCTCGAACTGCGTGGCGAAGTTGATGCTGACGTACAAGCTTTTTTGAATATGTGCTTTGTGGGCAGAGAAAAAAGTTTATAAAATGCGAGAAAAGTTGGCAATAATTATTGACAAACCATATATTAAAGTCTAAAATATAGACAACTGAATACATTGTTGACGTTAGACAAGTAGGTCAAAGGGAAAGGTTATAGAGAATGTCGCTCGTGGGCTGTAAGGCGACTAACACTTGCTTTGATTGAAACCACTAACCGAAATGTGAGTAGGCAAGCCCTACAATTAAGTGACCCGCAAGGGTAAATAAGGTGGAACCGCGGAGTAATTCGTCCTTATACTGATAAGTATAGGGCGATTTTTATTTATAAGGAGAAATTATGGAAAAAGAAGAAATTGAAAAGTGCAGACATAGCCTAGCACACATAATGGCACAAGCAATCAAGCGTCTTTATCCAGACACCAAATTTGCCATTGGACCAGCCATTGACAATGGTTGCTATTATGACATCGAAACTAGCAAGCCACTCACACCAGACGACTTCAAATCTATTGAAAAACTGATGACTCAACTCATAAACTCAAACGAAGAGTTCGTCCGCACAGAGATTAGCCGTGACGAAGCGCTAAAGATGTTTGCCGACCAACCATACAAAGTGGAACTCATCAACGACTTGCCAGCCGACGCTACAATAACGACTTACACTTGTGGTGATTTCACAGATTTGTGCCGTGGCCCACACGTTGAAAAGAGTAGCAAACTCGCCAACTGGGGCTTTAAAATCAACAAACTAGCCGGCGCATACTGGCGTGGCGATGAGCACAACAAAATGCTCACACGCGTGTATTTGCACGCTTTCCCAACCAAGCAAGAATTGTTTGACTACGAGCGCCGTATGGAAGAAGCCTTGAAACGCGACCACCGTAAACTCGGTCAACAACTTGACTTGTTCTTCATCAGCGACTATGCACAAGGTATGCCTTTCTTTATGCCACGTGGCGTGACAATCTTGAACGAACTCATTGCTTACTGGCGTGAAATGCACCAAAAGGCAGGCTATCAAGAGATTATGACTCCAATGGCAATGAACCGCGCACTTTGGGAAACAAGCGGACACTGGGACCACTACAAGAAGAATATGTACACCTTCAAAGTGGAAGGCGAAGACTTCGCAATTAAGCCTATGAACTGCCCAGGCTGTATGCTTTATTACAAAGAACGTATGCATTCATACAAAGACTTGCCAATGCGTATAGGTGAACTAGGCAAGGTTCACCGCCACGAAGCCAGTGGCACATTGCACGGCTTGTTTAGAGTGCGTTGCTTTACTCAAGACGATGCTCACATCATTATGACCACTGACCAAATCGAGAGCGAAGTGGCTGGCGTTTTGGCACTTGTAGATAAAATGTATTCAACTTTCGGTCTTAAATATCACCTTGAACTCTCAACAATGCCAGATGACCACATTGGAGATGTAAAAGATTGGGAACTTGCCGAAGACAAACTTAAAAAGGCGCTCAACCACATCGGCAAAGATTTCGTCATCAACGAAGGCGACGGCGCGTTCTATGGACCAAAGATTGACATTCACATCGAAGACGCAATCGGCAGAACTTGGCAGTGTGGCACAATCCAACTCGATATGCAGTTGCCAAAGAGATTTAACCTTGAATACACAGACAAGGACGGTCAAAAGAAAGAACCTATTATGATTCACCGCGTGATTTACGGTTCAATCGAGCGTTTCTTCGGCATTATCACCGAGAACTTTGCCGGCGCATTCCCAACTTGGCTTGCTCCAGAGCAAGTGAGAGTGATGAACATTGCAGAGAGCAGTCAGCCTTATGCCAAACAAATCGCTGAAAAACTCGAAAACGCAGGCATTCGCGTAACTCTCGACGACCGCAATGAGAAAATCGGCTACAAAATCCGTGAAGGTGCATCAATGAAATTGCCATATATGGTGGTTTTGGGTGACCAAGAAGCACAAAATGGCACAATCACAGTACGTATGCGTGGCAATAAGGAGTTGAAAGACATCACGGTTGACGAGTTTATCGCTCGCGTGAAGGACGAAATCAAAAATCGTACTTTAAATTAAAAAATATTTAAAAAACTATTGACAGAATATTTTGTTAGTGGTATCATAACACAGAAAGCAGAAGACTCCACTTCTCACCCCAGAGCAAATGCGCGACGGCGGTAAAAATTCGTTATAGAAATATAACTTCTTTCGTTTTTAGTGGGTCTTCTTGTAAGTCCCACTTTTTTTGGAGGTATGTTATAAAAGAGCAGGCTATTAATCACGAGATTGCAGGCATTCAAGTACGTCTTGTAGGCGCACAAGGTGAGCAACTCGGCATCGTTTCTGCCGAAGAAGCAAACAGATTGGCAGAACAAGCAGGTGTTGACTTGGTGATGATTGCACCAACCGCAACTCCACCAGTTTGCAAGATTATGGACTACAACAAGTTCAAATTCGAGCAAGCGAAGAAACTCAAAGACCAACGCAAGAACCAAAAGATTGTTAAGGTCAAAGAGATGAGTTTGTCAATGACTATTGACACACACGATTTGGAAACAAAAGCAAACAATGTAAAGAAATTCTTAGCAGAAGGTGACAAGGTTAAAGTGTCTATTCGTATGCGTGGTAGACAACAAGCCCGTCCTGAACGAGGAATTGCAGTTTGTCAGCAGTTTGCCGAATTGGTCAAAGAATACGGGACAGTAGAAAAAGCACCGTCTGTAATGGACAGAAACATCATTATGTTCATCGCACCGATTGCTAAAAAGTAAGGAGAGGAAAGAATTATGCCAAAAATGAAAACAAGACAAGCCGTTGCAAAGAGATTTTCTATCAACTCTAACGGCACTATCAAACACGCAAAAATGAACAAAAACCACAAACTAGATAAAAAGTCGAGAGCAAGAAAGAGAAATCTTCGTCGTACAGGTTATGTTTCTAAACAAGAAACTCGCACTGTAAAGACAATGTTGGTTAAATAAGAGGTGAATTATGAGAATTAAGAGAAGTGTTAACGCATTAAAGAAACGTAGAAAAATCCTACGTGAAGCAAAAGGCTACCGTGGTTCAAAGAGCACTTTGTATCGCCCAGCACGCCAACAAGTTATGAAGTCTGGCAACTACGCTTACGTTGGTCGTAAGGCAGTTAAGCGCGACGAAAGAGCACTTTGGATTGTTCGTATCAATGCTGCTTGCAGACTCAATGACACAACTTACAGCCGTTTGATTGCTGGCTTGAAAAAGAACAACATCGAACTCAACCGTAAAGTTTTGGCTGATATGGCTACTAACGACCCAGTTGCATTCGCTAGCATTTGCGAAAAGGCTAAGGCTTAGTCTAATTAAACTCACTCATTTGGGTGAGTTTTTTTGTTTTGTGGCGAAATTATTTGACATAAGTTTAAAATTATTAGATAATATAAATAATTAAAAGGGGAGTTTATGAAAAAGATTAAAAAAGGACTTACGCTTACTTCAGTCATCGCCATCTGTGGCGCAGTTGCATTGCTAATTGGTGCTATCTTTGGGCTAGAAGTATTTAGCGGTTATTGGCTAAGCCTATTGCTAACGTTCGGCACGGTAGCACTTGCCAGTGGCTTTGCCATCAATTCGGTCAACTACATCAAGGTTAAACGTGTAGTTTCCATCATCTGCTTGTCGTTACTCGGTTTTTTGACAGTGTGCGCGCTCGTCATTTTCTGGGCGAAAGTGCCAATAGGCAACTGGTTCAGCAAGGTGACTTGCATTTTGGCTTTGGCAACGGTGTTCTTCAACATTATTATGAGCCTATACATTCAACTTGGTGATAAACAAAAAGCACTTCAAATCGTGACATACATTTTGGTTGCTGCTATTGATATCTTCTTGACTGTCGTCATTCTGGGCATCAACTTGTTCAAATACAATGGCGTATGGCAGACCTTTGGTGTTGCTTGCTTGGTGGTGCTTGCACTTCTATGCACTTTGGCAGTGCTTAGCAAGAAAAATTACACTAATGTTGACGCAGAGATGAATGCAATGGGTGATGAATACATTAAGGTACGCAAGAGTGAATACAACGAACTCAAAGCCCGTGTAGCCGAACTTGAAGACCAACTCAAACAATACAAAAAATAGCCATTGGCTATTTTTTTTGTGTCCGTACCGAATATGTCGCGATGTATGAATTTTGCAATTCTCTATTGACAACTCACGTTTTGGTGATATAATAAAATTGTCATTCGGGTTAGGGGATTAAATAACTAGATGATAGTGTAATTAAAATAGGGATTTTATTACAAAACAAAATTGGAGCGTTTGCTCCTTTTTTGTTGCTCATTATTTGACACGTAATGTGACAAAAGTTATAATAAAACTATGGAAAAAATTACATCAACAACCAACCAATATGTGAAATTATCACGCTCATTAAAAAATAAAAAAGAGCGTGATTTAACCAAAAAATTCGTAATTGAAGGCAAGAAACTTTTGGTCGAAGCCATCAAAGAAAACATCAAAATTGACTATGGTTTGGTCGATGAAAATAGTACCGAATTAATCCAATTTTGTGAGCAAAATTCTATCAAATATTTTGTCGTTGACGGCAAGATTTTGCCTAGTTTGAGTGATACACAAACACCACAAGGTATTGTATGTATTTGCTATCAAAATACACAAGATTTTGCATTACCGACCGGCAACAGTCTAATTCTTGACCGCTTGCAAGACCCCGGAAATATGGGTGCGATTATGCGCAGTGCAGCAGCGTTTAATTTTAAAGATATTTACCTAATAGACTGCGTTGACCCGTATAGTGAAAAAGTGGTTCGCTCATCAATGGGCAATATGTTCAAACTCTCGCTTCATAAGGCGACGAGTGAGCAACTCAAAAATGCGAAAAAAGAGTTTAAGTCAAAGTTTATTGTGGCAGATATGTTTGGCGAAAATTTATCGCGTAATTGTTTGCCAAAAGGCAAGTTTGCGGTTATAATAGGAAACGAAGGTAATGGTGTGAGTGACGAGATGATGTCGCTTGCCGACAAGACCCTTTCTATACCAATGCAAAACGGCGTGGAAAGTTTGAACGCTAGTGTTAGCGCTAGCATTATTATGTATTTTTTAACACAAGGAGAATAGTTTATGTCAGGACATAGCAAATGGCACAATATACTTGCGACCAAGACAAAGACAGACGCACAAAGGTCGCAGATTTTTACAAAGATTAGCCGTGAAATCACGGTTGCAGTTAAGGAAGGTGGCGCAGACGTCAATTCCAACACGCGTCTAAAAGTGGCAATCGCCAAAGCGCGCGACAACAATATGCCTAATGATAAAATCAATAACATCATTAAGCGCAACACCGAAGCCGTTGATTACGTTGAATCAACCTATGAAGGTTATGGCGTAGGTGGTGTGGCAGTCATCGTTGAATGCTTGACCGATAATAAGAACCGCACAGCAGGCGACGTTCGTCACACTTTTGATAAGTTTGGTGGCAGTCTTGGTGCGAATGGTTGCGTATCGTATTTGTTCAACAAAAAGGGAGTAATCGTCCTTGAAAAAACCAAAAACTTTGACGCAGACAAGGCGGTGGAACTCGCCATTGAGAACGGCGCAGATGATTATGAAGAGAGCGACGAAGATATGGTAGTTTATACCGAGCCAAACAAATTTGACGATTTGGCTACAATTTTCAAAGACAACGGCTACAATGTGCTCAGCGCCCAGAACGATATGGTTGCCAGCAACTATGTCACACTAAACGCTGACCAACGTGCCACTTTCGACAGAATGATGGACACTTTTGAAGCCAACGACGACGTGCAGAACGTTTATCACAATCTTGACGACTAACAGAGGAATTTTATGGAAAAAACGAATGAAACAATGTCAAACGCAGACATCTTAGCGAGAGATTATGAATTTTTGAAGAGTTACATTACAATTCTTGCAAACAATATCAAACAAACCAAACAACACATCGCAGACATCGACACAGTGCTAGACGAGGTAGAGAATGAAGGCAAGTCAATTACTGACAGTTCAGTTGCCACACTTTTGCACGACAAAATTGAAGCATACAACAACTTAAAGCAGGAATACGAAGCCACAATCAAACAGATAGACAACATTTTGCTTGAAAAAAACCGCATTGTCAACCTTGCAAAAAAAGCAATGCAGACAGACGATTAGGAGAAGTTATGAAATTGAACGAAGTAACAGCGATTGCCAAACTTAAAGCCTATATTGAAAGTGCGATGTCGAAGTACGGCAATCCGCTCAAAAGCAAGGGCGCGCAAGAACTTGCAAGACTTGAATCAAAGATTTTGAGAATGCAACTCAAACGCACACCTCAAAAAGTAAACGCAAAATAGGAGCATTAAATGACAATTCTAGGCATTGACCCGGGCTATGCGATAATCGGCTTTGGGGTGCTAAAAAAGGAAGGCTATAAAGTGGTTGACTATGGCGTAATCACCACGCCGAAAGAAATGGCAATGAGCGACCGTCTTGACACCATTTTTCGCGGAATAGGCGAGTTGATAGACACTTTTAAGCCGGACGAAGTGGCAATCGAAGAATTGTTTTTTAATACCAACATCACCACAGGCATTGCCGTAGCCGAAGCGCGCGGAGCGATTATTGTGGCGTGCCGAGAGCGACATATTCCTGTGTATGAGTACACACCTTTACAGATTAAGCAAGCCTTGACTGGCGTGGGACGTGCCGAGAAAAAGCAAGTGCAGTTTATGGTGAAATCTATTTTGGGTCTGGAAAGCGTGCCAAAACCAGACGACGCAGCAGACGCATTGGCGGCGGCTCTAACGCACGCGCAAACCAACAACTTGCTTGTTAAAAACAATTTTTAGGAGTAATTATGATAGGCTTTTTGAACGGAATTTACAAAGGCTGTATTGGTAGTTATATTTGGCTAGAATGTGGTGGAGTAGGATTTGAAATCTGCGCCACCAATTCTGTTTTATCTAACTTGCCACTTGAAAACGAATCAATGAAGGTTTACACCTTTATGAATGTGAAAGAAGACGAAATGAGTTTGTTCGGCTTCGCCAGTATGGAAGAAAAACAACTCTTTTTGAAACTTATTTCAGTAAGCGGAGTGGGGGCGAAGACAGCCATTCAAATTTTGTCTATGGCAAAATTTAACGACATTGTTTCTAGCATTCTTACAGAAGACAGCAGTGTCATTGCCAGTGTCAAGGGCATTGGCAAAAAGACCGCCGAGCGCATTGTTTTGGAACTCAAAGATAAACTCAATCCTTATGAATACATTTTGCCAATGGAACAAATCGGCAAACCACAGGTTGAGCCAAATGCATTGCAAGATGCAATCACCGCTTTAACACAACTCGGTATGCGTCAAATCGAAGCGTCAACAATCGCTCGCCAAGTGGCGAAAGAAGGCGACGATGCAGAAGATATAATTTCAAAAGTTTTGAGAAATATGGGGGCATAGTATGGAAGAACAAGATAGACTTATCACTAGCACCAAGACACTTACTGACAGCGAAGTGGAGAACAAACTTCGCCCGACCAGTTTTGATGACTATGTGGGGCAAGAAAAGGTTAAATCCAACCTAAAAGTTTATATCCAAGCCGCCAAGCAACGCCACGAAGCACTTGACCACGTTTTGCTTTATGGTCCACCAGGACTAGGCAAAACCACATTGAGCCACATCATCGCCAGCGAGATGGGCAGTCAAATCAAAGTTACCAGCGGTCCAGCCATTGAGCACGCAGCCGACCTTGCAGCCATTCTTACCAACCTAAACAAAAACGATGTTCTTTTCATCGATGAAATTCACCGCTTGAACCGAAGCGTTGAAGAGATTTTGTATCCTGCAATGGAAGACTTCGCACTTGACTTCATCGTGGGCAAAGGACCTTCCGCTCGTAGTATGCGACTAAAAATTCAACCATTCACCTTGATTGGCGCAACCACCAAAGCGGGCAACTTGTCAAGTCCGCTCCGTGACCGTTTCGGCGTGCTTGCACGTTTGGAACTCTATTCGGTAGAAGAAATATGCACAATCATTGAGCGCAGTGCCAATATTTTGAACATCAAGATTCAGCCAGACGCTTGCCACGAAATAGGCAGTCGCAGTCGCGGTACGCCACGTATTGCCAACAGACTACTTCGCCGTGTGCGTGACTTTGTGCAAGTGCAAGGCAAGGACACTATTGAATTGCACGACGCAAAAATCGCATTCAAAATGATGGACATTGACGAACTCGGGCTCGACAATATTGACAAAAATATTTTGCTCACAATGATTGACAAATTCGGCGGTGCACCAGTAGGGCTCGACACTTTGAGCGCTGCCACCGGCGAAGAATCTAGCACCATTGAAGACGTCGTAGAGCCATATTTAATTACACTCGGTTTTATCGCCCGCACCCCAAGGGGTAGGGTGGCTATGCCATTAGCATACAAACATCTAGGCAGAGAAGTGCCAGCGGGTTTGACGACTGACAACAAGGACAACAATAATGAATGACATTACAAATTTGGAAACATACGACTATGATTTGCCCGAAGAACTTATCGCGCAAGTTCCGCTAGAAAATCGTAGCGAATCGCGTATGTTGGTCTATAGCAAGCAAAACAAGACGATTGAACACAAGCATTTTTATGACATTGTAAACTATCTCAAAGCAGGTGATGTTTTGGTTATGAACAACACTCGTGTTTTGCCAGCCAGAATATATGGTTCTAAAACAGACACGGGCGCAAGAATTGAAATACTTCTTTTGAAGCGTCATAGTTTGAACGAGTGGGAAGCACTCGCTCGTCCGCTCAAACGCTTGAAAGTGGGCACGCAAATCGACTTTGGTCACACGCTCGTGGGTACGATTTTGTCCAAGACCGAGAACGAATGCACAATTAAGTTTGATTACGAAGGCGTGTTTGAGGACGTGCTTAACAATATCGGGCAAATGCCTTTGCCACCATACATTCACGCCAAACTCAACAACCAAGAGCGCTATCAAACAGTGTATAGCAAGGTGGAAGGTTCGGTCGCTGCACCAACGGCGGGCTTGCATTTCACGAAAGAGATTTTGCAAAAACTCACCGATATGGGCGTGATAATTTGTTACGTAACGCTCGACATCGGGCTTGGCACGTTCAAGCCTTGCAACGAACAAGACATCACCAAACATCAAATGCACACCGAGCATTGCACGATGAGTGCCGAAACGGCAGAAATTATTAATAAAGCCAAGGCTGACGGCAGACGTGTGGTGTGCGTCGGAACAACCAGTGTTCGCACAGTGGAGAGTTGCGCGGGCGTGAATATGCCACTTAAAGAAACCACGCTTGACACCAACATTTTCATCTACCCAGGCTACAAATTCAAGATTGTTGATGCATTAATCACCAATTTCCACTTGCCAAAATCTACACTCATTATGCTTGTTTCCGCGTTTACGTCCATTGACGAAACCAAGCGCGTCTATGCGGAAGCGGTGAAAGAGAAATACAGATTTTTCTCATTCGGCGATTGCAACTTTATTTATTAGGAAAAATATGGAAAATTTTAGTTTTGAAACATTGCACATTGACAAAAACAGCGGTGCGAGAACGGGCATTTTGCACACTCCGCATGGCGATATTTACACGCCAATTTTTATGCCGGTGGGCACGCAAGCCACAGTTAAAAGTTTGACGAGCCAAGACTTGTACGACATCGGCGCGCAAATCATTTTGTCCAACACCTATCACCTATATTTGCGCCCAGGTCACGAACTCGTTAAAAAGGCGGGCGGACTGCATAAATTTATGAATTGGGACAGACCAATCTTGACAGACAGTGGCGGTTTCCAAGTGTTTTCGCTCTCAAAACTAAGAAAAATCAATGACGACGGAGTAGAGTTTGCCAGCCACCTAAGCGGTGAAAGGCATTTCATTACACCAGAAAAGGCGATTGAAATCCAGAACGCACTCGGCTCGGACATTGTAATGGCATTCGACGAATGCTCAACCTATGGTGCGACTCGCCAATATGCCATTGACGCAATGGAGCGCACACACAGATGGCTCAAACGTTGCTATGACGCACAACAAAACCCACGTCAAATGCTTTTCCCAATAGTGCAAGGCAATTTCTTTACAGATTTGAGATTGAAGAGTTTGGAAGAGTGTAAAAAATATGCTCGTTGCGGTCTAGCAATCGGCGGTTTGTCGGTCGGTGAGCCCAAGTCTAAAATGTATGAAATGCTTGACGTTTTGCAACCACATTATCCAGAAAATATGCCAAGATATTTGATGGGCGTGGGCAGTCCAGACTGCTTGCTTGAAGGCGTAAGCCGTGGCATAGATATGTTTGACTGCGTGTTGCAGACGCGCGTTGGACGTAACGGCACTGCATTCACCAGTGAAGGTAAGGTAGTCATCAAGAATGCAAAATATAGAGAAGATTTCACCCCGCTTGACCCAGAATGCGACTGTTATTGTTGCACACATTACACCAAGGCGTATTTACGCCACCTAATGATTGCGGGCGAGATTTTGGGCGCTAGAATGTTGAGTCTGCACAACCTGCGTTTTTCGCTAAAATTAATGGAAAACGTGCGCGACGCCATCAACCACGACCGATTTAATGACTTTAAAAGAGAATTTATGTCGAAATATTATAAAGACGATAAATTGATTGACAAAAATTAAATTTGTATGTTAGTGTAGTAGCAAGGAGTTTAAAAGTATGAGTTTAATATTGAATAAATTTACAGACAGTTTGCCACTCATCATTTGCGTAGTTTTGCTTGTCGCAATGGTTGTGGTTTACCTTTTCCGTAAGAAAAAATATAATGAGCAAATGGATAGTATGCAGAGCAATTTAAAAGTCGGCGATGTCATCGTTACTTACAGCGGAATTGTTGGCAAAATTATCGACATCAAGACCAATCAAAATGGCAAATTCTTCACTATTGAAACAGGCGAAGGCAATCATTTGGGTTATGTCAAAGTTGACAGCCGTTCTATCTATGGTCCAATTGAGAATGTGAAGGCTGACGCCAAGAACAAGGCAGAGACCAAACCTGTTGAAACCACCACTGCAACAAACCAAGTGGAAGAAAAACCAGCAGAAGAAAAGAC
>ERZ1034755.23-NODE-23-length-46787-cov-6.773966_pt1 | contig 46787 bp, 53 predicted proteins | sample MGYA00520596_ERZ1034755 | MGnify/ENA primary metagenome ERZ1034755 (study PRJEB33766, sample SAMN09781701) | gut metagenome | biome: gut microbiome | host: Homo sapiens | place: Madagascar | study: EMG produced TPA metagenomics assembly of the PRJNA485056 data set... | reverse complement strand
GATAAATATAACATAAAGTGATAAATTTTCTCTCAAAACGAGTTGTTGCTTTCTCGACTTTTATGCAGTACAGTATAGATGTCGACAGGCAACAGCCTTGCAAGGCACTAAAATATAAGGAGGCAAATATGAAACTTACAATCGGTGAAAACATCCGTAATTTCCGAAAGAAAAACGATTTGACGCAAGAAGCACTTGCCGACCGCTTGGGTGTAACTTATCAATCTATCAGCCGTTGGGAAAACGGCAATACTTATCCCGATCTTGAGTTGATTCCTGCCATTGCCGAGGTGCTTGCCGTAACGGTCGATGAACTGCTCGGAATGCCGCAAATTGAAAAAGAAAAACGTGCAGTAAAAACATTTGACGAACTTCGCCGCGAATGTATAAAAAGGGATTATGACGCCGATAAAATCATTGATCTTCTTCGTGACATACGAAGAAATTATCTTGACAGTAATTCCGCATGGCGTCCATGGTGTGAGGGAAATGACAGCGCGTTCAGAGACCCCAAAATACTTCCGGAGGCACGCTCACTGGCAGAAGCCTACCTTGAACGCCACCCCATGTATCCGCACACAATCAAAACAATGGCTGAAATTGAGGATGAGGAACATTTGGATGACTTTTTGGCTAAATATACGACATCCTTTGATTGCTCCTCGCGTGCACTGTTGTTTAATAGGTATTTCCGACGCGGTGATAAGGAAAAATTTGAGCCGGAGCGGAGATATCAATTGTATCTAGCGTTCGATACATTACTTTGCCCACGCTACTTGCTAAAGTGGGGAGAAAGCAACGAATACAAACAAGCGGCAGACAGATTTATGGAAGCTATGCTTTCGTTAATTCGTTGCGATGCTGAGGATGATCGCCCTGATATGTGGACATCGGATCGTATTGAACTCGGGCTTAAATCTGCAGCACAATCAATATCTGTCGGTAATCCGGCTGAAGCTCTTTTGCAAATAGATACCGTGGTAAAGCTGTTAGAAGATACAATGAAGATTACGGATGAGATTTTGTTGCCGACTTCATGCCGTTTCCTTGACGGAATGGAATGGCGGGCAAAAGAGGATTGGACGAGCCGTAATAATAATCCCGACAGTCCGGAAGAGAGATTTATCTATATGGCTACTCGTATGAATGGCGTGGAGACTTGTTATTGCCTGTTTCCCGGCAATTATTATGATATGCTCAATGAAAAATCGTTTGACCTTATTCGTAATCACCCGGATTTTAAAAAGTTTTGTGAGAGAGTAAAGGCGTTGATAGTAATAAGGCCAAAGGAAAATTAAAAGCTATATTATAAGCTCGTTTACCAGCATGGCTCTGCAAGCCCGGAAGATCGCGGTCACTTGCAATCCCCTGCTTCACCAAGGGAGAAGCGCTTCTTCGCGTTGCATCTAAATTGGCTAACACAAATTCGGCATCTAAATTGACCTGTAGACACAAAACAGCCCCTCGGCTTGTCCGAGGGGCTGTTTTCACAGAACGGGGCGCTTGTGGAAATGTGTTCCGTTTCCGTTTTTCGGGCTGCCGCGTGCACCGTATCCTTCGGTCGCCAGATTTGCCAAAAAAATTAGGTGCCGATTGTGCATTTCGGGCTCATTGACTGTACGGTAGGGATTGAATTATCCGAAAAAGCATGATATGATAAGTAATACGAATAAAGAAAGTGTAAAAGTAGCGTATAACGTGAAATGCATTTTGGGAAAAACATAGTGAAGGAGAAATAACCGTGCTCGAAAACAATGCGTGGAACGGCTTTGCCGGGCGGGAATGGAAACTCGAATGCAATGTTCGGGATTTTATCCAGAAGAACTACAAGCCGTATAACGGAGACGAAGGTTTCCTCGTGGGGCCGACGGAGGCGACCGATAAACTGTGGGGCAAACTGCAGGAACTGCAGAAGCTCGAACGTGAGCGCGGCGGGGTACTCGAAGGGGAGACGAAAGTCGTCTCGGGGCTCACCGCTTACGGTCCCGGATATATTGACGAATCAATGAAAGATCTTGAACGCGTCGTCGGTCTCCAGACCGACAAGCCGCTGAAGCGCGCGTTCATGCCGTTCGGCGGCATCAAGATGGCAGAGGAAGCCTGCGAAATGTACGGCTACCATGTCGACCCCGAACTGCATAAGGTCTTTACGGAATATCACAAGACGCACAATCAGGGCGTTTTCGATGCCTACACGCCCGAGATGCGTGCCGCACGTAGCAGTCATATCATCACCGGGCTCCCCGACACCTACGGGCGCGGGCGTATCGTCGGCGACTACCGTCGTGTAGCGCTTTACGGGATCGACCAGTTGATTGCCTGGAAGGAAGAGGACAAGCACAACTGCGGTGACGGCACCATGACGGACGAGATTATCCGCCAGCGCGAGGAACTCAGCGACCAGATCCGGGCGCTGAAGGGCATGAAGGAAATGGCGGCTGTCTACGGCTTTGACATTTCCGCGCCTGCGAAGAACGCGAGAGAGGCGGTACAATGGCTGTATTTCGGCTACCTTGCCGCCATCAAGACGCAGAACGGCGCCGCAATGTCCGTCGGTCGTATTTCCACCTTCCTTGATATTTATATCCAGAGAGACCTCGATAACGGTACCCTGACCGAGGAGGGGGCGCAGGAACTCATCGACCACCTGGTGATGAAGTTCCGTATGGTGAAGTTCGCGCGGATCAAGTCGTATAACGAACTGTTCTCCGGTGACCCGGTATGGGCAACGCTCGAGGTGGGCGGTATCGGCGTCGACGGTCGCTCCATGGTGACGAAGAACGACTTCCGTTTCCTGCACACGCTCGAAAACATGGGCCCCTCGCCTGAGCCGAACCTCACCGTCCTTTACAGCAGTCATCTGCCGGACGGCTTCAAGAAATACGCCGCCAAGATTTCCGTCGCGACGTCCTCCATCCAGTATGAGAACGACGATGTGATGAAGCCGGTCTGGGGCGACGACTACTCCATCTGCTGCTGTGTGTCCGCGACGCAGACAGGGAAGGAGATGCAGTTCTTCGGCGCGAGAGCCAACCTCGCGAAAGCACTCCTCTACGCCATCAACGGCGGCGTGGATCTCAAGAGCGGCAAGCAGGTCGGCCCGAACTACGCGCCCATTACCTCCGAATATCTGGACTATGACGAAGTCATCGCCAAGTACAAGATGATGCTGGACTGGCTCGCGGGGCTGTATGTCAACACCCTGAACCTGATCCAGTACATGCACGACAAATACTACTACGAGGCGGCTGAGATGGCGCTCATCGACACCGATGTCCGCCGTACTTTCGCGACCGGTATCGCCGGGTTCTCGCATGTGATTGACTCGCTCAGCGCGATCAAGTACACGCGCGTCAAAGTCAAGCGCAACGAGGCGGGACTCGCCTGCGGGTTCGAGCGGGACAGCGAGGACTTCCCGCGGTACGGCAACGACGATGACAGAGCCGATGAGATCGGCGTGTGGCTCTTGAAGACGTTCCTCGACGATATCAAGAAGCACCACACGTACCGTAACTCCGAGGCGACGACGTCGATTTTGACCATCACCTCGAACGTGGTGTACGGCAAGTTCACCGGGGAACTCCCCGACGGGCGCGAGGCATGGACGCCTTTCGCACCGGGTGCCAATCCGTCCTACGGCGCCGAAAAGCATGGTCTGCTCGCGTCGCTGAACTCGCTGACGAAGCTCCCGTATCACTGGGCACTCGACGGTATCTCCAACACCCAGGCGGTGAACCCGAGCGCGCTCGGTCATACGGATGAGGAACGCGCGGCGAATCTTGTGAATATCCTCGACGGTTACTTTGACCAGGGGGCGCATCACCTCAATGTCAACGTCTTCGGCAAAGAGAAACTCATGGACGCCATGGAGCACCCGGAGAAACCCGAATACGCCAACTTTACGATCCGCGTCTCCGGCTACGCCGTCAAGTTCATTTCGCTGACGCGCGAACAGCAGTTGGACGTCATCAGCAGAACCTTCCACGACAGCATCTGATCTGCCGTCAGCATTTATAAAGAAACCTTGCCGCCGCGGCAAGGTTTCTTTCTCCAAAGGAGGCTCGCGCCATGAGCACGAAAGGCATCATCAACAGCATTGAAACGTTCGGGGCGGTCGACGGTCCGGGCGTGCGGTATATCCTGTTTTTGCAGGGGTGTCCCATGCGCTGCCTCTACTGCCACAACCCGGAGACATGGGCAAAAGAGGCGCCCGGGAGTTACACGGCGACGCCGGAGGAGGCGTTCGCCGCCGCGTACCGCTATCATCATTACTGGAAAAACGGGGGCGGCATCACGGTCAGCGGCGGCGAGGCGCTGATGCAGATGGAGTTCGTCACGGAATTGTTCCGCCTTGCAAAAGACAAGGGCGTCCACACGACGCTCGATACCGCAGGGCACCCGTTCACGCGGGAAGAGACGTGGCTTGCATGTTTCCGCCCGCTCTTTGACCTGACCGACTTATTTCTCTTGGATATCAAGCACATTGATCCCGACAAACACCGTCGGCTGACGGGGGTCGGGAATGAGAACATTCTGGACTTCGCGCGGTATATCGCCGAGCATGGCGGGCATATGTGGATCCGCCACGTACTGGTGCCGGGGTACACGGACGACGAGGGGGATCTTTCGGCGCTCCGCGCCTTTATTGACAGCCTGCGCGGGATCTCGCCGACGGCGGTGGAGCGCGTCGAGGTGTTGCCGTACCACACGCTCGGCGTGCCGAAGTATGAGAAGCTCGGCATCGCCTATCGGCTCGCGGGTGTGCCGGCGCCGACCGCCGACGCCGTTGAGAGAGCGAAAAAAATCCTGTGCGAATGAGGCGACCTCCGCGTCGCTCTCTTTTTCAAAAGCAACAGCCGTGGCGACTGCCACGGCTGTTGTGTCACGATTGACGACGGGCGGCGCCAGAGGTATGTATGGCTTAGCCATGGGGATCAAAAGAACCTTTAACGGGGGCTTGCAAAAAGGCGGTTGCCGTGTCATAATAAAGGGACAGATCATCAGAGCGACCCATGCCGAAAAAGCAGACGATACGGGTGAAGGCAAGAAAGCCCGTTTACCGGGTGCCGCCGCGGGTCGAATACGCGCTGAGCCCGCTCGGCGAGACATGGACCTATCCTCGACGCGATGGCGACGTGGGGGACGGAGTACAAGAACCTCTGACGGAGGAGTAACATGGCAAGCAGTCAGGAATTCAGAGACTATATTCTCGGCGGGTGCCCGGGGCTGACCGCGCGGGCGATGATGGGCGAGTACCTGCTCTATTATCTCGGGAAGCACATCGGCGGGGTGTACGACAACCGCCTGCTCGTGAAACCGATCGACGCGGCGTGTGCCGTCCTGCCGGGGGCGCCCCGCGAGGTGCCTTATGAGGGGGCGAAAGAAATGCTGCTCGTCGAAGAGACGGACGACCGGGATCTGCTCCGGCGGCTTTTCGACGCGATGTATGCGGCACTGCCGGAACCGGCACCGGGGAACGGGGAGAAGGGAGAAACACACATGACAGAACATATGATCGCATCTGTGGAAGAAACCATCGGCTATCACTTTCGGAATCCGGCGCTCCTGCGTCAGGCATTCACAAGGTCGTCTTACGTAAACGAACTCGCACAGGGCGGGCGCGCCGCCGACACACAGTCGAATGAAGTCCTGGAGTTCTTCGGCGACAGCGTGCTGTCTGCGATGCTGGCATATCTGCTCCTCGAGCGGTACGGCGAGATCGGGCGGCGGGGGCTCGTCACCCGTTTTTCCGAGAAAGATTTCTCTATTATCAGGAGCAACATGAGCGACAAGCACGCCCTCGCGGACGCGGTGCGCCGCCTCGGCGTCAACCGGTATCTGCGGCTCTCCCGCGGGGACATTAACCAGAACGTGCTGGAGCAGGATTCGCCGAACGAAGATCTGTTCGAGAGCATCATTGCCGCCGTGGCGCTTGACTGCGGCATGGACTTTTCCGTGATACTGGACGTGGTGCGCCGGCTCGACGACGTCGATCGCCTGCTCGACCGCCGCGCGGGTCGCGTCGAGAAGGATCCCAAGAGTGCCGTCAAGGAATGGTGCGAAAAGCGGCATATCGGTTACGATTATGAGGTCGTCGGCACCGACGGTCCCGAGCATGCCAAGACGTTTCATGTACGCCTGACGGTCGAGGGGTATCCCCCGGTCGAGGCGACGGGCACCTCCCGCCCCAAGGCGGAAAAAGCGGCGGCGGCACAATGCCTGCCGATGCTGACAGCGGAGGGGGACGGAAGCATCCCGACAGATGGGGGACACTAAAAGCCGCCGCTGTCGCGGGAGCGCGTAACAATGCACATCAAACACAAAGAGGAGCCGTCAAATACGGCTCCTCTTTCGTATATTTTCCGGGAAATAAAGTACCTTAATGTTTCGGCACGAGTTTCTCGGTGCCGCCCATGTAGGGGCGCAGGACAGCGGGAATACGCACCGAGCCGTCCGCCTCGAGGTTGTTCTCGAGGAAGGCGATCAGCATACGCGGCGGGGCGACGACCGTGTTGTTCAGCGTATGGGCGAAGTACTTGCCGTTCGCGCCGTTCACACGGATACGCAGGCGGCGCGCCTGTGCGTCACCGAGGTTGGAGCAGGAACCGACCTCGAAATACTTCTTCTGCCGCGGCGACCATGCCTCGACGTCGAGCGACTTGACCTTGAGGTCTGCGAGGTCGCCGGAGCAGCATTCCAGCGTGCGGACGGGGATGTCCATCGAGCGGAAGAGGTCGACGGTGTTCTGCCACAGTTTGTCGAACCACATCTTGGAGTCCTCGGGCTTGCAGACGACGATCATCTCCTGCTTCTCGAACTGGTGGATGCGGTAGACGCCGCGCTCTTCGATGCCGTGCGCGCCCTTTTCCTTGCGGAAGCAGGGGGAGTAGGACGTCAGCGTGTAGGGCAGCTTCTCCTCGGGGGTAATGGTGTCGATGAACTTACCGATCATGGAGTGCTCGGACGTACCGATGAGGTAGAGATCCTCGCCCTCAATCTTGTACATCATATTCTCCATCTCGGCGAAAGACATGACCCCGGTCACGACGTCGGCGCGGATCATGAACGGCGGCACGCAGTAGGTGAAACCGCGATTGATCATAAAGTCACGCGCGTAGGAAATGACGGCGGAGTGCAGGCGGGCGATGTCGCCCATGAGGTAGTAGAAGCCGTTCCCGGCGACGCGGCGCGCCGCGTCGAGGTCGATGCCGTCGAAACGCTCCATGATGTCGGTATGATAGGGAATCTCGAAATCCGGGACGACGGGTTCGCCGAACCGCTCGATCTCGACATTCTCGCTGTCATCGCGCCCGACGGGGACGCTCGGGTCGATGATGTTCGGGATCACCATCATAATTCTTTTGATTTTTTCTTCGTACTCGCCCTCGAGCGCTTCAAGCTCTGCAAGGCGTTTCGCGTCTGCGGCGACCTGTGCCTTGACGGCTTCCGCTTCCTCGGTTTTTTTCTGCGCCATCAGCGCGCCGATCTGTTTCGAGAGCTTGTTGCGGTTCGCACGCAGGGTGTCCGCCTCGGTCTTGTAGCGGCGCAGTTCCGCGTCGAGCGCGATGACTTCATCGACGAGCGGGAGTTTCTGATCCTGGAATTTCTTGCGGATGTTTTCCTTGACGATCTCAGGGTTTTCCCTGAGGAACTTCATGTCGAGCATGGTTGGTTTCCTCCGATGTTCAGTCTTAGGTATTTTGATGAAAAAATAAAAAGCACCCTTGCGACAAGGGTGCGAAAACGCACGGTACCACCTTGGTGTTTCACTCTCTCGCACTGACGCGGCGGGTACGGCGCGGCTCATCGCCGGCGGCTCGGGAGCGGAATCCACCGTGGGTTTCGCCGGGTGCGTCACAGCCTCGCACACCCGTCTCTTGGAGCGACCCGTTTCGGTTACTTTTCTCCGTCATGGCTTTTCTATATCGTGTTTTGCCTTTACTGTGTATTATTATATCCAAGCGCCCACCGTTTGTCAAGCGGTTTTTCGCACGGTGCCGGGAGAGCGCAAAACGGGGGAAGCGTCCTCGCGGCGAGAGAGCGCCGAAAGACCGAAAAAGCGTGAAGTCGGGCGACGTTTGGCAAAACAAGAAAAACCGCGCGGAGCCGAAAAATACGGCTCCGCGCGGCGGTTTTGCCAGGGGATCGTTTGCGCTTCTGTTCCGCGTGGCGGTGCCTGACGGCAGTTGCGCCGCGGGGCTCCGCGTCAGCGGATGGCGACGTGGAGACGGAAGGCGAGGGATTTCAGGATCTTATCGACGAACTTATCGACGGCTTCCGGCGCGAGCGGCTCGTCGCCCGTGGGGAGGAAGGTAAGACCGAACGCCATGGATTTTTTACCGGCGCCGATCTGCTCGGAGCGGTAGACGTCGAAGAGGTCGATCTCGCTCACCTGCTTGCAGGCAGAGTGAATCACTTCGGTGATCTCGCCGCAGGTGATCGCTTCGTCGGCGACCAGCGCGAGGTCACGCGTGACAGGCGGGAACTTCGGAATCGGCGCGAAACGAATCAGCTCCGGGAACGCGGCGGCAAGTCTCTCATAGTCGATCTCACCGACATACACGTTACCGGCGAGCTCTGCCGCCTCGGCGACCTCATAGGACAGCCGCCCGAAATACCCGATCTCCTCTTCGGCGAGCAGAATCTTCGCCGTTTCGCCGGGGTGGAGGAACGGCTGGTTGCCGCGCTCGTAGGTGAGACGGATGCCGAATGCGTCGGCGATCGCCTCGGGCGCGCCTTTTGCCGTGAAGAAGGATTCATCGTCGCCGTAAAGCGCGAAGCAGAGCGTCTGTTTCTCGGTCGGGAGCGTGCCTGCCTCGCCCGGGATAAAGCGGTTCGCAAGTTCAAAGAACCTGCCGCCCGCGTGTCCGCGCTTCTGATTGTGCGAGAGAATCGAGAGCAGAGAGGGGACGAGCGTCGAGCGCATGATCGCGTAGTTTTCGCTGAGCGGATTCTGGAGCGCGACGACGTTACGGCGCGGATCGCTTTCGGAGAGGCGCAGGAGGTCGAGGTCGGCACGGGCATAGAACGAGTAGTTGATCAGTTCAAAGTAGCCTTCTTCGACCAGCGTCTCTTTGAGTTTCAGCGCCTGCTGCTGTGCCTTTGTGTAGCCGCCCGCCGTAATGGACGCGGGGGTCAAGAGGCGCGGGGTGATATGCTCATAGCCGTACATCTTGATGATGTCCTCGGCGAGGTCGGGATAATCCTCGATGTCCTCGCGGAAGAGCGGCGCCACCGCCGTCAGGGCATCGCCGCTGACCGTAACGGTGTACTGCATGCGCGTCAGGATATTGACGACCGTCGTGCGCGGCACTTCGATCCCGAGCACGCGGTTCAGTTTCTCGAACGAGGTGGTAATGGTGAGCGGCTCCGGTTCCGCCACGGCGCGGCGGTCGATGTGCGTTTCGGTCACGGTACCGCAGCCCAGTTCTTCGACGAGGTGGAGGGCGCGTGCCATGGCTTTGCCGGTCGTGTATTCGTCCACGCCCTTCTCATAGCGGTGCGAGGAGTCGGAGGACTGCCCGAGGGCGCGGGAGGTGTGGCGGATATTGTCGCGCGCGAACTTGGCGCATTCAAACAGCACCTCGCCCGTCGTCGGCTTAATCTCGCTGTTGAGCCCGCCCATGATGCCGGCAAGCGCGACCGGCTTCTTCGTATCGCAGATGACGAGCACGTCGGGATTCAGCGCAAACTCCTTCTCGTCGAGGGTGGTGATCTTCTCCCCCGCCGCGGCGCGGCGCACGATGATCTTCTCGCCCGCGAGGTCGGAGAGGTCGAAGGCGTGCATCGGCTGACCGAGCTCGGTCAGGACGTAGTTCGTGATATCGACAATGGCGTTGATCGGCTTATGACCCGTCAGGAGCAGACGGCGGCGCATCCAGAGCGGGGAGCGGACAATCCTGACATCTTTGACATAATGACCGATATAGCGCGGGCAGAGGTCGGGTGCTTCGACCGTGACGTCGATCGACGCTTTCCCCTCGGCTTCGGCGGTATAGTGCCCGTCCGGCTCTGTGAGAGGTCTGTCCAGTTTCGCCGCGAGTTCGCGCGCAATCCCGAAAACGGACTGGCAGTGCGGGAGGTTCGCGGTAATGGAGATGTCCCACACCTCGTCGTCAAGTCCGAGAACCTGCTTCACGTCCGTACCGGGGACGGTATCCTCCGGCAGAATCAGAATGCCGTACACGCCGGCACCCTCGAACCAGTCGTCATCGATGCCGAGTTCTTCGCCGGAGCAGAGCATTCCGTTCGACGGCGTACCGAGCAGTTTCCCGTTCTTAATCGTAACGACCTTACCCTCGCGCCCGATGACGGTCGCGCCGTGGAGCGCGACGGGAACATGGTCGCCCGCCTTGATATTGGAGGCGCCGGTGACAATCTGGATATCTTCGCCGTAGGCGCCGCAGTCCACGTGGCAGATGTGCAGGTGTTCGGAGTTCTCCATCTTCTCGACCGAGATGAGACGCCCGACGACCACACCGGCAATATCCGGCGCGGCGCCTTTGCGCTCCTCGACCTCGAGCCCGCAGGAGAACAGGCTTGTTTCAATCGTATCGTTGTCAATGCCGTGCAGATCGACAAGATCGCGCAGCCAGCTGATAGGCAGTAACATCGGCGGTGTCCTCCTTACTTACGGAACTGACGCAGGATCGACTGATCCCCGTCGTAGAGAATGTGAATGTTGTTGATGCCGTACTTAAGCATGGCGATACGGTCGAGCCCGGCGCCGAACGCGAGCCCCGACCATTCGTCCGGGTTCAGCCCGCAGTTCTCGATGACGCGGCGGTTGACCACCCCGCCGCCGAGAATCTCAATCCAGCCCGTGCCTTTGCACAGGCGGCAACCGACGCCCCCGCACTCACAGCAGGAGACGTCCACCTCAACGGACGGCTCGGTGAACGGGAAGTAAGAGGGGCGGAAACGCGTCTTGGTCTCGGGGGTGAACATGGCTTTCGCCAGCGTGTCGAGCAGACCTTGCAGGTCGCAGAGCGACAGGTTCTTGTCAATCACGAGCCCCTCGATCTGGTGGAACATGGGCGTGTGCGTCGCGTCGTCGTCGCAGCGGAAGACGCGCCCCGGCATGACCACCTTGAACGGCGGTTTCATGGTTTCGAGGCAGTGGATTTGTCCCGGGGAGGTGTGCGTGCGGAGCATGATGTCCTCCGCGATGTAGAAGGTATCCTGCTTGTCTCTCGCGGGGTGATCCTTCGGCGTGTTCAGCGCCGTGAAGTTGTGATAATCGTCCTCGATCTCGCGCCCTTCATAGACCTTGAAGCCCATACCGATAAAGACCTCACAGAGCTTGGCTCTGACAAGGTTCGTCGGGTGAATGGCGCCGCGGGTCGTACGCTTCGCCGGCATGGTGATATCTACCTGCTCGCTCGCGTACTTTGCCGCGAGTTCCTCGGCGGCGATGCGCTCCTCGAGCGCTTTGAAACGCGCCTGCACGGAGTCTCTGAACGAGTTGATGAGTTTCCCGATGAGGGGGCGTTCCTCTTTCGGATAATTGCCCATTTCCTTCATCAGCGCGGTGATGCTCCCCGTCCTGCCGAGGTATTTGGCGAAGAAGTCTTTGAGCCCCTCGCCGGACTTCACTTCCGCGAGGGCTTCGTCCACGCGGGCTTCGAGTGCCTTGATTTTTTCTTTCATGCGGATATCCTCTTCCGTCAGATTGATATACAATCTTATATTATACTCTGTTTTAAAGACTTGTCAACGGGAACGCAAAAATCGGGGCGCCGCGGCGCCCCGATGGCAGGCAGAGAAAAACGGGCGACAGCCCCGGCGCCGTCAGACCGAAAGGCGCAGGAGAAGAATCTCGCGCGGGTTGCCGAAGCGCGGGAGGAGCGACGGCTTGACGCCGCGGGAGACGAGCAGATGACCGTCGTCGTAAAAGCCGGAGGTGTAACGCGGGAAGAGCCCCTGTCCCGGGGCATAGACACCCCGCCCGAAGAGGCGCCATTGCCCGCCGTGCGCGTGCCCCGAGACGGTCAGGTCAAAATGACGGTCGCGCAGATACGGGTCGTAATATTCCGGGTGGTGCGAGAGCAGGAGTCTGTAGCCCGGCGCCGCCGCAAAACGGTCGAGAAACGCGAGGTCGGGCGTGTGCCCCGCACGATAGTAAACGGACGTCAGCCCGCCGAGGAGAATCCCGCGGAAGGGCATAAAGTCGTCCTCCAATCGGTGGACGCCGAGGCGCGTCATCGTGTCGGCAAGCTCGGGGGGGAGCGTGTAGTCGTGATTGCCGCGCGACCAGAAAAGCGCACAGTGCGGAGCCAGGATTTCCAGGCACCGCGCTGCTTCTCCGACGGCGAAACGGCGCCGCCGCGGCGGCGCTTCAAACAGGTCGCCGACGAACAGGCAGGCGTCGGGCGAGAGGGCGAGGACGCGCGCCGCCGTCTCCTCGCCCCGTCGGTTATGCAGATCGGCGACGACGGTGAGGGTCAGGTCGGCACCAGTGCCGGGGATCGCATATTCCGTGACCGTCAGCGCCATTTTGCTTCGTCCTCCCGCGTATTTGTTGTTTTCAGTATATCGGCTCGGGGCGGATTTGTCAATCATGTTTGACACCGGGCATTTCCCATGATACAATAAAGGGAAAGCAAACAAGTGAGGCGGAAGCATGATCTTAGTCATCGCGGAGAAACCCAGTCTCGGGCGCAACATCGCGGGCGCCATCGGCGGGATGCAGAAACGGAACGGCTATATGGAGGGGGGCGAGTACCTTGTCACGTGGGTATTCGGACACCTCTTTTCTCTCGCGGACATCGAACACTATGCCCCCGCGCCCACAGGGTCGCGCGGCTGGACGTTCGCCAATCTCCCGTGCTTCCCGAAGACGTTTGATTATCAGCTCGCCGGTGACGACGGTGTCAAGCGGCAGTACGCGCTCATCGAGACGCTCTGTAACCGCCAGGACATCACGGCGATCGTCAACGCGGGGGACGCCGATCGCGAGGGTGAAATCATCGTGCGTACCTGCGTGCGCAAAGCCTTAAAAAGCGAGAAACCGCTCCTGCGCCTATGGCTCCCCGACCAGACCCCGGAGACCATCCGCTCGGCGCTCGCGGAAATGCAGCCGGACAGCGCGTATGACAACCTCGCGGCGGAGGGGTACGCCCGCACCTATATCGACTGGCTGTGGGGGGTCAATCTGACACGCTACGCGTCGATCATCTCCGGGCGGCTCCTGCGCGTCGGACGCGTCATCGTGCCGATCGTCAAGGCAATCTACGACCGCGATCTCGCAATCCGCCGCTTCACTCCCGAAACATACTACGGCGTTACCTCCCGCACCGAAGTCGGCGGGGAGGAGCTGCTCCTCGTCTCCCGGGAAGAATTCCGCGGGGCGGATCTCGACGCCGCCCGTGCCGGGGCGCAGGCGCTCGCGGATCGCTACAACGCCGCGACCACCGTCGTAACCGATAAGAAGTCGAAAGAGGACATTCTCCCCCCGGGCAAACTCTATTCGCTCTCCACCCTGCAGAACGTCCTCGGCAAGAAGTTCAAGATGTCGATGAAAGATTCGCTCGACACCGTGCAGGGGTTATACGAGCGCGGCTTTCTGACCTATCCGCGTACCAACTCGGAGTACCTCGCCACCGCCGAAAAGGGCAAGGTGCGTCAGATCCTCTCCGGGGTCGCGAAACTGGGGTATCCCGTCGCGTTCCGTGATTCCAAGTATATCTTCGACGACAGCAAGATCGAGTCGCACTCGGCGCTGACGCCGACTTATAAAATCCCCAAACAGACCGACCTGAACGAGCGGGAAAAACAGGTGTACAGCACCGTGTTCCGCCGCTTTGTCGCCGTGTTCTGCGACCACCCGTGCCGGGTGGAGCGGAGCGAGCTGCACCTCATGTGCGGGGAATACGAAGAGTTCGTCCTCAAGGGGACGGCGATCCTCGACGCCGGGTGGACGAAATACGACGATTATACCAAGAAAGATAAGTTCCTGCCGAACCTTGCGGTGGGCGACGTCGTCACGACCGCGTTCGCCCCGCAGGAGAAGGAGACGACCCCGCCGCGCCACTACACGATCGAAACGCTCAACAACTATCTGAAAAACCCGTTCAAGGAGGAGCGCGCCGGTGCCGCGGGTGAGGAACGCACTATGACGGGCGGTGAAGAGGGCGCGAGCGACGAAGAGGATTACCGCGCGATTTTCGAGGGGCTCGAACTCGGGACGGAGGCGACGCGCACCGGCATCATCGACAACGCGCGGAGCTCCAAATATATCGAACTGCAAAAGGACACGTATCTGATTCTGCCGGACGGCGAGTATCTCATTGAGACGCTGACCGACCTCGGGATCGTCATGGATAAATACAAAACCTCCGAAATGGGGCAGGCGCTCAAGAAAGTGTTCCGCGGCGTCATGACGGTGGAGGACAGCACCCACCTCGCCGAAGAGGAGATCCGCGAGGTCTTTTCCCATAAAGACGAGGCGCTCGCCCGCGTCGGCGATACCGGTACGGAGGGCGAGATCATCGGCACCTGTCCCGTCTGCGGCGGTCAGGTCATCAGAGGCGCGCGGGCGTATGCCTGCGAGCGGGAGGGCTGTACCTTCCGCGTCGGGCTGCACATCTGCCGCCGTGCCATTTCGCCCGATATTGTCAAGACGCTCCTCGACGGCGGGCATACGCCCGTCATCGACGGCTTCGTCTCCAAGAACAACCGCCGCTTCTCGTCGGCACTGATCCTGAAAGACGGGAAAGTCGTCTTTGACATGGAGGAGAGCCGCGACGGTGAGGCGATCCCCGGGGTGAAGTGTCCTGTGTGCGGCAAGAAAATGGAATACGGTCGGTTCGACTACCGTTGCAGCGCCAAAAAGTGCGGTTTCCGCGTCGGGCGCACCATTCTCGGGTGTAAGATCTCGGAGGAGGCGCTCGCGGCGCTGACGAAAACGGGCGTGACGCCGCATCTCGACGGCTTTGTCTCCAAGACCGACGGCACGCGTCACGGCGGGTATCTGGCGCTCCGCGGCGGGGAAGCGAAGATTGTTTTCCAAGACGCAGAACTGCCGATCCCCGACCACGAGGAGCCGAAAACCGCGGCTTCGCGCCGTAAAAAAGCTTCGGACACCGCCGAGACAGCCACGGGTGGCAGGAAGAAAAAATCCGCCGTCGACGCTGCGGGGGAAAAGGACGCCGCGACGGCACCCCTCGGGCAGAAGGACGCCCCGACGCCCACACGGGGATCTGCAGAACCCGTCAGCATCGGCAAGTGCCCCGTGTGCGGGGAGAACGTGGTGCGCGGGCGGCAGAACTGGGGCTGTATGGGCTACAAAAACGGCTGTACGTTCCGCATTCCGTTCGTCTACGCCGGTTACACGCTCACCGAGGAGGACGCCAAGGCACTCCTCGAGCGCGGACGCACGAAAATCATTCGCCTGCACGACGACCGCACCTATGTCCTCAAACTGCAGGGCGGTGCCGTCACACATGAGGAGGAGAGCCTGTGAAAACACCGATTCTGCCCTATGCGCTGTTCGACATGGACGGCACCCTCGTCGATTCCATGGGATACTGGCGCGAGATGCCGCTCGAGTACCTCGCCGAGGTCGGCATCAAGCCGGACGCAGAGGGGCTGCGACATTTGACGTCGGCACGCGGCTACGGAGAGATCATCGCCTACTTTGCGTCGCTCGGGATCCGGACGACCCTGCCGGAGATGCTCCGGTTCGTGGCGACGCATATCGCGCGGCATTATGCGGAGGAAGTGCAGGTCAAGCCGGGGGCCCCGGCGCTCCTCGAGTCCCTGCGCGCCGCCGGGTGCCGCATGGGGGTCGTCACGCTGACGCCGCACGCGGGAACCTCCGTTTGTCTTACCAAAACGGGGCTCGCTCCCTATTTCGATTTCGTCCTGACCCCGGAGGATATGCCGGGGGGCGGCGGCAAGGAGGAGCCCGGTATTTTCGAGGAGGCACTCCGCCGTCTCGGGTGTGAAAAGCCGCAGGACTGTCTGCTGTTTGAAGATTCGTATTACTCGATCGCGACCGCCGCGAAAATGGGTTTTCGCGTCATCGGGGTCCGCGATGCATGGGCGGCGTTTGAAGAGGAGAAAATACGGACGAGTGTCGCCGAGTACCTCGACCTCGGCGAAGTGCCGGGGGCGCCGCACCCGGAGGACGTGCGGTAAAGAGCAAAATGGCATCGTTCCTCTTGATTTTGCGGGGACTGTGTGCTATACTACTGTTTTGTAAATCAGACTATATAAAACGCAAGGAGTCAATCACATGAAAATCCTCGTGATCAACGCAGGCAGTTCTTCTCTCAAGTATCAACTTTTCGACATGGATACGGGCGACGTGCTTTGCCGCGGCGGCTGTGAAAACATCAATGTCGCGAGCAGCAAGGGTCTTGTGACGCACAGAAAGCCCGGTATGGACAAGTACGTGTTCGAGGCGGATTTGCCCAATCATTCCGTCGCACTCTCGATCGTGATGAAACTCCTGACCGACCCCACCTGGGGCGTTGTCTCCGACCTCTCCGAGATCGGCGCCGTCGGGCATCGGATCGTCCATGGCGGTGAGAAACTGACCGTCAATGTGGTCGGGCTCGCGGAACTGGATTATCTCCACGAGATCACTCCCATCAACCCGCTCCACGCGCCTGCCGCCATCGCCGCCATCGTCGCCTGCCACGAACTGCTCCCGAACGTGAAGCACGTGGTCGTCGCCGACAGCGCGTTCTACCGCACGCTCCCGCCGGAGTCCTACAGTTACGCCCTCCCCTATGAGATCGTCGAGAAGCATCATATCCGCCGCTACGGCTTCCACGGTACGTCGCACCGCTATGTGAGCGGCAAGACCGCAGAATACCTCGGGCGTGACCTGAAAGACCTGAAACTGGTGACCTGCCACCTCGGCAGCGGCTCGAGCTTCAGCGCGATCCGTGACGGCGTTTGCGTCGACACGACCATGGGCTTTACCCCGCAGGAGGGGATCATGATGGGGACGCGTACCGGTTCGATCGATCCGACGATCGTCACCTACCTGATGCGGGTGGACGGTTATACGCCCGAAGAAATGGACACAATCCTGACGAAGAAGTCCGGCTTTCTCGGCATGACCGGCATGGCAGACTGCCGTAAGGTCATGGAGGGCGAGGCGCAGGGTGACGCACGTTGCGCCCTCGCGATGAAGGTGTTCTATCATCAGGCAAAGAAAATCATCGGCTCGCTCATCGCGGAGATGAACGGCTGTGACGCGCTGGTGTTCACCGCCGGCATCGGGGAGAACGACCCCGTCGTGCGTGCGAACATCTGCCGCGACCTCGACTACCTCGGCATTGAGATCGACGAAGCGGCCAACGCGTCTCTCAAGCGCGGCACCGCCGGGGACATCACGGGCAAAAACAGCCGCGTGAAGGTACTGGTCATTCCGACCGACGAAGAATACATGATTGCCAAGGAAACCTTGGATATTGTAACGAAATAAGGAGTCATACCAAATGAAAAAGAAAGACATTTTTACGGCACCGTTCGTCAAAGAAATGGAGGACACCACCGCCAATATGTACCGTCTCGGCTGGGACGAGCGCAACGGCGGGAATGTCAGTTACCTGCTCCCCGAGGAGGAGGTCGCCGAGTACCTCGATCTGCATGAAGTCATCCGTCGGATCCCGACCGGCTTCGACGCGAAGCCGCTCATCGGCAAGTATTTCATCGTGACCGGCACGGGCAAGTATTTCAAGAATGTCAAGGGGGACCCCGAGACCAACCTCGGAATCATCCGTATCGCCGAGGACGGCACGACGGCGGAACTGCTGTGGGGTTTTGCCGACGGCGGCAGATTCACGAGTGAGCTCCCGGCACACCTGATGAGCCATATTTCCCGTCTCTCCGTCGACCCCGAGAACCGCGTCGTCATGCACTGCCACCCGACCAACCTCCTCGCCATGACCTATGTGCACCCGCTGGATACCAACGAGTTCACGCACACGCTCTGGCAGATGAGCACCGAATGCGTCGTCGTGTTCCCGGACGGGGTGGAAGTCCTGCCGTGGATGCTCTGCGGCACCAATGCAATCGGTGAAGCCACTGCCGAGTGCATGACCCGCGCGCGTAGCGTGGTTTGGGCACTCCACGGTCTGTACGGCGCCGGCAAGACGCTGGACGAGGCGTTCGGCCTTGTCGAGACGGTCGAGAAAGCCGCGACGATTTATATGCTGACCGCGGGTCTCAAGCGGATCAACACGATCACGGACGACCAGATGAAGCAACTCGCCGTCCGCTTCAGCATCACGCCCCGCGCAGGGATCCTGAAGTAAATTCCGCATCATTCGGAGATACTGTCACCGACCCATGGGGGAGCCGCCCGGCGGCTCCCCCATGAACCGTTGCGGCGGGTGGCACGCGAAAACAGAAACGAAAGGCGAAAACTATGGCAAAAGTAGGACTGTTGCTGTCCGGCGGGCTCTCGAAAGGAGCGTATCAGATCGGGGCGCTCCGGGCAATCGAAAAGTATTTCGCGCCGGAGGACTTTGCGTGTGTGAGCGCGAGTTCGGTCGGTGCGCTGAACGCGCAGAGCTTCGTGACCGGGCATACCGACGAAATGCGGGAATTCTGGGAGGGCGCCAACGCGGACAGCCCCAAGCGTAAAAGCATTGTGCGGTTCCTGCACGGGTCTTACGTCCCGGACGCGGTACACCGTATCGCCGGGCTGGGGCAGAGCAAAGTGCCTTTTTACGTGCCTCTCATGCAGTCGCGCGAGCGCACGATCTACTACGCCGACCTTTCCAAGATCCCCCCGGAGCAGATGGACACCTATATTTCGGCGGCGGTCGCAGTACCTGCCGTCTATCCCGCCGTCGCGATCGACGGTGTGAAATATGCCGACGGCGGCTGGGTGGACAATATGCCGCTGTTCCCCCTGCCGCTCTGCGAGCCGGATTATGTCATCGCGCTCTATTTTGACAAATACGATTATTTCTTTGTGAACAAGGATCTGAACCGGCGAATCATCCGTATCAATTTCCCGAACAACTCGATTCTTGCCGATTCGCTCTTCATCGACCACACGTCGGTCATGAAAATGATTGCGAGCGGAGAGGAGTATGCCGCCGAAGTGCTGGAGAAAATCATCGGTGGCGATCGCGACGACGCCGAGACGGTGCTTGCGCGCATTGAAGAGGATCGCATAGCGCATAAAAAAGACCGCAATCGACTGACCGCCGACCGCATGCTGAACGGGCTCGGCAGAATGACAAAGGGGCTGTGGAAACGCGCGGTTTTGACGCCGAAGGCGCCGGGGGCGGATGCCGACGATCCCGATACGGGCGAGGACGGTACCCGTGATGACGGCCCGGTGAGCAGCGTGGAGGATAGCGGTAGGCACGACCGTAAGGCGTCCGCCGATACCGAAGAAAAAGCATAAATACAAGAGACAAACATCCATGGGATTCTCACACGGAGAGGGATACCCGAACCTACGGTTTTTGTCTTATGAGCGCTCCCCGACCCCGGGGAGCGCTTTTTGTTCTCCGTTCTAGCGGATAGGCTTCCCTCATAGAATGGAACAAAAACGCGTGAATGGGGGAAGGACAATGGCAAATACCTATGATACGGAACGCACCCTCGCGGGCACATATTCCTGTGAGGCGGGCGGTGAATACACCCTGCCGGACTATACGCCGGAGGTGCGGCGCGTCATTCGCGTTGACTGCGACGCGACGGTGACGGGGCAGTACGATACGCAGGATAAGACCGAGGTCGGGGGCGACGTCACCTACTGCCTGATCTACCTCGACGGCGACGGCGCGCTCTCGTCCGTGACGCTGGACGGCACGTTTTCCTGTCAGATCCCGGGTGGGGAGGGTGTGCGGATGCAGGTCGTCCCGACGGTGGACGGTGTGACCTGCCGTCTCGGCGGGCCGCGCCGGGTGACAATGAAAGCCAATATGACCCTGCGCCCGATCGCCGTCCGCTCGGAGACGCTGACGGAGGCGGAGACAGCCGATCTCGGCGAGTGCGAGATTCTGCGCCGTCCGCTCATCGTGGGGGAGACGGTTTTCTTTGAAGGCGAGGAGAACGATCTCACCGACAGTGTCAAGGCGGAGCCGGACAGTCGGCTCCTCTCCGTGTGCGGCAGGGTGCTTGTCCGCGAGGCAAAAGCGGAGGTCGGCGCCGTCCGTGTACGGGCGGATCTGTGGATGACGGCGCTCTGCGCAGACGGTTCCGGCACGCCATACACGGTGCGCGGGAAGATCCCCGTGGAGGAGACCATTTCGGAGGAGCGTCTGACGCCTGCGTTCTGCGCCATGGCGTTCGGCAGATGCTCTGCCTGTTCGGCGTCTTTTGCAAACGAGGAGGGGAGCGACCGCCTGGTCTTTGACGCCCGCGTGACCCTCTTTGGCGTCGCCGTCAATAACGAGGTCGTGACGCCCATGTGCGACGTCTATGCGCTGGAATATCCGATCAGCGTCTCCCGCGCTCCCGTGACCGGCAGATATTATCCCGCCTGCCTGCAGGGCAACTGCACGGTGGACGGCTCGATGCCGCTTGCCGAACTCGGACTCACCGAGGAGGCGGTACCGCTCGACGGTCGCGGGCAGGCGAGTGTTACGTCGTGTACTGCCGACGGAGCGGAGGTCACGATGGAGGGCGAGATACGCATGTTCTGCCTGCTCGGCGTACCGGGTGACGAAAGCTACGCGGGCGCCACTTTCCGTTTCCCATGGAAAGCGCGTATGACGGCGAAAGAACCGCTCCCTGCGGGGGCGCAGCTTATGCCGCAGGTGCAGGTGGTGGGGTGCCATGTACGCTCCGATGGGCAGAAACTCTCGGCGGATGCCGAACTGCAACTCTCCTGCCTCGCGACAGCGACGAACGAGATTGAGGCGGTGGACGGCATTACAGCGGACACCGAGCATCCCTTTGCGCTCCGCCGCGGCGAGATCGTCGCCGCGTATCTTGAAGGGGGCGACTCACTCTGGAGCGTCGGGAAACGCTACCACGTCCCGCTCGGCGGGCTCGCGGACGCCAATTCCGTCCCGCGGGAAGCGCTGGAGACACCCGACCTCGCCCAACATCTTGACGGGCTCAGTCACCTGATGCTCGAATACGATTAAACCCATCGAGCCGTCCCGTTCTATGCAGTCATGCGTCGAGCGTCGCCGCGCGGGACAGCGACAGTAGTATCCGCTCCGACCATGCAGAATGCTACGGGCACGAAAGAAACCGCACCGAGCGTAATCGGGACGTGAAAGCGACTGCGCAAAGTGTGGTCAAGACCTTAAGAAGCACCATATGAAAAAGCCGAGCCGCGGATTTTCGCGGCTCGGTTCTTTGCTATGTATCGTTTATTGGTGTCGCTAGACGACAAAGGGAAAGATGATGCGGAAAGCAAATGTGCTTTATCGGGTGCCGGCGTCCGTGGGGGTGGGGCGTTTGCTCCGCAGGTGATCCTTCAATACCAGATTGATATACTGCGAGAGGGAGCGGTCATCCTTTTCCGCTTCTTCGCGCAGGGCGCCGAGCAAATCGCCGTCGATCGTGATGCTGATTTTTTCTTTTAGTGGCTTCATCCGTATCACCGCCTATTATCCTGTTGATACGATTATTATACAGGAGCGCTAAAATTAGTATTGACAAGTAGTATAAAGTAGGATAAAATACGATATATTCTTTTATATCCCAAAGGAGCGATTGTATGCAACATTGTTCAAATTGCGGAGAACCGTTAGCTGAGCGTGCCAGAATCTGCACAAGATGTGGGGTATCGGTTGACGATGCACCCGGCTTTCTCTTCGCTTTCCTTGCTTTTCTCTTTCCTGTTATCGGCGTCGTGTATTTTATCGCGAAGTGCGATACATACCCGTCCCGCGCGGGCAGTATGCTGAAGGGGGTATTCGTGGGGATTGCTGTTCAACTGGTGATCGGAATCATTGTTGGGGTGAATTTGTATCAAAACATTGTATAACCGTTGCGATACGGCTCGGGAACCGTAGACGGTTGATGCAAGGAGTTTCATATTCGTCTGACGCAAAAGCCACCCGCTCGGCGGGTGGTTTTTGTTATGGGAATCGCGCGACGAGAATTATTTCAGCCAGTTGTGTCCGATCTCGACGTCGACGGTCAGCGGGACGGGGAAATCGGAACCGACGCCCTCCATCTCGCGCCGCAGGATCTCGGCGGCGCGGTCGGCGTCCTCCGGCGGGCATTCCAGCACCAATTCGTCATGCACCTGCATGATCATGCGCGCAGACGGCAGTTCTTCCGCCAATGCCCGGGCGACCCGGACCATCGCCATTTTAACGATGTCGGCGGCGGTCCCCTGGAGCGGGGCGTTCAGTGCCATACGGCGCCCGAGCGCCCGGACAGCACCGTTCGCGCTCTTCAGTTCGGGGATATAGCGGCGCCTGCCGTAGAGTGTCTCGGTGTAGCCGACTTCTGCTGCGTGTTCCACGGAGGATTCCAGATAGCCGCGAATGGCGGGGTAAGTCTGCATATAATGCTCGATATACTCTTTCGCTTCGGCAACCGATATATGCAGATCCTGCGAGAGCGAGAACGCGCTGATACCGTAGACAATGCCGAAGTTGATGGCTTTTGCACTCTTGCGGAGCGCGGGCGTGACTTGTTCGGGCGGGATGCGGAAGGCGCTCGCCGCCGTCATAGTATGAATGTCTGTGCCGCTCGTGAAGGCGCGGATCATCGCCTCGTCCCCGGAGAGGATCGCGAGCAGGCGGAGCTCGATCTGCGAATAGTCGGCATCGACCAGCACATAGCCGTCGCTCGGGATAAAATAGCGGCGGAATTCACGCCCAGCCGGGGTGCGGATTGGAATGTTTTGGAGGTTGGGTTCCGCCGAGGAAAGTCTGCCCGTCGCCGTGAGCGACTGCTTGAAGTCGGTATGGAGCCGCCCTGTCGCGTCTGCCGCCGTGAGCAGACCGACAGCGTAGGTGGAATAGAGCTTGCTGAGCTGGCGATAGAGTAAAATCTCTTCGGCGATCGGGTGGACGCCTTTGAGTTTCTCAAGTGTCTCTGCGTCTGTGGAGTAGCCGGACTTCTTCTTTTTCGGCGCGGGGAGTTTCATCTCCTCGAAAAGCACCTCACCGAGCTGCTTCGGGGAATTGAGGTTGAACGGGTGCCCCGCCATCGCCTGTACCGATGCGGCATACTTCTCCGCCATGGCATTGAGCTCCACACCATAGGCGCGCAGTCCGTCGGTGTCAATGCGGAAGCCGACCGTTTCCATTTCGGCAAGAATCGGCAGGAGCGGCAGTTCGACGTCCGTCAGCAGTTTCTCGGCGCCGTGCTCACATACCGTTTTGTAAAGTGTACTTTCCAGTTCTGGTAAAATGTGCGCGTAGGGCGCATCCGGCTCGATTGACTTCCCGAGGAGGTCGGCGGCGAGCCACTGGGGGTCACGCGTACCGAGAGAGGCATCTGCCACATAAGCGTACAGAGAAATGTCAAGTAAGCTTGCCATCTGTCGAATCCCCGCATTTTGTAGGGTATGCCACAGCTTTTTGCCGTCGTAGCACAGGATTTCGTTCGGTGCCGTGAACAAGGGCGCAAACGCTTCGGGGGCACCGTGACAGCATACGTGAGTCGTGCCGTCGGAAAGATAACAGGTGTCATTCAGGTACTGGAAAGCAAACTTTCCGCTAAAAGCAAGTGCTTCTTCCCGACTGACTTCGCGGTAGGTGACGGCGGCGTCCGTTGCGACGGGGGCGGCGCTTCCACCCGGCGTGAGATGCAGGCGGTTGATGATGCTGTTCAGTTCCAGGTCGGAGAGGATCCGATACAGGCGGTCACTCTGCATTCCGTGATAGGCGATGTCCTCGAGAGTGACGGTGAGCGGTGCTTCGCGGAGGATCCGGGCGAGAGCCAGGGAAAGATAGGCGTTGTCCCGGCTGTTCTTCAGTTTCTCGCGCACGCCGTTCGCAATTTCTTTGTCCTCGATATGGGCATACACCCCGTCGATCGAGCCGTAGGCGGCAATCAGTTTGAGCGCGGTCTTTTCACCGACCCCGGCGACGCCGGGGATGTTGTCGGAGGCATCGCCCATGAGCGCTTTGAGATCGACGAACTGCTCCGGCTCGATTCCCGGGTACTTTTCCCGGAACGCCGCGCGGTCAAATGCTTTGGTTTCCTGCCCGGCATAGAGGACGGTCGTGCGGTCGTCAATCAGCTGGAAGAGGTCGCGGTCGCCCGAGAGAATGTAGGCATGCCCCTCGGGGAGAGATTCCACCCACGCGGAGACGGTGCCCTGAATATCGTCGGCTTCGTAGCCGGGGAGCTCGAGGACGGTCAGCCCCATGGCGGCGAGGCATTCCTTCACGGGGGCGAACTGCGCGAGGAGATCCTCCGGCGTTTCGCGCCTGCCCGCCTTGTAGGCGTCGTAGATCTTATGACGGAATGTCGGCGACTTGACGTCAAAGGCGACGGCGGCGTAGTCGGGGTGAATTGCTTCGAGCTGCCGCCCGATGATATTGAGCGTACCGAATACGGCATTGGTGGGTCTGCCGTCCTTCGTGGAGAGCGGGCGCACGCCGTAGTAGGCGCGGTTGATGATGCTGTTACCGTCAATGACGAGGATGTTTTTCATGCTTTATGCCTCTTTTTCGTCTTCTTCATCGGGGTCGGACGCGATGCCCGCTCCGTCCGGGATCTCGGCGGCGCTGTCGGCAGGACAGCCGGAGCGCCCTTTCATGCCGCCTGCCGGTGCCGAAAAGACCATATAAAAATAAAAGGAAAGGAAAATCAGACAGAGAGCGACCGTGGGGGAGACAAAAACTGCTTTCTTCACGATGCCCAAAAGCAGCAGCGCACAACCGAGGGCGCCGGTGAGGGGCGTCGCCGCCCGCGCCAGATACACGGCAAGGCGTGGACGAGGGCTGCCGACGGCTTCACGGAGCCGCAGGAGCCAGAGCAGGGCGATGAGGAGGAACGACAGGGAGACAAGCAGCTTCAGACTCGCGTTGCGTGGCACGCTCTTGTCAAAATAAAGGTACAGAGAAAAGGTGACGGAGGCAAGCGGCAGGGCAAGGCGGAGCAGTGTCTGTGCCGCGGGGTGCTGCCCATCGGCAAAGCATTCGAGCAAGAGCCCTGCGGCACCGATGAGGAAGAAGGCACAGGCGAGGACGGCGGTGACGCACATGCCGGTACTGTCGCGCATCTCTGCGGCATTGGCGGCGCTCCGCCTGGCATCTGCCGCGCGGACGGCAAGCACGGCATTACCGCCGGCAAAAGACAGGGCGGCAAGGGCCGCGAGGAGCGCCGCAAGCTGCTGTGAGAGCGTCAAGGAGGAACGCCCCCCGGCAAGTGCCGTGTCAAGGTCCCGGTCGGTGAGCGCGAGGGGGAGCTGAAGCACTGCGTTCACGAGAACGAAAACCAGCGCCGTTACCCACAGCCCGCCGTGCAGATAGGCGAGCGGGCGCTCGGCGGTGAGCGCCGCGGCAATCAGAAACGCGGTGCAGAAAAAGAAAGAGATGAGGGAGAGAAGCCAGCCGGCAAAGCGGCGGGGGCTCCCGGAGGTTGTCACAGAAAACGGCATACGGACGGTGGGGTCGCACGGGGCGACATTCCTTTCTGAGTGTTCAAAGGTGATATGCAATAGTATAAAAGAAAATTGTTAACAAAATGTATATAATTTGCTCCGGGCAGGAATAAAACGGAAAAAACGGGCAAAAATAGGGGTAAATTAAGGCTAATATACAATATGCACAAAAATTGCTTAAAAATTTCTATGAATTTCTCTGCCGCAAATTTTGGGCGTTTCAAGAGGTTTTTCTTGCAATTTAACCGCAAATTTGTTATAATTCTCAGGCATGATGTGCGTTGAAGCGAAAGGTTGCCGCAGTTTTTGCGGGGAATTTTCGTGGAGTATGTCCAATTTCAAATTGGGCGAAATGCGCCGTCACCGCTAGTTTTTCGGGAGTTTCTTCGCGAGGAACCACCCGAGATTCCTTTTGGGGTCATTTTGAAACGCCCGGTACGGTGTGTAAATCGCTCCGAAGTCTTTAAGGAGGAAAACATGGCAAAGAACGAGAAAATCAGAGTGAAGCTCAAGAGCTACGATCATGCACTCATCGACGCGGCTGCCGCGAAGATTGTGGAAGTAGCCAAGAGAAGCGGCTGTGCCGTTTCGGGTCCTATCCCGCTGCCGACCGACACCGAGAAGTACACCATTCTCCGTGCCGTTCACAAGTACAAGGATTCCCGTGAACAGTTCGAGCGCCGCATTCACAAGCGCCTGATTGACATTCTCAACCCGCAGGCAGATGCAGTCAAGGCTCTCATGAACATTGAGCTGCCGTCCGGCGTGGGCATGGAAATCATCAAGGCGTAAGCGAACCTAACCAAAGTAACCCCCGGCGGCGCGTGCCGCCTCTCGCACGCAATCCGCGTGCGAACCACGAACCTCGTGGTCAAGTTGCGCTGACGGCTCGTCCGCAATTCAAACGGCGCAACCAATAACTGCATTGGAGGAAAAAATGAAACATGGCGTAATCGGCAAAAAGCTTGGCATGACCCAAGTTTTTGATGAGAACGGCAACGTGGTGCCCGTAACCCTGATCGAAGCAGGTCCCTGCGTGGTAGCACAGAAGAAGACCGTCGAGAACGACGGCTACGAAGCAGTCCAGCTGGCATTCAGCGACTGCAAAGACAAGCACCTCACGAAGTCCGAACTCGGGCACCTCAAAACGGCCGGGCTCGGCGCCAAGAAGTATCTGAAGGAATTCCGTCTCGACGACTGCAGCGCGCTGAACGTCGGCGATGTGATCTCTGCCGATACCTTCGCCGTTGGCGAAAAGGTCGACATCACCGGGATCACGAAGGGCCGCGGCTACACTGGCGCCGTCAAGAGATGGGGACATCACATCCTGCGTATGACGCACGGTACCGGTCCTATCCACCGTCAGGTCGGCTCCATGGGTGCAAACTCCACCCCGTCCCGCGTTTTCAAGAATAAGAAGATGGCGGGTCAGTACGGCAACGAGCAGGTCACGATCCTGAATCTCGCCGTCGTCAAAATCGATCCCGAGAAGAACCTGATCGCAGTCAAAGGCGCTATCCCCGGTGCACGCGGCGGTATCGTCTTTATCCGCGACTCTGTGAAAGCATAACGGAAGGAGGAAACACGAATGCCTAATATGAAAGTTGTAGATATGGCAGGCAAGGCGGTCGGCGAGATCACCCTCTCCGATACCGTGTTCGGCGCGGAAATCAACGAAGCCGTCCTCCATACCGCAGTAAGAGCATATCTGCTCAACCAAAGACAGGGGACCCAGTCCACGCTGACCAGAACCGAGGTTTCCGGCGGCGGCAAGAAGCCGTGGAAGCAGAAGGGTACCGGTCGCGCAAGACAGGGCAGCACCCGTTCTCCCCAGTGGGTACACGGCGGTGTGGCGCTCGGGCCGAAGCCCCGCTCCTATCGCGTGTCCCTGAATAAGAAAGTGAAGAGAACCGCGCTGTTCAGCGCACTCTCCTCCAAGGTCGCCGGCGGCGAGATGGTCGTCATCGACAAGATCGCTACCGAAGAATACAAGACCAAGAACATGGTCGCGATGCTCACCGCTGTGGGTGCCGCCAAGAAGGCTCTCATCGTTCTGCCCGAGGTAGACGAGAAGGTCATCAAGAGCTGCGCCAACATCGCCGGCGTCAAGACCGCGCTTTACAACGAGATCAATGTGTACGACATCCTCAACTGCGACACCTTCATCGTTGCGAAAGCCGCCATCGAGAAGATTGAGGAGGTATATGCATAATGAAAACCGCAGCAGACATTATCGTCAGACCTCTGATCACCGAGAAGAGCATGGATTCCGTCGGCTCCAAGTGCTATGCGTTTGAAGTCATGAAGAGCGCAACCAAGCCCGAGATCGCCAAGGCGGTTGAAGAGATGTTCAGCGGTGTCAAGGTTGCGAAGGTGAACACGCTCATCATGAAGAAAAAGCCGAAGAGAGTCGGCTATCACGCCGGCTTCACCGGCGAGTGGAAGAAAGCGATTGTGACCCTCACCGAGGATTCCAAGACCATCGCCTTCTTCGACAGCCTGAACTGATAAAGGAGGAATGAACAAATGGCAGTTATGAAATACAAACCGACGACTCCGTCGCGTAGAAACATGTCCGCTCCTTCTTTTGACGAGGTGACCAAGAAGAGCCCCGAAAAGTCTCTGATCGAGACCAAGAAGAAGAACGCGGGCCGTAACAGTTACGGCAAGATCACCGTCCGTCATCACGGCGGCGGGAACAAGGTCAAGTACCGTATCATCGACTTCAAGCGCCAGAGCGCCGCTCCCGCGACTGTGGTCGGTGTCGAGTACGACCCGAACCGCACGGCTTACATCGCACTGCTCCAGAACGAAGCGGGCGAGAAGAGCTATATCATCGCCCCCGCAGGGCTGACTGCGGGCACCACGGTGTATTCCGGTGAGACCGCCGATATCAAACCCGGCAACACGCTCCCGATCTCCGCGATCCCCGTCGGTACGATCATCCACAACATCGAACTGTACCCCGGCAAGGGTGCACAGCTCGTGCGCTCCGCAGGTGCGCAGGCACAGTTGATGGCGAAAGAGAACGGCGTCGCGCAGGTTCGCCTGCCCTCCGGCGAGGTTCGTATCGTCCGTCTCGACTGCAAGGCGACCATCGGTCAGGTCGGCAACATCGAGCATGACACCGTTAAACTCGGTAAAGCCGGTAAGACCCGTCACCTCGGCATCCGTCCTGCCGTCCGCGGTTCCGTCATGAACCCGTGCGATCACCCGCACGGCGGTGGTGAAGGTAAGTCCCCTGTCGGTCACGCAGGTCCTATGACCCCGTGGGGCAAACCCGCTCTCGGCTATAAGACGAGAAACAAGAAGGCGAGAACCAACAAGTTCATCGTCAAGCGCCGTAACGGTAAGTAATTGGAAGGAGACACAACATGAGCAGAAGCTTAAAGAAAATGCCTTATGTCGAAGAGAAACTGTTCGCACGCATCTGCGCGATGAACGACGGCAAGGCAAAGAAAGAAATCGTCAAGACCTGGTCCCGTGCCTCTACCATCTTCCCGGAATTCGTGGGTCACACCATCTCGGTGTATGACGGCAGAAAGCATGTTCCGGTGTATGTCATCGAGGACATGGTCGGTCACAAACTCGGTGAGTTCGCTCCTACCCGCACCTTCAAGGGGCATGCGGGCTCCAAGACGTCGAACAACGGTAAATAAGGAGAGAAACAATGGAAGCAAAAGCACATCTTAAATATCTCAGAATTTCTCCCCGCAAAGTCCAGGTTGTTCTCGACCTCATCCGCGGCAAGGACACCGAGACCGCGGCGGCAATTCTGAAGAATACCAACCGTATCGCCGCTGAGGCGCTGACGAAGCTCCTGAAGAGCGCCGTCGCCAATGCGGAGCACAACTTCGGTATGGACGCCTCGAACCTGTATGTGTCCGAGTGCTTTGTCTGCCCCGGCCCCACGCTGAAACGCGTGATGCCGAGAGCACAGGGCAGAGCGTTCCGTATCAACAAGCGTTCCAGCCACGTTACGCTGGCAGTCAAGGAAAAGGAGGTTCACTGAGATGGGACAGAAGGTAAATCCGAACGGCCTGCGGGTCGGCGTCATTAAGAACTGGAATTCCAGATGGTACGTCGAGGACGAGAAACTCGGTGACACTCTGGTTTCCGACTACAACATCCGTAAGTACCTGAAGAACAAACTCCAGGCAGCGGGTGTTCCGAAGATTGAGATCGAGCGTGACGCCAACCGCGTCAGAGTCTTCATCCAGTGCGCAAAGCCGGGTATCGTCATCGGTCGCGGCGGCGCAGAGATCGAGAAGCTCAAGGTCGAGCTCGAGAAGATGGTCGGCATGCCTGTCGCCGTCAACGTGATCGAGATCAAGAACCCCGACCTCAATGCCCAGCTCGTGGCAGAGAGCATCGCGGCTCAGCTCGAAAAGAGAACTTCCTTCCGCCGTGCGATGAAGCAGGCGATCGGCAGAACCATGCGTCTCGGCGCCAAGGGGATCAAGATCTCCTGCGGCGGTCGTCTCGGCGGTGCCGAAATCGCCCGTACCGAGCATTACCATGAAGGTACGATTCCGCTGCAGACCATCCGCGCCGACATCGAGTACGGTTTCTATGAAGCCAACACGACCTACGGCAAGATCGGTATCAAAGTGTGGATCTACCGTGGTGAAGTGCTCGCGGTGAACGCGAACGCAGACAGAAAGTTCGACCGTCCTGAGAGACGGCAGCGCCGCGGCGGTGAAGGCGGCGGTCGCAGAAACGATCGCGGTCCGCGTCGCGAAGGCGGATATCCCCGCCGCAACAACGCCAAGACTGAGGGGGGCAACCGATAATGTTAATGCCGAAAAGAGTCAAATACCGTCGCGTACAGCGCGGTAGAATGAAGGGCGTCGCGACCCGTGGCAACACGGTGTCCAACGGTTCCTACGGCCTCGTTGCCCTGGAACCCGCCTGGATCAAGAGCAACCAGATCGAGGCTGCCCGTATCGCTATGACGCGTTACATCAAGCGTGGCGGTCAGGTCTGGATCAAGATCTTCCCGGATAAGCCGGTCACGAAGCACCCTGCCGAAGCTCGAATGGGTTCCGGTAAAGGTACGCCCGAGTACTGGGTAGCCGTTGTGAAGCCCGGCCGCGTGCTGTTCGAGATGGACGGCGTGACCGAGGACATCGCGAAAGAGGCTATGCGTCTTGCAAGCCACAAACTGCCGATCAAGTGCAAGTTTGTGAAGAAAGAAGAACTGTAAGGAGGAAGAAACGGTGAAAGCACAAGAACTCAGAGCGTTGAGTGCAGAAGAACTCAACACCAAACTCAATGATTTGAAGCGCGAACTGTTCAACCTCCGCTTCCAACTGGCCGTGCATCAGCTCGATAACCCGCACAAGATTACCGAAGTGAAGCACGATATCGCTCGTGTGATGACCATCATCAACGAGAAGAATGCTTGAAGGAGGTAAAGAGTCATGCAGGAAACCAGAAATCTGAGAAAAGTCAGAGTCGGTAAGGTGGTCAGCACGAAGATGGATAAGACCATCGTCGTCGCGATCATTGACTCCGTGACGCACCCCAAGTACGGCAAGATCATGAAGCGTACCGTGAAACTTCACGCTCACGATGAAAACAACGAATGCACGGTCGGCGATACCGTCGCCGTGATGGAGACGAGACCGCTCTCCAAAACCAAGAGATGGCGCCTCGCCGAGATCATCGAAAAGGCGAAATAATCCGAATCCACACACATCAAGTAGGTAGGTCAAAACGCTTACCGAAATCAGGAGGAAAGTAAAGTGATTCAGCAACAAACACTTCTCAATGTCGCTGATAACACCGGTGCGAAACAGCTGATGTGCATTCGCGTACTGGGCGGCTCCGGCCGTCGGTACGCCGCCATCGGTGACATCGTGGTAGCGTGCGTGAAGCGCGTGACCCCGGGTGGCATGGTGAAAAAAGGCGAAGTTGTGAAAGCGGTAATCGTGAGAACGGTTCGTGAGACGCGCCGTCAGGACGGCTCTTATATCAAGTTCGATGAGAACGCCGCTGTCATTATCAAGGACGACAAGACCCCGCGCGGTACGCGTATCTTTGGGCCTGTCGCACGTGAACTCAGAGACAAGGACTTCACGAAGATCCTGTCCCTCGCACCCGAAGTACTTTAATGGAGGTTGTCGAAATGAAGAAAATGCATATCAAGACCGGCGACACCGTTGTGGTACTTTCCGGCGCTGACAAAAAGACCCGCGACGAAAAAGGCAATCTCGTCCTTCGCACCGGCAAGGTGACCGGCGTCTCCCCCGAGGAGGGCAAGGTCATGGTCGAGGGCGTCCATGTGGTGAAAAAGCACATGAAGGCGCGCAAGCAGGGCGATGCCAGCCAGATCGTCGAAGCATCGGGTGCCATCTACGCATCCAAGGTACAGCTCTATTGCCCGAACTGCAAGCGCGGCGTTCGTACGAAGGTCGGCTATGAGGCGGGTAAGAACGGCGAGACCGTCAAGACGCGTCTGTGCGTCAAGTGCGGTCAGAAGATTTAAGGAGGAGGGAAAACATCATGTCTAGAATGTCTGAACTGTATAAAAATGAAGTTGCCCCTGCTCTGATGAAGGAATTTGCTTACAAAACTCCCATGCAGATCCCGCGCCTCGACAAGATCGTCATCAACGTCGGCTGCGGCGATGCCAAGGAGAACAGCAAAGTCATCGACAACGTAATCGAGGAAATCACGCTGATCGCAGGTCAGCGCGCAATCCCCACTTACGCACGCAAGTCCGTCGCAAACTTCAAGCTCCGTCAGGGCATGAAGATCGGCGTGAAGGTCACGCTCCGCGGCGAGCGTATGTATGAGTTTATCGATAAACTCTTCACATTCGCCCTCCCCCGTGTCCGTGACTTCAAGGGTATCAACCCGAACGCATTCGACGGTCGCGGCAACTACGCTCTCGGGCTCAAAGAGCAGTTGATCTTCCCCGAGATCGAGTACGATAAGGTCGAGAAGATCCGCGGCATGGACATCGTGTTCGTGACCACCGCAACGACCGACGCAGAAGCGAAGTCGCTCCTCGAGAAGATGGGCGCTCCTTTCGCGAAGTAATAGAAGGAGGAGACGAACATGGCAAAGAAATCTATGATTCTGAAGCAGCAGAAGAAGCAGAAGTTCTCGACGCGTGAATACAACCGTTGCAAGATCTGCGGAAGACCGCATGCTTACCTCCGGAAATTCGGGATCTGCCGTATCTGCTTCCGTGAGCTCGCGTACAAAGGCGAGATTCCGGGTGTCAGAAAGGCAAGCTGGTAATCCGAACACACAAAAACTTCCCATCTATCGGCAGGAAAGGAATTCCCTTTAACCGCCGGTACGCCGCCGACGCCGCGCGCGTCGGCAGCAAGCGAAATAACTTGCATACAGGAGGAATAAAAAATGCAAATTTCCGATGTGATCGCAGACCTGTTGACCCGCATCCGCAACGCGAACGATGCGAAGCATGAAACCGTCGACATTCCTGCGTCCAATATGAAAAAGGCGATCGTTGATATCCTGCTCTCCGAGGGCTATATCCAGGGCTATCAGCGCATCGAAGACGGCAAGCAGGGCATCATCCGTGTGACCCTGAAGTACGGCCAGGGCAAGACCAAGGTTCTCCGTGGGCTGCGCCGTGTGTCCAAGCCGGGTCTGCGTATCTACGCAAACGCGGAGAAGCTCCCCAGAGTCATGAACGGTCTGGGTGTTGCCATCATTTCCACGTCCAAAGGCATCATGACCGACAAGCAGGCCCGCAAGGCAGGCATCGGCGGCGAAGTACTCGCCTTTGTTTGGTAAGGGAGGGGAAACAAGATGTCGAGAATTGGTAGAGCGCCTGTCGCGCTGAAAAACGTTACGGTCGAGGTTGCCGAGGGCAACGTCGTGACCGTCAAGGGCCCCAAGGGGACCCTGACCGAGACCTTCTCCCCCCGTATGACCATCGCGGTGGACGGCGACGTCCTGACCGTGTCGCGTCCCACGGATGAGAAGGAAGATCGTGCTCTGCACGGTCTGACCCGTGCGCTGATCCACAACATGGTGGTCGGTGTGACGGAAGGTTACTCGAAGAAACTCCTGCTCGTCGGCGTCGGCTACAAAGCCGAGAAGAAGGGCAACAAACTGGTACTCAGCCTCGGTTACTCGCACCCGATCACGTTCGAGGACGGTAACGGCATCACCTTTGAGGTGCCGGATCTGACCACGATCATCGTGAAGGGTATCGACAAGCAGGCTGTCGGCCAGGTCGCAGCGGAAGTCCGCTCCAAGAGACCGCCTGAACCGTACCTCGGCAAGGGTGTCAAGTACGATGGCGAGCACATCCGCCGTAAAGCCGGTAAGACCGGTAAGTAATTGAAAGGAGAGAACAGCAATGGTTAATAAGTGTGATAAGAACGCTCAGCGGCTTAAGAGACATACCCGTGTGAGATCCAAGATCCAGGGTACTGCCGAGAGACCGCGTCTCGCTGTTTATCGCTCCAACGCACATATCAGTGCTCAGGTGATCGACGACGTCGCAGGGGTGACCCTCGCTGCCGCCAGCACCTACGAGAAGTCCTTCGAAGGGATCGGCTCCAACAAGGAAGCCGCCCGCGCAATCGGCAAACTGGTTGCCGAGAGAGCAAAGGCAAAAGGGATTTCCGCTGTTGTGTTTGACCGCGGCGGCTACGTCTATCACGGTCGTGTATCGGAACTGGCTGAGGGCGCGCGCGAAGGCGGGCTCGAATTCTGATTCCGGTTTGTACACCGATCAAAAGCAATTTTGATTGAAAATTTAAGGAGAATCACATGGCAAAAATGCTCAACGCCAACGAGTATGAGCTGGAAGACAAACTCGTTGTGCTTAACCGTGTATCCAAGACCGTAAAGGGCGGTCGTATCGCCCGCTTCGCCGCGCTCGTTGTCGTCGGCGACAGAAACGGTCATGTAGGCTATGGCCTCGGCAAGGCGGCGGAAGTTCCGGACGCAGTGAAGAAGGCTATCGAGGACGCGAAGAAGAATCTCATCGAGGTCTCCATGAACGGCTCGACCATCCCGCACGAAGTGCTTGGTATCTACGGCTCCGGTAAGGTGCTTCTGAAGCCTGCCGCTCCCGGTACCGGTATCATCGCCGGCGGCGGTGTCCGTTACGTGCTGGAGCTCGCCGGTATTTCCAACGTCCGTGCGAAGTGCCTGCGTTCCAACAACCCCATCAATGTCGTGAAAGCGACCTTCGCCGGTCTCGAATCCCTTCGTACCGTGGAAGAAGTCGCCGCCGCCCGTGGCATCGCTGCGGACAGCGTGAAGCGCTGAGGAGGGTAAGACATGAATCTTAAGATTACTCTCGTCAAGAGCCTCATCGCGCGTCTGCCGAAGCAGAAGGCGACCGCCGCATCTCTCGGTCTGCACAAGCCCGGCGACAGCATCGTCGTCGCGGACAACGCAGCCGTGCAGGGAAAAATCAAAATCTTAGCGCACCTTGTCAAGGTGGAAACGCTGTAATCGGAAGGAGGAATACAGATGAAACTCCATGAACTTTCTCCTGCGGAAGGCTCCACGAAAGACGTTTTCCGCAAAGGCAGAGGGACCGGATCCGGCAACGGTAAGACCGCCGGTAAGGGTCACAAGGGTCAGAACGCCCGTTCCGGCGGCGGTGTCCGCCCCGGCTTTGAGGGTGGTCAGTTGCCTCTTTACAGAAAACTTCCGAAGAGAGGTTTCCACAACAAGTTCGGTAAGACCTACGCTGTCATCAACGTCAGCGCACTGAACGCGTTCGAAGAGGGAGCAACCGTTGACGCGGAAGCTCTTCTCAACGTCGGCATCGTGAAGGTGCCGGGCGACGGGATCAAAGTTCTCGGTAGCGGGGACGTGACCGTCAAAAATCTTACAGTGAAAGCGAAAGTCTTTTCCGCTTCCGCGAAGGAGAAGATCGAGGCTGCCGGTGGAAAGACCGAGGTGATCTAAAATGCTTCAAACTTTGAAAAATGCATGGAGAACGCCCGACATTCGTAAAAAACTGCTTTATGTATTGTTGATTCTGCTCCTCTATCGCATCGGAACCGTTATCCCGGTTCCCTTCGTTGATGCATCCACCTTCTCCCAGAATTTCGGGGACACCATTTTCGCCTATCTCAACCTTCTCTCCGGCGGCGCGCTCAGTGCGGCGACTCTGTTCGCCCTCGGCGTGTCTCCGTACATCACCGCTTCCATCGTGATCCAGCTGCTGTCTGTGGCGATTCCGCCCCTCGGCAGAAAGATCCAGGACGGTGAAGCAGGCAAAGCGTTCAGCGAGAAACTCAACCGCTATGTGACGGTGGTTCTTGCTATCGTGACCGGCTACGGTTACTACGCTCTCCTGAAATCCAACAAGATGCTGACCGCCACCGCGACGAATGCTTCCAAGCCCGTCCAGGTGCTGATCGCCATCGTCATCGTCACCTGCTATGTCGCCGGTGCGACGCTCGTCATGTGGCTCGGCGAGAAGATCAATGAGAAGGGTATCGGCAACGGTATCTCCCTCATCCTCTTCGCCAACATCATCGCGTCCTTCCCGTCGACGATCTACAACCTTGTCTGGCTCATCATCTACGCCGGATTCAAGGGGCGGGCGACCGGCTGGGGCAAGGTCGGCTACGTTTCCGGCACCTTCGGATTCGTGCTCGCGTACATCGCTATCCTGATCCTGATTTCGATCTTCGTCATCTGGATCACGGGCAGTGAACGCCGCATTCCGATCCAGTACTCGAAGCAGGTCAAGGGCAGAAAGATGTACGGCGGTCAGTCGACCACCCTGCCGATTAAGCTGAATATGGCAGGCGTCATGCCGATCATCTTCGCTTCTTCGATCATCTCCCTGCCGGCTACCATCATGACGCTCTGCGGCGTCAAGAGTGCCGAGGCGCTGACCAAGGCGAACGCGAACGCGACCGTTACCTTCTGGAACAAGTTTTACGATTTCATGGCGTCCGACGGCTGGTTCTACCCGCTGATGTTCGTCATTCTGATCGTCCTGTTCTCCTACTTCTACATCACGATTTCCTTCAATCCGGTGGAAGTGGCGAACAACCTGAAGGCAAACGGCGGCCGTATCCCCGGCATCCGTGAAGGCAGACCGACTGTCGACCGCATCAGAAAGGTCCTCAACAAGGTCACTCTGATGGGTGCGTTCTTCCTCGCAATCGTCGCGGTTCTTCCGATGATCGGCAGCCCGTTGGTGATTACCCCCATTGTTACGAAACTCTTGTCCAACGCAGGTGTGACTAACGCGACGAGCGCGGCCAGTTACGCGAGCACCTTCGCGTTCGGCGGTACCTCGCTGCTCATCGTCATCGGCGTCGTGCAGGAGACCTACCGTGAACTGGAAGCGCAGCTCACCATGCGCAACTACAAGGGATTCCTTTAAGACAGGCGTTTAAGCCGGGAGAAATCGAACATGAAGATCATTTTCCTCGGAGCCCCCGGTGCCGGTAAAGGAACGCAAGCGGAGATCGTGTCCGAGAGATTGGGGATTCCCACAATCTCTACGGGCGCCATCATCCGTGAGGCGATCAAGAACGGCACAAAGATGGGCGTGGAAGCACGCAAGTACACCGAAACCGGCGCACTTGTCCCCGATGAAGTCGTCATTGGGATCATCAAGGAGCGTCTTTCCAAACCCGACTGTCAAAACGGATTCATTCTGGACGGGTTCCCGCGCACGGTGCCTCAGGCCGAGGCGCTGGACGCGATGGGCATCAAACTGGATGCCGTACTTTCCATCGAAGTATCCGACGACAAGATCGTGGAGCGTATGAGTGGCAGACGCACCTGCGAATGCGGTGCCACCTATCATACCAACTACAATCCGTCGCAGGACGGAACACATTGCGACAAGTGCGGAAAGGAACTTTCCGTCCGTCGTGATGATGCCCCTGAGGTGGTGAAGAGCCGCCTCGTGACCTACCACAGCACGACCGAGCCGCTCAAGGACTTCTATGCCGCAAAAGGCATTCTGAAGTGCGTCGAGGGACAGGAGCGCGTGGAGGACACTACCGCACTTACCCTGTCTGCCCTGGGGATCTGATATGCCTATTATACTCAAGAAACCCGAGCAGATCCTGCTGATGAAGGAAGCGGGGAGAATCACGGGCGAGACGTTGCTTGTTGCACGCGACGCCATTCGCCCGGGGATCTCCACGAAGGAACTGGATTCCATTATTCACGCCTACATTCTGAAATGCGGCGCGAAACCTTCCTTCCTCGGATATGCCGGCTTCCCCGGAAGCGCATGTATCAGCGTCAACGACCAGATCATCCACGGGATTCCGTCCCATCGCGTGATTCTCCAAGAGGGGGATATCGTGAAAGTGGATGTCGGTGCCATCTATCGCGGCTATCACGGCGACAGCGCAAAGACATTTCCTGTCGGTCGTGTGAGCGAGGAAGCGCAGAGGCTCATTTCCGTCACGAGAGAATGCTTCTACCTGGGCGCGAACCTCGCGAGAGTCGGTAACCGACTGGGCGATATCGGAGCGGCGATTCAATCGCACGCCGAATCGAACGGATACGGCGTTGTGCGTAAATACGTGGGCCACGGCGTAGGAACCCACCTACATGAAGAGCCGGACGTCCCGAACTACGGGACACCCGGGCGTGGATGCCGCCTGTATCCGGGCATGACGATAGCCATTGAACCCATGGTTAACGCAGGAACAGCAGCTATTAAGGAATCCTCTGACGGCTGGACAGTAAGGACCGCCGACGGTCGCCTCTCGGCTCATTACGAGCATACGCTGGCGATCACGGACGACGGACCCATCATTCTGACCGATGTCGGAGAATAACTTCTACGGTAAGGAGAATTGTAATGCCGAAAGATGATGTCATCGAATTTGAAGACGGCGAGGTCGTGGAAGCACTTCCGAACGCCAACTTCAGGGTGAAACTCCCGAACGGGCACATGGTGCTCGCACACATCTCCGGGAGACTTCGTCAAAACTATATCAAAATTATTCCCGGTGATAAGGTGACCGTAGAGGTGTCCATCTACGATCCGACCAAGGGTCGCATCACCTGGAGAAAAAAATAATCTGAAAGGACAGGTACGCAACCATGAAAGTGAAACCTTCCGTTAAAAAGATCTGCGAAAAGTGCAAGATCATCCGTCGCCGGGGCTGTGTGATGGTGATCTGTGAGAATCCGAAGCACAAGCAGAGACAGGGCTAAGACCCAAACAACAATCAAAAGGAGTTAAATATCTATGGCTCGTTTAGCAGGTGTCGATATCCCCAATAACAAGCGCATTGAGATCGCTCTCACCTATATTTACGGCATCGGTCTGACCAGTTCCAAAGAGATTCTCGCGAAAACCGGGATTGACCCCGATACCCGCGCGAAGGATCTGACCGAGGATCAGATCGCGGCTCTGCGTGAGGAACTCGAAGCGAACTACCATGTCGAAGGCGATCTTCGCCGCACCGTTGCCACCAACATCAAGAAACTGGTGGACATCAACAGTTACCGTGGCTCCCGTCATAAGAGGAGCCTGCCCGTTCGCGGTCAGCGCACCAAGACCAACGCAAGAACGCGTAAAGGTCCGGTTAAGACCATCGCGAACAAGAAGAAGTAAGGAGGAGAAACATGGCTACGAAAGTTTCCGCAACCAAAAAGGTTGTCAAAAAGCGTCGTGAAAGAAAGAACGTGGAGAAGGGCGCCGCTCATATCCGCGCGACCTTCAATAACACCATCGTGTCCATTACGGACCTCCAAGGGAACGTGATCTCCTGGGCTTCCGCAGGCGCCAGTTTCAAGGGCTCGAGAAAGTCCACTCCGTTCGCCGCGCAGACCGCGGCTGAGCAGGCGGCAAAAGCCGCTATGGATCATGGCATGAAGACCGTTGAGGTCTACGTGCTGGGTCCCGGCACCGGCCGTGAGGCGGCAATCCGCGCACTGGCTACCGCCGGTCTCGAAGTGACCAAGATTCAGGATAAGACGCCCGTGCCGCACAACGGCTGCCGTCCTCCGAAGCGTCGTCGCGTATAATCAGGAAGGAGATTCAAAGCAATGGCAAGATATACTGGACCGAGTTGCAAGGAATGCCGCAGAGAAGGTTGCAAACTGTATCTGAAGGGCGAGCGTTGCACCTCCGATAAGTGCTCTTTCAATCACAGAAGCACCGCTCCCGGTCAGCACGGGGCGGCACGTAAAAAGGTCAGCGAGTACGGCATGCAGCTCCGCGAGAAGCAGAAGGCACGCCGCTACTACGGTGTCCTCGAGAGACAGTTCCGTATGTACTACGAGATGGCTGAACAACAGGAAGGCATCACGGGTACGAACCTGCTGATCCTCCTCGAGAGACGTCTCGACAACGTGGTGTACAGAATGGGTATGGCGGCAAGCCGTAAAGAGGCTCGTCAGCTCGTCCTCCACGGTCACTTCACGCTGAACGGCAAGAAGGCGACGATCCCCTCCATCCTCGTGAAGGCGGGCGATGTGGTCGCTGTGAAGGAAAGCCGCCGCGACGGTACCAAGATCAAGGCAAACGCCGAGGCAATGGCTACCGCCAACAAGCCGAAGTGGATCGACGCGGATGCCGCAAACATGACCGCGAAGATCGTTGCTCTCCCTGAGAGAGACGACATTGATTTCGACTTCAACGAACAGTTGATCGTCGAACTCTATTCCAAATAATCGCCAACCTCCGAGCGGCGCTTTTCGAAGTGCGGTGCGGCGTATGCCGCGCCGCCGCCGGAGCGCCCGAACCATGCGGTGCCCAAAGCACCCGGTAAACCGTCTTTTCGCGGCTTACCGTCAGCGCCCAGAAAAAATATTGGAGGAGATTAACCATGATTGAAATAGAGAAGCCTACGATTACATCCCGCGCTCTCAACGAAGATGGTAGCGAAGGCGAGTTCGTGGTAGAGCCTCTGGCAAGAGGCTATGGCATCACGCTTGCCAACTCCCTGCGTCGTGTCCTGCTCAGTTCTCTCGAGGGATATGCCGCGACTTCGATCAAGATCGACGGGGTGCTTCATGAGATTTCTACTGTCGACGGTGTGAAAGAAGATGTGCCCGAAATCGTGCTGAACGTGAAGGGCATCGTCGCGAAGCTCCATACCGAGGGACCCAAGACGGTGTATATCGACGCGGACGGACCCTGTCTCGTCACGGCGGGCGATATCTCCGAGGATCCCGACATCGAGATTCTCAATCCGACTCACCCTCTGGCGACTGTCAGCGCCGGCACGCACTTCCACATGGAACTTACGTTCGATTCCGGGTGCGGCTATGTGCCGATGGAGAAGAACAAGCAGAACTATATCAACAGCGAGCAGGCGGGCGGCAACGGCGCTCCCCTCGGTCTGATTTTTGTCGATTCGATCTTTACGCCCGTTTACAAGGTGGACTTCGTTGTGGAGAACTCCCGTGTGCGTAACATCACCGACTTCGACAAGATGACGCTGCATGTTGTGACCAACGGTACTCTGACGGCACAGAAGGCGGTCTCGATGGCTGCCAAGATCCTGAGTGAGCATCTCAACCTCTTCATTGATATGTCCGATGAGGCGAAGAAGGCGGAGATCATGATCGAGCGCGAGGAAATCAAGCGCGATAAGATCCTTGAGATGTCCATTGACGATCTTGACCTGTCCGTGCGTAGCTTCAACTGTCTGAAGCGCGCCGGCATTGATACGGTAGAAGACCTGGTCAACCGTACCGAGGAAGACATGATCAAAGTCAGAAACCTCGGCAGGAAGTCCCTGGATGAGGTCATCCAAAAGCTGCATTCCCTCGGTCTCGATCTGAAAAAGGTCGAGGACTGACGGAGCCAAATACAATAGGAGGTAACGAAAATGCCTATGAGAAAACTCGGCAGACCGACTGCCCATAGAAATGCAATGCTCCGCGGCCTGGTGACCTACCTGATCGAGAAAGGTCAGTTGGAGACCACCTACACGCGTGCTAAGGAGATCAGCGCACTCGCTGACAAAATGATTACGCTCGGCAAAGACGGCTCTCTCGCCGCTTACCGTGCCGCGCTCGCTTTCATCACCAAGGAGAGCGTCGCGAAGAAACTGTTCGACACGATTGCTCCTGCGTATGCCAACGTCAACGGCGGCTACACGCAGGTCTATAAGATGGGCCCCCGCCGCGGTGACGGCGCGGAGACCGCGATCGTCCGGCTTGTCAAAGTCGGTGGCGATACGGAAAAGAAGTAATTCTGTCATGAAAGCACCGGGCTCGCCCGGTGCTTTTTTGCCCCCACGGGCTGTCCGGGCATGACCCGGTATGCCTTGCCATGCACGGGGCACGGTAGCCCCCGGGTCTTCCGTTGACGTTGATGATCCTTCGGTCGTCAGACTGTTTTTTAGCGGTTGCACGCCGGAGAGTGCGTTGCGAGGCGGAAGATCATAGTATTTTGAACGAAAGGCTTTTGAGGGGAGACACACCGCATGACATATAAACGTTTCTTTTGGCGCGTCGGCAGGACCGTGCTGCTCTACGGGTGGTTTATCGGGCTGTCCGTCCTGATGGCGGCACTTCTTGAAAGAGGGCTCCTCCCGCAGATCCGTGCGGTACTCTCTTGGGGGGCAGCGCTCGTGCTGTGGATCGGGAGTGCCGTGCTTTCCTTTTTCGCCCTGTACTCCTGTCTGCGCCAGTTCGCGCTGAACGATACCGTGCATTATCGGGCTTTTTCGGAGGGCACGGACATTGCTTCCAAACCCCGTTGGCGGGACGCCGCGCGTGCGACGGTAAAATCACCGGCGTTCCTCTGTGAAACCGTGGTGTTGGTTGCCATGATCATGGGGTTGCCGACCGGTGCCGGCTGGGCGGGACTTGGCGCCCTCGCAGAGACGTATTTGCCGTTACCGCGGGTCCTCAGCCGGTTGCTCATCGGCGCACTTGTGTCGGTGATCGGCACGGCGCTTAACCTCTCCGCACATATCAGCGCCGAGGCGAACTGGCGTCTGGACGCGAGGGCGGCCGCTATGAAGCAGGGATCCGTCGGAGGGAGGCGGGCGATGGCGCCCGGGTGGCGGCGCCTGCTGTTATATGCGTTTTTCGTTTCGCTCGGGTATACTTTTCTGTGTCTTGCCGGTCCTATGGTCGTATTCGCGGTGGGCGGCGTGTTCTATACGCTCGCCGGCTTCCTTTCCTGGCAAGTTGCGGCGGTGTTCGTAGGGCTGTTTCTTTTGCTTCTGGCACATCGGTATCTCCGGGCGCTCCGCGCCGTCAGGCGTTTTAAAAAAGATGTTCTGGCGGTCTGCCGCGAGGCGGGCTACACCTGCTCCGGCTTTTCGCATCTGTATGGTTCCGTCTTTCCCGGGAAACGGTGCGGCACATTTTCGGTTGTCGCCGGCGGGAAACGATACGCCTGTTGCGTCGCCGGCGCCGTCCGGCGGGGAAACCGTATGCTCATCACCGGAAATGACTGCATTCATGAGTACGTATTCCGGTTGTTCAAACGCCCTCTGCTTTGTTATTATCACAGTACCTCCCTCGACTTCCCGGCGGACGGGGAACGGATCCTCATCGTCCACCCCGCGCCGTACACGATCATGGTCGGGACGGACGGTGTCGTGCGGGAGGGAGTGACGGGGGATCGCGTCGGGAAATCAATCCTGTACACCGCCGCGAATTTTCTCGGGTGCCTGGCGCGTGATTGCATCGGGAAAAACTGATGTCAGGTGTTTTCATCGCTTTGCCGCCGGACGGGGGAACGTGTGTCCCCGAGCCGTGAGACAAAACTGCTTTCATTCGACCGATTTGTTAACGGAACGGCGCTTGACAAAACAGGAAAGTGCCGTATAATGGAGATAGACGGGAGCCGTGCGGCGGGATGTCGCCATCAAGCGGCTCTTACTTGAAAGGAGCAGAAATTCCATGGAACTTAAGGGAACCAAAACCGAAAAGAACCTCTGGGCGGCTTTCGCCGGGGAGAGCCAAGCACGCAATAAGTACACCTATTTCGCGTCCGTCGCGAAGCGCGAGGGATACGAGCAGATCGCCGCCATTTTTCTGAAAACGGCGGAGAACGAAAAAGAACACGCCAAGCTGTGGTTCCGCGAGCTCGGCGGCATCGGTGATACCGCCGCTAATCTGGAAGCTGCCGCCGCCGGGGAAAACTACGAATGGACGGATATGTATGAGCAGTTCGCCCGTGAGGCGGAGGAGGAGGGTTTCAAGGCACTCGCCGCCCGCTTCCGTATGGTCGGCGCGATCGAGAAAGCGCACGAGGAGCGCTACCGCGCCCTGCTCCACAATGTGGAGGCACAGGAAGTGTTCAAAAAGAGTGAGGTCAAGGTGTGGGAGTGCCGCAACTGCGGTCATATCGTCGTCGGTACCAAGGCACCCGAGATCTGCCCCGTCTGCGCGCACCCGCAGAGTTTCTTTGAAGTGCGCGAGGAGAATTATTGATCTTTCAGCACGGAGTACCCCCGCACACCCGACGGCACAAGGAACCCATGATGTCGTCGCCCCTATCCCGAACTCCAAAAGCGCCGCCCGGCGGGCGGCGCTTTTTGATTTCTCGTCCTTGCGGCGGTGTCGAAAGGATTTGCAAGAACTAATGACAAAAAATCCGTCATAGGACGGACAACTCGCCAAAATCAAGGCACCGCTCGGCGCCGGAAAATGACTATTATGAATAAACAGACTATTAAACTTGCATAATAGGCGCTTCTTCTATTGACGCGTCACGCCGAATATGATATACTTATGTATATTTTATCGACGGGAGAACACCCCATGCTCTACAAAAACGAACAATCGAATCTGCTGGAAATTTCCCAGTATCGGTATTCTCTGCAGGACGTGCCGGACCCGAATCTGTACCGCGAGATCTATCCGTTCTCGGAGGTGCCGAAGATTCCTTTCAACCATCGCCACGTGCCGATCCAGATGCCGAAACACATTTGGCTGACCGACACGACCTTCCGCGACGGTCAGCAGTCGCGCGCGCCGTATACGGTCGACCAGATCGTGCATCTGTTCTCCCTGCTCTCGAAGCTGGGCGGGGAAAACGGCATTATCCGGCAGAGCGAGTTTTTCGTGTACAGCGAGAAAGACCGTGAGGCGGTACGCCGCTGTCAGGAGCTCGGGCTCCCTTTCCCGGAGATCACGACGTGGATCCGCGCGAACAAGCGCGATTTTGAACTCGTGCGGGATATCGGTATCGAAGAGACGGGGATTCTCGTCTCCTGCTCGGATTATCACATCTTCAAGAAACTAGGTATGACGCGTTCCCAGGCTTTGCAGCATTATCTGAAGATCGTGGGCGAAGCGCTTGACGCGGGTCTGCGTCCGAGGTGCCACCTGGAGGATATTACACGCGCGGACTTTTACGGTTTTGTCGTGCCGTTCGTCAACGCCCTGACGGAGCTGTCGGAGCAGGCGGGGATCCCCATCAAAATCCGTATGTGTGATACCATGGGGCTCGGCGTGAATTACAGCGGCGTTGCGCTCCCGCGCAGCGTGCCCGGCATTGTCTACGGTCTGCATCACTACGCGCAGGTGCCCTCCGAGCTGCTCGAGTGGCACGGGCACAACGACTTCTATAAGGCGGTGTCCAACGCGGGTGCGGCGTGGCTGTACGGTGCCTCCGCCGTCAACTGCTCGCTCCTCGGGATCGGGGAGCGGACGGGGAATATTCCGCTCGAGGCGATGGTCATGGAATACGCCTCGCTCCGAGGCTCCCTTGACGGTATGCACCCCGAGGTCATCACCGAGATCGCGGAATACTACGAGAAGGAACTGCACTATAACGTGCCGCCGATGACCCCGTTCGTCGGTGAGAACTTCAATGTCACACGCGCCGGGATCCATGCCGACGGCATGATGAAGGACGCGGAGATCTATAACATTTTCGACACCGAGGCGATCCTCAACCGTCCGGCGAACGTCTCGGTCAGCGCGACCTCCGGGCTCGCGGGGATTGCTTTCTGGATTAACAACCACTACAATCTGACGGGCGACCATATGGTCACGAAGCAATCGCCGCTGGTGGAGGAGGCAAAAGAAATCATTGACCGACTGTATGCGGACGGCAGAACGACCGTCATGAGCACGGAGGAACTCGAGACGCTCATCGAGGAGCTGACCGCCGGACATTTCACAAGACCGAAAGGATAAACAATGGGACTGACACTCGCACAGAAGATCATCAGGGATCATCTTGTCTCGGGCACGATGCGCCCGGGGGAGGAGATCGGGCTCCGGATCGACCAGACGCTGACGCAGGACGCGACCGGCACCATGGCGTACCTGCAGCTGGAAGCCATGGGCATCGAGCAGGTGAAGACCGAGCTCTCGGTCGCTTATGTCGACCATAACACTTTGCAGGCGGGGTTCGAGAACGCCGACGATCACCGATACATACGCACGGTCGCCGCGCGGCACGGCATCCGCTTCTCCCGCCCGGGGAACGGCATCTGCCATCAGGTGCATCTTGAGCGCTTCGGCGTGCCGGGGAAGACGCTCATCGGCTCCGACAGTCATACGCCGACTGCCGGCGGGCTCTGCATGATGGGGATGGGCGCCGGCGGGCTGGACGTCGCCGTGGCGATGGGTGGCGGTACCTACTATATCACCATGCCGCGCATCATCGGCATTCGTCTGACGGGGCGGCTCGCCCCGTGGATCAGCGCCAAGGACATCATTCTCGAGGTGCTGCGCCGCCTCGGCGTTAAGGGCGGCGTCGGCGCCGTCCTCGAATACTATGGCGATGGGGTGGAGACGCTCTCCGTCCCTCAGCGCGCGACCGTCACCAATATGGGGGCGGAGCTCGGCGCGACGACCTCGCTGTTCCCCTCCGACGAAAGGACACGGGAGTTCCTCGCACGCGAGGGGCGCGAGGATGTATGGCGCGAGATTCGACCCGACGCAGACGCCGTTTATGACGAGACGCTCACGATTGATCTTTCGGCGTTGGTGCCGCTCGCCGCCTGCCCGCACAGCCCCGACAACGTCCGCCCCGTTTCCGAGCTTGCGGGGATGCCGGTCGACCAGGTATGTATCGGCTCCTGCACCAACTCCTCGATGCAGGATATGCTGACGGTCGCCGCGATTCTGCGGGGCAAGACCGTCGCGCCGAATGTCTCCCTTTCCGTTTCGCCCGGTTCCCGTCAGGTCTACGCCATGCTGGCACAGACAGGGGCGCTGACCGATCTGATCGCGGCGGGCGCCCGCATTCTCGAATGCGCCTGCGGTCCCTGCATTGGCATGGGCTTCTCTCCGAACTCGGGGGGCATCTCCCTGCGGACGTTCAATCGCAACTTCGAGGCGCGGAGCGGGACGAAGGACGCGCAGGTGTATCTCGTCTCCCCGGAGGTTGCGGCGGTGAGCGCCGTCG
>ERZ1034755.18-NODE-18-length-51375-cov-7.941251_pt1 | contig 51375 bp, 63 predicted proteins | sample MGYA00520596_ERZ1034755 | MGnify/ENA primary metagenome ERZ1034755 (study PRJEB33766, sample SAMN09781701) | gut metagenome | biome: gut microbiome | host: Homo sapiens | place: Madagascar | study: EMG produced TPA metagenomics assembly of the PRJNA485056 data set... | reverse complement strand
TTTGGAAAACACCCCGGTGGGGTGTTTTTAGCCGGAAGGATTGAGTTTACTCAATTCTGTCCCATCTCTTCCCATAGCAAAAGAGGCACCCTTGCGGTGCCTTCTATCATGGAACGGTTGTCTCGAACGCCATTGTGCGAGAGATGTCCGGCGTTTGGAAAACACCCCGGTGGGGTGTTTTTAGCCGGAAGGATTGAGTTTACTCAATACTGTCCCGTCTCTCCCATAGCAAAAGAGGCACCCATGCGGTGCCTCTTTTGCTATGGTGCGAGAGACGGGACTTGAACCCGTATGGATAAACCACACGCCCCTCAAACGTGCGCGTCTGCCAGTTTCGCCACTCTCGCGTGGACGCATTTTATTATACAGAACGTGGCGGGGTTTGTCAAGGGAAAGTTTTTGTTTTTGCGAGTTTTTTTGAAAAGGAGACTTTTCCGCTGTTTTACACAAACGTCGGGGGCGTTTTTCGTCACAAGGCGGAATTGCTTTTCCTCCGACGCCATGCTACAATAGTAACAATCAAAGTATCCGTTATTCCAATTAAGCCGCACGCCGTCTGTAACGGACGCGGGACTTCCGCCTGTGCGCGGACATACGTCGTCGGGAAGAGCCGTGCAAAGGAAACCAAATGAAAAGAAATGTACGTATTCTGTCGCGGCTGCTTGCCGCCGTCATACTTCTGACCACCCTGTTCCTTAGCGCCTGCGGGAAGAAAGATGCCATACGGGAAACGCGGGAAATTCTTTCCGCCGCCGATAATTTTACCTTTACCTATACGATTGAGGGGCGGGAAAGCACCGACCGCCTGGCGCTGTATTATGTGCTGTCTGCCACGAAAGATGTGTGGTCGGAGGAATCTGTTCTTGGCGTCACCTATGGAGTGTCCGGCGCCGACGGCGTGACGGTCTGGGAGGCGGCGGGCGATACCTATGTGCTGTCCCGTTCGTACACGCAGGCGGAATATGCGGAGCTGACGCGCGGCGCGGAAAGCACCTACGGCAGGTTTCTCTCTTATCTCACTCCCGACGCGTGGGAGTGGAACAGGAAGCGCGAAGCGTTTGTGCTGAAGGATTATGACATGTTCGCGTCGCTCGGAATGGAACTGACCGACATGGAACTTGCCATCACCGGCAGAACCTGCACGATCATGGGGAAGGGTGTAAAAATGCACGGTACGGCACGTTATCCCGTCGTCATTACGATGGCGGTCACCGGCATCGACGAAACAACCATTACCCTCCCGACCGATATCACGGACAACTGACAGAAACCACTGAAGGGTTATAAACGTAGCCCCCGGTTAGCGTACGTCCTCCCACGAAAACGTCGTGGGAGTCCCCTCGGAGAGGAGCCCCGCAAAATCCCGCTGTCGCAGGACTTCGTAGACCGCGACGGCGACGCTGTTGGACAGATTGAGAGAGCGCAACCCCTCCCGCATAGGGATCCTGACACAGGTGTCGGGGCGCTCTGCAAGAATATGCTCGGGGAGCCCTGCGGTCTCCCTGCCAAACATTAAATAGACGTCCTCCGGATAGGTGACTTCGGTATAGGATCTCGGACTCTTTGTTGAGAAGCAATAGATGGTTTTGTCAGCGTGGAGCCGGAAAAACGCCTCCTCGTTGTCATAATAGGTAATGTTCAGTTTGTCCCAGTAGTCGAGGCCGGCGCGTTTCAGCTTGCGGTCATCAATCGTGAACCCGAGCGGGCGGATGAGGTGCAGAGCCGCGCCCGTTGCCGCACAGGTGCGCGCGATGTTGCCGGTGTTCTGCGGGATTTCGGGACAATGTAAAACAATATTGATCATAAAAGGCTCCTTTTCTTTTCATAACCATTCTACCCGGATGCAGGGAAAAGTCAAGGGGGCAGGGGAGGCACTATGAAGATCCTCGCACTCGGCAACAGCTTCTCCGAGGACGCGACGGCGTATCTCGAACACCTTGCGCCTGCGCTGTATGTGCGGAATCTGCACATTCCGGGCTGCTCGCTCGAGACACATGCCGCGCATCTCGCGGCGGGGGACAAGGCGTATGTGTTTCAGGAGCACGGGCGCGCCGTTCAGCCGGAACACGTCGCGGCAAACGAAATCCTGTCGGGGACGCCGTGGGACGTCGTGACCGTCCAGCAGGCGAGCCATTTTTCGGGGCTCGCCGGGACGTATGAACCGTATCTGACCGAGGTGCTCGCCGCCGTGCGGTCGCTCTGCCCCGGTGCGCGCATCGTGTTCCACGAGACGTGGGCATATGCGACCGATTCCACCCACCCGCAGTTTTCTCATTATCACAATGATCAAACGGAAATGGCGCACGCGATCCGTGCAGCAGCCGGTGCGGCAGCGACCGCACACGGTCTCGGGATCATTCCGTCGGGTCGCTTTATCGCGTATCTGCGCGCGCACGGACCGTCGCTCGGCGATGAATATACCCGTGACGGATTCCATATGCACATTCCGCACGGCCGTTACGCCGTGGCGCTTGTATGGGCACACTTCTTCGGTGCCGAAGTTTCGGATTTCGTGCCGGAGGGCGCCGACCCGGAGCTGCTCCGTGTCATACGGGAACTATATGACCGCTTCGCTGGCACGGGCTTCGGCATTTCGGACGGGGCGGAGCCGTAAAATACGCCTGCGCGCCGTTTTGATACGTACGCCGTAGTGCGCAGACCAAACCTTTGGGCTTGCGAAGAACGGTTTCAAACGGGCATTTCTCTCCGGTAGCCGCAAAAACAAATCGTGACACCCCGGTCAACGGTTCATTTATAAAATCCGGTACTGCGTCGGCGGTGCCGAAAGAAGGAGAACCTATGGAACGTTACGCATGGAAAGCGACGGTCAAGGACGGCATGCTCGCCGAGTACCGCCGTCGGCACGACGAGATCTGGGACGAGATGAAAGAGGTTTTGTGCGCGGCGGGGATCCGGAACTATTCCATCTGGAACGTGGGGAACGAATTGTTCGGCTACTATGAGTGCGAGCACGGAAAAGCATTTGCCGCACAGGTACAGGCGGCGTCTCCGGTGGTTGACCGTTGGAACGAGTACATGAAAGACGTGATGGACATGGAGCCGGATCCCGAGACCGGCGCACAGCCGCAACTCACGCAGGTCTTTTCTTTCCGCACGGACGACGAATGACGGCGACTGGAATCCCGACCCGGAAAGCGGCATGACGGACGGCATTGCCGACGCCTGAAATCAAACAAGCCGAAAAGTAAAAAGCACCCGCGGCGCGGGTACTTTTTGTCATGTCCGGGGGCGCCGGACTTCTTCAGAAAATAAGCGTCATCAATGAAATGAATTGACAGACATTTTGCATAAAGCAAACAAACCAGCCAAACGTCATGGAAAGCAGCGCTTGGCTGATTTTGATTTTTCCGGCAGTCTCCTATCGGGGAGGCGAATGGGCAAAATCGTATTTACTCTTCCGCCGCCAGCGTCCGCGCCTGCTTCTTTTCCCGATAGAGAACCGTTAAACGGACGGCAAGGCGGTAAAGACCGAATGCCACTCCCGCGGCAAGCAGAATAAAGACGGTGTAGAGCAGAAGATAGACCACCTGCCCGTAGTGCAGACGGATCCGCTCGAGCGGGCGGATAAAGGAGCGCAGGAGCCCCGCATAGTTGACCTGAAAGCGGAATGCCGCGGGGATCGCTGCCGCCGCCCACGCTCCGAGGAATGTGCAATAGCGCAGAAAATCCCATTTTTTCAGCTGATAGTCATGACCGAAGAGCATGATGAGCCACAGGAGCAACACTGCCATGTGGTAGAAATAGCTGTGCGCGGGATAATAGTGTGTGAAAAGGTAGGCGGTATCGCCGACGACGGAGTGCGGGTTGACCGTCATCGTGACGAGCAGGAACAGCCCGCCGACATAGGAGGCGCAGGCGCCGTAATGGCGGACACGTCCGCGCCCGAATGCGTACAACGCAAACGATACATAATAGGTGCTGGAGTAGTGGAACGGCAGGTAGTTCGGGGAATAATAATCCCGAAGGACGATCTGCTTGGCGATTTCGCCGGCGAAAAGGAGGAGCATCAGTGCACGCACAATCCAGACGCGGGCGCGCGGGGAGCATTTGCGGCTCAGGAACGCGAGCAGCAAGATCGTGAGATACCCGAGCGGGATCGTGATAAAATGGGACGGATACCACATAGCCAAGCCTCCTTTCGTCTACAATATAGCAACATTTTGTTAACCAAATATAACGCATTTATGTACACATTGTGTCGAAAAAGAGCGCCCCTGATACTTGCAATCATGACGCATCTGTGGTACAATATTCCCGTTCAAAAGAAACGGTGCAAAAGACACCAAGGAGGAACGAAAATATGGTCAGAGCAATCGTCGGCGCCAACTGGGGCGACGAGGGAAAAGGCAAAATCACAGACGTCCTCGCGGGACAATCCGATGTCGTCATTCGGTTCCAGGGCGGTTCCAACGCCGGGCATACCATCATCAATGAGTACGGGAAGACCGCGCTCCACCAGATGCCGTCGGGGATATTCTACCCGAATGTCACCAATATCATCGGGAACGGCGTCGCTTTGGATATCGAAAAGTTCCTTGACGAACTCGAAACCGTCAAGGCGAAAGGCGCAAAGCCGAACATTCTGGTCTCCGACCGTGTGCAGATCGTCATGCCGTACCATGTCCTCTTTGATGTATACGAGGAAGAGCGGCTGAAAGGGGCGGCGTTCGGCTCCACGAAGTCCGGCATCGCACCGTTTTATGCCGATAAGTATTCCAAAATCGGTTTTGAGATCTGCGAACTCATGGACGAGGATTACGCGTACAAGAAGCTGCAGCGCGTGATGGAGGTCAAGAACCTGCTTCTCACGAACCTCTACCATAAAGATCCTCTCGACGTCGACGAGCTCTTCCGTCACCTGATGGAACTGCGCGACCGGATCAAGCCGTATGTCGGTAACGTGTTCGCGTTCCTGCAGGAGGCGCTGAAAGAGAACAAGACCATTTTGCTCGAAGGGCAGCTCGGGTCGCTCAAAGACCCGGATCACGGGATCTACCCCATGGTGACGTCCTCGTCGACCCTCGCCGGTTACGGCGCGATCGGGGCAGGGCTTCCGCCTTACGAGATCAAAGACATCATCGTCATTACCAAAGCATATTCTTCTGCTGTCGGCGGCGGTGCTTTCGTCAGCGAAATCCTTGATGAGGAGAAGGCACAGGAACTCCGTCTGCGCGGCGGCGACGGCGGCGAGTTCGGCGCCACAACCGGCAGACCGCGCCGCATGGGCTGGTACGACTGCGTTGCTTCCCGTTACGGGGTCAAGGTGCAGGGCGCCACGCAGGTCTGCCTGACCGTCGTGGACGCGCTCGGCTACCTCGACGAAATTCCTGTTTGCGTCGGCTACGAGGTGGACGGTAAGGTCATTCGTGATTTCCCGACCACGCCGACACTGGAGCGCTGCAAGCCCGTACTCAAAGTCCTGCCGGGCTGGAAGTGCGATATCCGCGGCATCAAGAAGTATGAGGATTTGCCGGCGAACTGCCGTGCCTATATCGAATTCATCGAGCGCGAACTCGAGACGCCGATTACCATGGTGTCGAACGGTCCTCGCCGCGATGAACTGATCTATCGCTGATTTTCCGTGACAGCCGCCGCCTTTTCGCGGCGGCTGTCTTTGAAAGAGGGTACTATGTGGGGAGAAATTGACGCGGGCACCGCAGAGGCGTTCCGCCTGGCGGCAGAGCAGACCTACCTCGGCGGCGACTGCCCGGGCGGGATCGGTACGCTCGGGGAGCGGCGCCTGCACGCCGCCCTCAAACGCTTCCTCAGTCCCGATGTCACGACGCATGAGATCGGCGTCGGGCGTTACCGGGCGGACGTTCTGACCGATGGGCATGTTTATGAAGTCCAGACCCGCCGCATGGATCGCCTGACTGCGAAACTGCGCGTCTTTCTCGACACATACGACGTCACGGTGGTTTATCCCGTCGCACGACAGAAGTACCTGTCATGGGTCGACCCCGAGACGGGCGACGTGACGTCGCCGAGAAAAAGCCCGATTCACGGCAAAGTGCAGGACTGCCTTTACGAGCTCTTCTATCTGACGGAATTTCTCACCCACCCACGGTTTCATGTCAAAGTATTGCTCGCCGATTTGCAGGAATACCGCACGCTCACCGGTTACGGGCGGGAGAAAAAGCGCCGTGCTCCGCGCGCCGAGCGATTGCCGCGCGGACTCGTCGCGATCTATGACCTTGAGACGCCTGCCGATTACGCCCGCCTCATTCCCGAGTCGCTCCCGGAACCGTTCACGTCGTCGGCGTATGCCAAAGCCGCCGGCATCCCTGCCGCCGCGCGCTCGCGCGCCATGCGGGTACTGACGGCGACGGGCGCCGTCCGGCGCGTCGGCAAACGCGGGAACGCGTTTTTGTATGCACGCGGAGAGGAGACGACATGACCTACGAAGCCTGTGACCTTTGTCCCCGCGCCTGTGGCGTCGACAGGACACGCGGCGAGCGCGGCGCCTGCCGCATGACGAGTCGTCTGGTGCTTGCCCGCGCGGCACTCCACCACTGGGAGGAGCCTTGTATTTCGGGCACCGCGGGGAGCGGGACGGTCTTTTTCAGCGGGTGCCCGCTCGGCTGTGTCTACTGCCAGAACCACGAGATCGCCGACGGTTCTCACGGGCTCGCGGTGGACGATGGACGCCTTGAGGAAATCTTCTTCGAGCTGCGCGACGCCGGCGCGCATAATATCAATCTGGTGACGCCGACCCATTTTGCTCCCACCGTGGCAAAGGCAATCCGCCGCGCCCGCGACGCGGGGTTTGCGCTCCCGTTCGTCTGCAATACCTCGGGATACGAATCTACGGAGACGCTCCGCGCGCTCGACGGGCTGATCGACATTTATCTGACCGACTTGCGCTATGCGCGCCCGGCAACCGCCGCCGCGTACTCTCATGCGCCGGACTATCCCGCCGTCGCGCGGGCGGCGCTCGCCGAAATGGTGCGGCAGACGGGGGCGGCGACGTTCGATGAAAGGGGGCTGATGACCCGCGGCACGATTGTGCGGATCCTGCTCCTGCCGGGGCACCTCCCGGACGCGAAGCTGTCGCTCCTGCATCTGGCGAAGCACTATCGGGACACGGTCTGGGTCAGCCTTATGCAGCAGTACACCCCGCCCCCGGATATGCCGGCCCCCCTCGACCGCCGCGTCACGCGGGAAGCATACGACGCCCTTGTCCGCTATGCGGAGACGCTCGGCTTTGAGCATGCGTACACACAGGAGCGGGAAGCCGCAAGTGAAAGTTTTATACCGCCCTTTGATCTTTCGGGCGTGAGAAAGGAACGTACATGACAGGATATCCGATTCGTCACCCGGACGCCCGCCGCGGCGTCCAGTCGCTCTACTATTTTGAGAAGAAACTGACCTTGACCTCGCCCGGCGCCGCGCGCGTGCGCGTGCTGGCGGACGCCCGCTACAAACTGTGGGTGAACGGGCGCTTTGTCGCCTGCGGACCCTGCAAAGGCTCGCGTGACCGTCGTTTTTACGATGAACTCGACCTTACCGGTTACTTCATGCCGGGGGAGAACCGGATTGCCGTGACGCTCCTGTCCATGGAGTCCTCGGACGCCATGGAGGCGGGGCATATGTCGCTCCTCGCGGTGATTCGCGGTGCGGATGCGTACTTCTATCTGAACGGCACGGTGACGGACGCGGGCGAAGAGAAACCGCTTGTGACAGACCACACATGGCGCGTCGCGCGGGAAGACCATGACACGTTCACGCCCCAGTTTTTTGTCGGACTGAACGAACATGTGACCCCCGGCTTCGGGGAGGTCCTCGCGTGGATCGACGCCGAGACGGCGCCGCTCGGGGTGCTGACGGAGGGAGACGACGTGCCGTTCGGCGAGATCCTTTCGTCGTACGCCGCGCCGCGCCCCATTCCGCAGATGCTGTATGTGCCGCGCGAGTTTACCTACCACGACGGCTACTATGATGCCGGGGAACTGACGACGGCGTATGTGCGTCTCACGGCGCGGGGGAAGGGCACCCTGACCGTGCGCTACGGGGAATGCTTTGTCAAAGGCGACGATACGCATTTCGAGAAAGGTGACCGCACCGATACGACCGGGCACCTCCTCGGGCACGACGATACGTTTGCAATCAACGGCACGCTCGAATTTGAGTCCTTCTGGTTCCGTACCTTCCGCTATGTGAAAGTCACCTGTGAAGGAGGAGCCGAGTTGACCGGGCTCTCCTTCGTCGAGACGGGCTATCCGCTCGAGATCGGCGGCGGGTATGACTTCGGCGACGCGCGGCATAACGCGCTGTGGGATATTTCGCTCCGCACGCTCCGGCGCTGTATGCAGGAGACGTATGTCGACTGCCCCTATTATGAGCAGCTCCAGTACTGCATGGACACCTACGCGCAGATGCAGTTCACCTACATGATTTCGCCGGATACGCGCCTCGCGAAGCGGGCGCTCCGCGACTTCGGGACAACGTGGCGTCCGGGTTTTCTCACCGAGGCGCGCGCTCCGTCCTCCAAGCGGCAGTACATCCCGGGATTCTCGCTGTTCTATATTCTGATGCTCAATATGTACGAGGCTCGCACGGAGGACGACGCCGAGGTGCGCCAGTATCTGCCGGTCATTGACGGGATCCTCGATTATTTCGCCTGCCACAGAAATGAAGCGGGGCTGATTGCCGCGTCGGACATGTGGGACTTCGTCGACTGGGCGGACGACTGGCGCGTCGACGAGGGGGCGCCGGTGACGAAACGCGGCGAGGGCATCACGGTCTACTCGCTCATGTATGCATATGCCTTGCGGAAGGCGGCACGTCTCGCGCGCGTGTTCGGCAGGGGGGCAGTGGCGGAGGAGTATCTGCTCCGTGCCGACGAGATGACAGAGTGCGTGAAAAACGCTTGCTTCAACAAGGAAACCGGGCTCCTCTTTGACAGTGAAGAGCACCGTGCGACTTCCCAGCACAGTCAGATCTGGGCGGTACTCGCCGGGCTCTTCACCGGCGACGCGGCGAAGTCGGCGCTTGAGAAATCCTGTCTCCTTTCCGCACGCGGCGGGTACGCATATTCGTATCTTTGGTTCCGCGCGCTGGAGACGGCGGGGTGCTATGAACTCGGTCGCGGTATGATGGAGGACTATTACGGTCTGCTCGACAAGCATTGTTCGACCATTCCCGAGATGCCGTACGCCTACTCGCGCAGTGAATGCCATGCGTGGGGCGCCGTCGCACTCTATGAATTTACCTCCATGATCCTCGGCGTAAAACTGCGGGACGACAGCCCGAGAATCCTGCATATCGCCCCGCGCCCGGACGGGCAGACACATGCCGCGGGCGACGTGTACACCAAGTGGGGATGTGTCCGCGTCGAGTGGGAGACGCAGGACGGCGTGTTTACTCTTCGCCTCACGGTGCCGGATACCGTCGCGCCCGAGGTGACGGTGCCCGCCGGTTACAGTGCCTACCGCGTCGTTCTGAACGGCAAGGAGATTCCGCCCCATCACGTCGGGTAAGGCGCGTCCGACAGAGGGAAAAACATCGATATACGAAAAAGAAAATTGCATTCAAAATAGCGGGGAGGTGCCAAGAAAACAGGCACCTCCCCGTCACTTTTGTTTTGCCTGATTGCGATGCTTTTCGGACACTTTCCAAAAACTGCATGGCGAAAACCGAACGGCGGAAAGATTAAATGCGGACACCCCGGTGAATACTGCTCCTGTCACAAGAAAATACAGGAGCAGGATATGAAAAACAGTGGAAAAGTCGAAATCTGCGGCGTCAATACGTCGACCCTGCCCAGTCTCACGGACGCGGAAAAACGGGAACTCCTGATCCGGGCGCACGCCGGTGACACCGATGCGCGGGATCGGCTCGTGGTCGGGAATCTGCGGCTGGTACTCAGCATCGTCGGGCGTTTCTCCGGGCGCCGCGAGAACCCGGAGGATCTGTTTCAGGTGGGCTGTATCGGGCTCATCAAAGCCATTGACAATTTTAATACCGACCTCGATGTGAAATTCTCGACCTACGCCGTCCCTATGATCATCGGGGAGGTGCGCCGTTTTCTGCGTGATAACAACTCGATTCGTGTCAGCCGTTCGGTGCGCGATCTTGCTTACCGTGCACTCGGCGTGCGTGACCGTATCCTCTCGGAGACCCAGCAGGAGCCGCAGGTGGAGGTCATCGCCCGCCACCTCGGGGAGAACGCCTCGGACGTCGCGGAGGCGATGGAAGCCATCGTCGAGCCCGTCTCGCTCTATGACGCGGTGTACAGCGACGGCGACGACGCCGTGTACGTCATCGACCAACTCTCCGACCCGAACGAAAACGATGACACATGGGTGGAGAACATGACGCTGAGAGAAGCAATCGCGCGGCTCGGCGAGCGGGAACGGCATATCATCAAAGAACGCTTTTATCTCGGAAAAACGCAGATGGAGATTGCCGAGGAGATCGGTATTTCGCAGGCACAGGTGTCCCGGCTCGAAAAGGGCGCGATCGACCGCATCCGCCGCTCCTTCTGATACGGAACCGAAACGAAAAAAGACCGCCCGCGGGCGGTCTTTTTATGTCATCTGTCAGACAATGACAAACGAGAAGAAGAAATGTAAGATACGCTGGAGGAACGGCACGGGCACATCGTCAAAGTCAACCATGCCGTAGCAGGAATAGATGTGCGGGCAGAAGATGCTGATGAAAGCGATGATGACCCCGACCGCCTGTGTGAATAGCAGGACGGGACTGAGGAGAATGGTGAAGATGAAACGGGCGGTGTAGGCGCTGGTATAGCCGCCGCTGACGTGTTCCCACCCCGCGCTTCTCGCTTCAACGGTCGGATAGAGCAGATCGTCGCTGGTCGTTGTGGCTTCTATGCCGGTGTATTGATTTTTGAACTTATAATGCGGGTCAAAGCCCGTGATGACCTCGGTCGGCTGTTTGCGGATGGTGCAGTAGAGGAAGGGCATGAAAGTGGAGCCCATCATCCAGAAATAGATGGTGAGGGGGTTGTCGTCCGCGCAGGAGTTTGCGGCGCCGCTGATGAGGCGGTAGGCACAGTAAGCCGCCCCGGCGATGACCGGCAGGCAGATGAGCAGTTGGGTGAAGAAGTTCGCCACCCGCGAGACTTCGCCGTCCGTGTCGAGGTTGACGTAGAAGAGATAGCCGATGACGACATCGAGCGCTTCGTTGTAACTGTACATGCTGACGTCGATCTCTGCCTTGAAAACCAGACGCATGATGAAACCGATGATGGGGCGCACGGCGGCAATCGGTGCGAGGACTACCTCGAGGGCGATACCTACACCGAGAAACGCATCAAACCCGCGCAACTTGGCGACGAGGAAGCCGAGCCCGATGAGCAGTACGATGCAGAAGATGATTAACGCGATGTCCGGGGGATTCGCGGTCGTGCCGTGCACCATCTGATAGGGGTCGTTTACCGGCTTGGATGCCTGTATCCGCTGATAGATCGCATACACGGTGTAACTGCCGACGAAAGATTGCAGGATCGCAAGCAGGGAGATGAGAAAGATCATAGAGTTGCCTTTCCGTTAAGAATAGGATTTGTTACCAAGTGCATTATAAGCGTCTCTTATCGGAATGTCAACAATTGTTGCTATAATTCGTTCGTTTTTCTTTGCCTGCGGCGGCGCGTTTCCGGCGCGGCTGTCTGCGGCAAAAGACCGCCAGAAGGCGGTCTTTTGTGAAATGAGTCTTTTCGCGTGGCGGGCATTCCGTCAGGAGAGCGTGTCCGGCAGTTCGGAGAGCATATTCTCGAGGAAGATACCATAGCCGCGTGTCGGGTCGCCGATGAGCACGTGCGTCACGGCACCGATCAGTTTCCCGTCCTGAATGATGGGGCTACCCGACATCCCCTGAACAATCCCACCCGTCTTTTCGATGAGTGCCGGGTCGGTCACATGGATGGCGAAGCACTTGACGCCGCAGTTGTCGCGGGCAATATCCGAGAGCTCGATTCGGTAGTCGTGCATCCCCTCGCCGCCGAGACTGCACCGCAGTGTCGCCGCGCCGGCACGCACGCTTGCGCGGCTTCCGACCTCCAGCACTTCACCGGTCTGCGGGATGCGCGCGAGAACGCCGAACACACCTTTGTCCGTGTTTTTTAAGATCGTGCCGACCTTCTCTCCGCCGAGCGTCCCGCGCAATTCACCCGGCGTGCCTTCCGCACCGCGTACGATCTCGCTGATCTCGGCGGGCAGAACGGCGCCGCGCGTCAGGGGGAGAAGTTCGCCCGTGTTGCCGTCGCAGATCCCGTGTCCGAGCCCCCCGAACGCCCCCGTGTCCGGGTCGAGGAAGGTCATGGTTCCGATGCCGGCGGCATTGTCGCGGATCCAGATGCCAATGCGGTAATGTCCCTTTTCATCTTTCACGGGCGTGAGGGTGACTTGACGTTCCTCGCCGCCACGGTCGATCGTCAGCGTGATGGGTTTCCCGTCGGATGCCTCGATCGCCGCGGTCAACTCTTCGACCGTCTGTACTTCGGTGCCGCCCACGCATCGCACGATGTCGCGCTTTTCGATGCCCGCCGCCTTGGCGGGGCAGTCACCGTCGGAGATTCCTACGACGACGATCCCGCCGCCGAAGAGCCGGACGCCGAACGGGTCGCCGCCGACCTGATATTTCCGATAATTGACCGAGGCTTCCTGCTTGACTTCAAAGAGCTCGGGAATCCTCGCTTTGACCTCGCCCTGCAACACGGGCAGTCCTCGGTCGGCGCTCACCGTGAGGGTGACGAGCGAGAAGAGGACGACGGTCAGTAAAACGGCTGTCAGCCGCAGAAGTGTCTTTTTTTTCATGGTTTTCGCTCCTTTTCGGGTCTCACACATAGCGTGTCTCTGAGACGGAAAACTATGTGAGACAGTCCTTGGAAAAGATGCTGTTCGGTGGCTGTCATTTGCCGGGATAAAAGGAAGTTTTCATTTTCTTTTTGATCAAAAAATGCGTTTTGCACAGGAAAACAAAAAACAGCCGCACGGAGGCGCGGCTGTCCTGTGTTTACGTATTTCGATCTGTCCGCAAAACGGGCAAAGTCTCTTGTCAGATCGGGTAGGCAAGTGCGTCCGCAAACGGGTCGCATTCCGGGAAGACGAAGTCCTGATGTACGGCGTCGGGCGAGCCGACAGTCCGGCGGAGCGTCACTGTAATCGTCAGAGCGTCGCCCTCTCCCGCGAGGGTACTGACGAAACCGCCTTTTTCCGCCACATCGGCAAAAAGCGTCTGATAGGCGGCAAATGAACGGTTGACGGCTTCGGGCACCTGCGGGACACCCGAAAAGGTGAGCAGAATATCATCGGCATCCGATGTGAGGGCAACATTCATGCGCTCCGATTCGCCGAGCAGGAGGAGCAGTCGCGCGGAGAGCGCCGCCGTGAAGGAGAGGGCGTATTCTCCCGCACTTACCGTCACATGGGACGGGACTTTCGTCTGCGAAAAATGCACGCGATCGCTGAAGGCTTCATGCAGACGTTGGTGCATGATGGCGTAATAGCCCGTGACGCGCAGGGACGTTTTGATACGATCGAACGGTAACAGCGATTCGTCTTCAAAAGGGGTGTTCATGGTTCCTCCGAAAGTTTTGCGTAAGTGAGTTTTGCGTAATCCGACTTGTACACAATCTCTGTCGCGAGCGTCGCCGCCCGTCCGGCAAGGGGTCTGTAAATATAGGATTCCTCCAGATAGAGGGCGCGGATGGCGTCGCCGGTCTCTCCCTCGAGCGCGCTTGCGTCTTTTTTCATTCCGTAATAGATATAATACCCGTCGTCGGTCTCCACCGGCAGGCTGACTTCACCGACGGAGAGGGAAAAGATTGTGTTGTACCGCGTTTTGTCGGTCGCGTCGGTCGCGTATTTTGCATAGTATTCGCCGCTGTACGGATTGCCCGTAAAGTGATACCCTTTGACAAGATTCGCGAGTGCGTTCAGATCTCCCTCCACGGCTCTCATTTTGCCGTAGAGTTCTTCCGCCGCGGCACGGGCGTCGGGATAGGAGGATTTTCCGATATACGCATAGTTGGCGTGTGCGCAGTCGTCGCTCGCAAGGAACGACCGGAGGTCAGCCTCTTCCACCGCGGGGATCTTACCCTCGGCGCCGTTCTCCACAATATACGAGTACAGCGCGGAAAGGCAGGCGAGGTAGCGATAATGCAGACGGTTGACGGTGTCGGTCGAATGGATTTCCGCGAGGCTCTTGCGGTAGGCGTCATAATCCCCGCCGAAGCCGCCCACCGTCGTGCTGCCGTCCGGAGAGCCGCCGTCCACGTCGATTTTGACGTATTGGTTCACGACGGCATCGATGCTGTCGCCCTCCGGGTCGATGTTCCAGTTCCGGCAAAGGGCAAAGACGGCGTAGAGATCGCAGATATCAAGGACGGCGCTTTGCAGCGTCTTTTCGACAAGCGTCGCGGCTCCGTCGCCCTCCCAGACGGACGCGTCGCCTTTGTCCGCCTCCGCCGTGTGGCGGAAAAAGTAGAAGCGCAGAAGTTCAAAACTGACGTCCTCGCCGCCGACCGTGAGGATCGTCTTGCGCCAGGCGCGCTTGGATTTCACCTCGCGGTATCCGTCACTCCCGCAGGAACAGAGCAGAAACAGGAGGACGAGCGAAAGGAGAATCGCGGCAAGCGAGCGCCAAAAACAGTGTTTCATGGAATGCCCCCGAAAATTGATAGAAATATTGTATAATCTGTTTGTTAAAAAAGTGTGAACAACGCCGTCGCCCGATGTATAAATCTCTTTTCTTTTGTTGTAGATTGTGCTAAAATGAGAAAAACCGCTTTTCGGGAGAGGAATACCATTATGGAAGATATCTATAACGTATCGCTGGATAAAGTCATTTCTGAACTTTCGCTGGAAACGCTCGTGGCGGTGCGCCCTCCCGAGGAGATACTGATTACTGTCGCGAGAGTCAATCGCCCGGGGCTTCCGCTCACGGGGTTTTACGACTACTTTGAAAAAGAGCGTATCGAAATCATCGGCAAAGCGGAGCACCTGTATCTCGAGCGTGAGACCTCGGAGGAGCGCCGAGAGACGCTGGAGGCGTTCTTTTCGCATCACCCGGTCGCCGTCGTGATCTCCACGGGACTGGACGCGCCGGAACCGATGCTCGAAATGGCGAAAAAATATGAAGTGCCGCTGCTGCGGACGCAGGAAAAGACCAGTAACTTCATGGCGAGCCTGATTGCGTTCCTGAATACGCAGCTGGCGCCGCGCATCACGCATCACGGGGTTTTGGTCGAGGTCTACGGCGAGGGGATTCTGCTCCTCGGCGACAGCGGCATCGGTAAGAGCGAAACGGCGATCGAACTTGTCAAGCGCGGGCACCGACTGATTGCGGATGATGCCGTGGAGATCAAGCGTATATCGGCGAAATCGCTCATCGGGCAGGCGCCAGAGCTCATTCGTCACTTTGTCGAACTCCGCGGGATCGGTATTGTCGACGTGCGGCGTCTGTTCGGTATGGGTGCCGTCAAAGAGACGGAGATCATCAGCCTCATCATCAACATGGAACCGTGGCAGGAAGGAAAAATGTACGACCGCCTCGGTATCGACGAGCAGAAGACCGAAATCCTCGGTATCGAGATTCCGTCGATTGTCATTCCCGTGCGCCCGGGGCGTAACCTCTCCATTATTATTGAGGTCGCCGCGATGAACCTGCGTCTTAAGAAACTCGGACATAACACGGCGCAGGAATTTAACCGCCGCCTGATGGAGTCCATGGGCTTCGATCTCAACTCCTGATTTTCACACATCATGCGCTTCCCTCATAAGATACTGTTGAACGGCGAAAGCCGCAAATTGTAGGAGGGAAGCATATGAACGGTAACTGCCTTTGCAGTAGTTTAGCATGACGGAAAGCGCCAAGAAAACTTGGGTTTATTTTTCGATTTGTTAGCAGTACGTTTGCAGTAATTCAAAAAGGGTACGCGGAGAGCGTGCCCTTTTTCATCATTTTGTGGTAAATGGGGGGCATGGAATTTTGAGAAATTCCGCTGTCAAATAGTCGGCGTCAGCGTGGGTATAGACATCATCGGTGATGTTGCCGCCGGCGTGTCCGAGGATTCTCTTGCGGGCGTATTCGTCGACATGGTATCGCTTCATGAGGGTTGCGGCGGTGTGGCGTCCGTCGTGCGGCAGGTGCCCGAACATCCGGCAAGCGACACGGATCAGGTTGTAGGAGGAATCACTCGTGCTGTCTCCGTAGTTATCACCGGCACGCTCGATCAGGCGATCGCGGTTGGCGAGGATCTCGCGGAGGGCGGGGTGGATCGGGATGATGCGTCCTTTACTGCTGTCGGTCTTATTGCCGATGGCAACGAACCACCCGCGCGCTTTGTCCTCTGCGGTGATGGGCTGAATGATCGCCTCACGTGGGCGCATACCGGTATAGATCAGGACGAGGATATTTGCGGGTGAGAGTTCGTTCCGGCGTTCCCACAGCGCATTGATCTCCCGGTCGCTGAAAACGGTGTGCAGCGTGCTTTTTTTCGCTTTGCCGATGTCGAGGCTATCCACCGGGCTTTTGGAAATGAGCTCAAGCCGGACGGCGTAATCGAAAACGCCTTTCAGTACGCTTTTGATGCGGTGGCGCGAGGAGTAGGACAGATCGCGGAATCCGTCGAACAGTTCTTCCAGTTGTGCGATACGGATGTCGCGGATACGCAAGGGTAAGAGCGGCGCAATCTTTGCCTCTGCGAACTGATACCCGGCGACCGTTTTCGGTGCCTTATCGGCATCGTATTTTTTACGCCAGAGGTCATACACTTCGCGCAGGGTGATTTTCGAGGCCTTGTCGGCATCGTACGGCGCGGAGATATAGTCCGAGAGTGCGCGCTCTGCCTGCGTGCGGGAGGAGTAGTAACCGATCGGCACGCGCTTTGCGTTGCCATCGTCATCAAAGGTTGCCGGAGCCATCACGACCCACGGCTTCCGCCGGTTGCCGGAGAGTTTATAAATAGATCCGGTGCCGTTTCCTCGTCTCATGCTGTTCCTTTCTTCTTGTGGATAATAGCGGTTAATGTTTTCGTAGCGTATGTTGGCGTGCTTTAGCGTCTTTTATATTGCAATATCTTAAATTTTTCAAAGTTTGTGTTGACAACTCAAAATAACTCGTGTTATATTGAAGATGATAATTTTTTAGTTATCGAGCATAATATGAGAAAGGGAGGGTAATATGATTGTACGAAGTGATATTCTATAAGCGAGACAATGGCGTGTGTCCAGTCAAGAGTTTTATTCACGATATGGATCAGACTTCCGACAATCAAACACAATTAGAACAAATCCTCCTATACGTGAAGAAGCTAGAAGAATTCGGCATGAATATTAACCAACGATTCACGCGGGAAGCGGTCAAAAAAATTGAAAATGATTTATATGAGTTAAGACCGTTAAAAGTCCGGATTTTTTTCACCATTGTTAATAATAAATATGTTTTGCTCCATGCGTATCGAAAAAAGTCTCAAAAAGCGCCGAAACAAGAAATTGCAAATGCACGAAAAGAGCTAAAGGATTACATGAGGCAGTTAGGAGATAATAGATGATGAATGAAATGAATTTAAGCGAATTGCTTGGTGAATTAAAGGCAGAGAACCCCGAAAAAGCAGGCTTCTATGAAAGCGCAGAAGTTGTTGCCAATATTATCGCAGAATTCCATACGCAAAGAGTAAAGCTCGGGTATTCTCAAAGAGATATCGAGCGTTTGACAGGCATCAAACAGCCGATGATTGCTCGCATTGAAAAAGGAGATGTAATTCCTCGTCTTGATACTTTGGCTAGGCTGGCAGAGAGCGTTCGTATGACTGTTCAGTTGTCCGAAAAGCCAGTGATAACGACAGCATGGAAACAGAGTCAGCGGAGGTGGAAAAGGTATCCGGTCGGGAATGCGAATGTTTATTACCAGGGGGGATGTGCAATATGAATCCACAACCTATTACATCAGATCTTGTTCTTGAGCGGTTTTGCGTTCGTGAAGTGAGTGTCAGAAACGAGAATGGATCAATTCTGCCGGGGATGAAACAAATGATCCGTCTTGATATACGTCAAAGTGAAAGAGAAGTTGACGGCGACCGGCAAATGCAATCGCTACTCCTTACCATTCACGTAATTGTAAGCAACGATGAAGATGAGGCGACGGATGAGTTTAAGTTAACGATTGAAGGCGAATTTAGTGCAAAATCCGAGCTTGAAGAAAAAGAATTTCGCGAACTGGTTCAATTCAATGGCTCTTCGGTATTATTCTCTTTGGCAAGAGCAAAGGTTGAAGAAGTTTCGGCACTGACTTACGAGGTAGGTAAAATAATTTTGCCTCTCGTGAACATGATTCAGTTTTTCCGTAATCAAGACCAAGAGCAAATTGTAGAGCAGCCAGAATAATTTCCCGCCCCTTCGGGGGCGGTTTTTCTTTTACCTGGACGATGCAATGCGTTTCTGTAAGCGTAAAAGCCGCTTTTCCCATGGCATTGAGGCGTATCCCCAATTATCCCGAATTGCTTGTTGGCACAGTTCCGTTGCATCTTCCAGCCAGTCCATTTTTTCGAGAATAATTGCTTTCCGTTCAGGGAGCACCGGGTTGCAGCACACGAAATCTGACGGGAGGTTGTCATAGTTTGCAATGTCCATGTCGCAGAGCATCAGGCAATGATTATATGCTAGCGGATCCTCATCTCGGAAAAAATACATTGATTGCACGGCGTTAATTAAAAAGAAGTGCGCTTTGATTGCAAAATCGGTGTTTGTTAAGTCGTAGCGTGAAAGGTGTTCTTGCGTCAGCCGGATGACCTCGGGGAAGTTGTGTGTTTTGGCGGCGTCGTGGATCTTTTCGAGAAGGGCGAGTTCTTCTTGCAAAATCGGGTCGCAATTAACCGTATCGAAAATGATCGGTTTCCTCTCCGCGCGGTCTTCGTGACGAGATTTTAACATCCGCAGAACGATGATTACGCAAAGAATTGTCACGCAGGGAAGAACGATTAACGCCCACATGGATCAGCCCTCCTCCCGGATCGGCAACTTGCCGTCGCGTTCGTAGAAATCGAGGGCACGGTTGACAAATGCCTCGGTGACGCGGAAATAGTCTGCGAGCGCCCAGCGCTCGACAATTCCGGCACGCAAGGCGGCGTGAAGTCTACGCCAAGGCATGAGCTTGCAAATCGCCCACTTGTCCGCCCGGTATTCTTGCTTTTGTCGGCTCTCTGCGCATACATACGGACGATAAAAGGCATCGCAAACGCAATGCCCTAACTCATGTGCAATATGTGACCGTTCTTCAGCCTCGGATTCCCACGGGGCAGTATCCACGCCGATGGCATAGTAATCCTTACCGATCGCCACGCTGACGGATCTGGTCTGCGGGAGCGGTGCCCGGTACAGGGCGATGCCCTCCCGATCCATAATCTCATAGAGTTGGTCTGTTGTCATGGTGTCACTTCTTTTCTTGTTTCTTCTGCGCGGCTACATAACGTGCGAAACGTTTGACTTCCTCCCACATCTCCGGCGTGACTTCCGTGTCACCCCCGAATAGTGCCACCCGGATCTCCTCCAAGTCCTCGGTCTCCGAGGGCTTTTTTTCTTGCTCTTTACCGAGCAGGTAGTCCACGGTCACACCGAAGTAGTCGGCGATGCGCAATAGGGTCGCTTGGCGGGGAACCATGCCATTCTTCCAATTTGTAATAGATCCAGACGGTATTTTCAATGCAACAGCAAGCGCATTCGGCGAAATTTCTTTTCCGTTACAAAGTCTTAAAAAATTTTCCCAAAACATTTTTACTCCCTTTTGCTAAAATCTCAACAATTTCAAGTTCGATTATTTGTACAATTGCACAAACATGAAGAATTTGAGGATACATCGTTGACAAGTTGAGGTTTTTGAGATATTATTAAACCGTGGTTGAGATTTCACTCTCACAATAGCATACCAAAAGATAAAAGTCAAGATGAGAGAAAAGGAGGAGATTCGATTGACTGAATCCATTATCGAAAGAAACAAACGAATTGGTGCGGACGCGAAACGCGCTGCATTTATGGTGAAGCAACAGCAGCCGTATGACTTCAAAAAACGGTACGCAGCAATCCGCGCCCGGGAATTCGTTGAAATGTGCGACGCGCACGACAAGAACTATCATGTCTCTGTCGGAGGGCTGGACAGCATAACGCTGTTTTTATTCCTGCACTCTATCGGCATTCGTTGCCCTGGTGTGTCGGCGTCTTACCTCGAAGATCGCGGGAATCAGGCGGTACATAAAGCACTCGGGATTATCTCTGTCAGTCCTATTAAACGGGATGACGGGAGACCTTGGACGAAACCCGCAGTCATTCAGGAGTTCGGGTTCCCGGTCCTGTCCAAAGAAATCGCCGCCAAAATTGAGCTTTTGCAGAATCCGACCGAAAAGAACGCCACCGTGCGTCATGCAATTATCACGGGCGAGACCGGAGTATACGGCGGAAACCGTAAAAACACAAGGATGCAACTTTCCCGGAAGTGGTTGGAGAAGTTCGGCGGCTACGAAAACGATAATGAGGGGGTGCATTACCAAACGCCCAATTTCAAAGTCTCCGCAAAATGCTGCTACTACCTCAAAGAGAGACCTTGTGATCTGTGGGCGAAGGAGCATGACAGTGTCCCATTCGTTGGACTTATGGCTTCCGAGGGGGGACGGCGCGAAAAAGCACTCATGGTAAACGGTTGCAATTACTGGACAGAGGGTACGCAACGAAGCGCACCGTTTGCAATCTTCAACCGGCAGGACATTCTGCGCCTGGCTCTTGAAATGGATGCGTATTACCACGCACATTGGCGGGAGTTCGGGGAAAGCGAAATCGAAACGATCATTCCAGAGGCATACGGGACGATAGCAACCGATGAAAACGGTAATCTATACACCACCAAAGCACAACGGACGGGATGCTCCATGTGCGGCTTCGGAATCCATCTTGAGAAACGACCCCACCGATTTGATTATCTTTACCAGTCCAACCGAAAAGAGTGGGAGTATCTCATGTTCCGGTGCTGTAAGGACGAAAGCGGGGACGCCTTCGGCTGGGCGCGCGTCCTGGATTATATCGGTGTCGGATGGTCGCCGGAAACAAACCCGTTGTGCAATCATTAAAACTATGAAACCGAACAAGAAAAGGAGGAACCCATGACGATTGGAGAAAGAATCACCGCGCTCCGAGAGGAGAACGGCATGAGCACGGTGGCACTGGCAAACAAGCTGGACGTGTCGTCTCAATTCATATCCATGGTCGAACACGGGCGCAAGAACCCGCCGATCTGGATGCTGGCGCGTCTGTCGGAGATCTTCGGCGTGACGGTCGATGAGATCATCAAGTGAGAGCCGCAAATTTCGCGCGGACAGGCATTTATTCGTCAGGAAGCGCGTACAGTCAACCAAAGAGGGAAGGAGGCTTAAAGCATGGAAATTTCGAGCGGTAAGCGATGGTGGACGATCCAGGAGGCGGCGGCATACTCCGGTCTGCCGGAGCAGATGCTCCGCATGAAGATGCAGGCGCACGAAGCGGGCAGACCCACGGGCGCAGACCTCGGCACGGTGGTGATCGGAGAACACGGTCGCTACACCTACTATGTGTTCCCGGGCAAGCTCAAGAAGTGGCTCGGCGAACGGGAGGAGGTCGCAGAGGCATGAAACCGGGGGCGTACATACGCGTCAGGCAGTACGAGGACGGCACCGTCTTCGTCGTGCGGACAAACTCTGCCGGCGGCATTGCCGTCAAGTACCGCGGGTATCCGAGACCGTACGGCTATACGCTGTATCCCATCTACGTCAACAAGGCTTTGATCGAGCCCGGCATTATCTCAAACAAGCATTTTGTAGACGATCGATTGATCACATTCGAAAGGAGCATGACATGACAAAAGACGAGTACATCAAGATGGCGGAGGCGACCGCAGAGGCTACGCACAAGAGATGCGTGGACAAGCATACCCCGGAGCTTATCCGGCAGGCAGCGCTCGAGTTCCTCTTGCAGGCGCTCAAAGGCATCTCCGCCGCGGCGGCGCTGGACATCGGTCTTACACGCGGGGAGCAGGACGAGATCCTCTCGACCTGCCTCATCCTTGCCAGGGCGTTCTCGGACACCTACGGCACAAAGAAAGGAGCCGCTCATGCAGGTTATTGAGTTTCTCCGCACCATCGGATGCACACGGCGTGACCGTGTGACGGTCTCGCTCACCGAACACATGATCCCGCAGGCGGAGTTCACGCTCGCGGAGTTCGACCGGGAGTTCCGGCATCACACCTACGACGAGCGCGCGGTCAGGACAATCTCTCCCTCTGCCGGCATGGGAGGGCTGTTCCTCGTCGTCGAGATGTTCCCGGCGGGCGAGGGCATAAAAAAAGAGGGATTACCCCTGCCGACCAAAGCGCGGTAATCCCAAACCCAAAAAGGCAAGGTTTCAGTCCACTCCCCGTAGGGAGAGAGACGACACCTTGTCTTTGATGGTAGCACAATCAAATTCAAAAATCAATACTTTCAAGGAGAAAAAGATGATACACAGGACTTACATCAAAGACTGGACCCGCGAGGAGTGGCTTGCAGAACGTCGAAAGAGCCTCGGCGGGTCGGACATCGGCTCGGCGCTCGGGCTCTGCAAGTGGCGGTCTCCGTACGCCGTATGGGCGGAGAAAACGGGGCTCACGCCGGAGGAGCCGGACAACGAAGCCATGCGGCAGGGGCGCGACCTCGAGGAATACGTTGCGGAGCGGTTCTCGGAACTCACCGGGAAAAAGGTGCGCCGGGTCAACGCGATCCTTCGGAATGACGATTTCCCGCATCTCCACGCGAACATCGACCGGGATATTGTCGGCGAGGATGCAGGCCTCGAATGTAAGACGGCATCGGCTCTCAACACTTCGCGGTTCCGTGGGGCGGAGTTCCCGACCGCCTACTACACACAGTGTGTTACCTACCTCGCCGTGACAGGCTATCGGCGGTGGTATCTTGCCGTTCTGATCCTTGGTCGGGAGTTCAAGGTTTATCAGGTAACGACGGTGCCGGACGACGAAGTGCCGGAGTGGTGCGCTGGATCCGTTTATGTGGGTGCGGAGGAATTCGACAGCCTCAAAGCGTTCGCGGCGCAGTTCTGGAAGTACGTCGAGACCAAGACTCCGCCTCCGGTGGACGGGAGCGAGAGTACCGCGGAGACAATCGAGACCATTTTCGCGGAGAGCGACGACGAGGCGGACGAAATCGACCTGGCAGCCGTTGCGGACAAGCTCACGGCGCGCGCGGAGCTGAAAGAACGGAAGGAGCGCATCGAGGCGGAGATCACCGAGGTGGAGAACGCTATCAAGGCTTTCATGGAGACGGCTCCCCGCGGCGTTCTTGTCGGAGCGAATACAATGACCACGGTCACGTGGAAAACGCAGGAGAGCCGCAGATTCGACACCAAGGCGTTCGCCAAGGATCACCCCGGAATGGATCTCACCCCCTACTACACCAAATCACAATCAAGACCTTTTAGGGTCATTACAAAGGAGATTTAAGCCATGGAAAAGAACATCATTTCAACCGCCGCGCAGAACAGCGCGGTACAGTCGCAGGAGAAACAGCCGAAGCCCATTTTGGACCATATGCGGGATATGGCGCCGGAGATCGCAAAGGCGCTCCCCTCGGTCATTACGCCGGAGCGTTTCACCCGTATGGTCACAACGGCGCTGTCGAACAATCGCCAGCTTCTCAAGTGCTCCGCGAAATCGTTCATCGGCGCGATGATGACCGCCGCGCAGCTCGGCATGGAGCCGAACACCCCGCTCGGGCAGGCATATCTGATTCCGTATCGTAATCACGAGAAATTGGAGTGTCAGTTCCAAATCGGCTACAAGGGGCTCCTGGATCTGGCGTACCGCTCCGGCGAGGTGACGATCGTGCAAGCACACACGGTGTACGCAAACGACGAGTTCGAGTATTCCTTCGGGCTGTCTCCGACCCTGCATCATGTCCCGGCAAAGACAGACCGCGGAGAGCCTGTTTTCTACTACGCGGTGTTCCAGACCAAGAGCGGCGGCTACGGTTTCGAGGTCATGTCTGTCGAGGATGTCCGCCAGCACGCGATCAAGTACAGCAAAGCGTATTCCTCCTCGTCTTCTCCGTGGAAAACGAACTTCGACGAAATGGCGAAAAAGACCGTGCTGAAGCGTTGTCTCAAATACGCGCCGCTCAAGAGCGATTTTGCCCGTGCCGTCGCGCAGGACGCAACGATCAAGACGGAGATCGCGGAGGATATGTACGAGGTCCCTGCGGAGGACTACACCATCGACGACGAGACCGGCGAGGTCACGGAAGGTGCGCCGGACGAGCAGACGGAGGCGTAAATGGGACGGAAGCCTAAACAAGGGATTAACTTTTATCCCATGGATATAGGTTTCCTGCATGACACAAAAATCAAAAGACTGTTGCAAAAACGGGGGAGCGTCGGCGTCCTCATCTACCTTTCCATCATTGATCATATCTATGGCGGCACGGGGTACTACATTGATGACGACGACGATCTCCTGTACACAATACTCGATGACACATCGGGGAAATATGCGCCGGACGAGAATATTGTGCGTGCGGTAATTGAGGACTGTTGCTCGTTGGGATTGCTGTCCCGCGGGGCGACTTCCAAAACGATTACGGCGCACCGGGTTCAAGTGCAGTTTTATCTGGCAACTAAACGCCGTACGAATATTCAAGTCGACCGCGACAAATGGATCCTCACAAAAAGCGAAATGGAGGAACTTGGCGCGGATAGCCCGATCTATCGTTTTTTGATTTCTGTTGACAAAAATGCGATTTATGCTAACAAAAATGCGATTTATGCAGGAAATAATCCACAGAGTAAGAGTAAGAGTGAAAATATAACACACACACTATCCGCGCCTGCGGGCGCGTGCGAGTCGCAGGCTCCGAGCGTTGAGGAGGTACAGGCGTACTTCGCGGCACACGGTGTTACCGACCCGATAGAGATTACGGAGTTCCTACGGTATAACGAGGTGCGCGGCTGGTCTTGTCTCCCGGCATGGGAGCAAAAGGCGAATCTATGGATCGCCAAGGTGCCAAAGGCACGGCGAGAGTTCAGCGAGCGGCAAAAGCGTGAAACACAGAAGACAGGCAGAAAACCACAGTCCTTTGACACGGACAGTTTCATGGAAGCGGCGCTCCGTAAATCTTATCATAACGAACAATAACAGGAGGACAGAGATATGGCAGAAGCAACAATCAAGGCATACCGCGTAACAATTACAGACCTGGAGACGGGCGAAACGGTCAGAGATGAGATCACGCCGCTCGTGTTGTTTTCGTATCTGCGGAATGAAAACGAGAAGCAGACAGAATTTGCGCAAGGCATATGCAAGAAAAAAGGCGTGGGAATGACTACAGTACTGAACGCATGTAACGCAATCGACGGCATTAAGAAACATATCCTGGAGGATATTGCCGAAAGGATCGGGAAATCGCTCAGGTTGCCACCGATTGAGGGAGACGACGAATGAAACACCTTTTCGTAGACAATTTTGCCGGAGGCGGAGGTGCATCCACCGGCATCGAAATGGCAATCGGGCGGAGCGTCGACATTGCCATCAACCACGACCCGGATGCCATAGCGATGCACCGGGCAAATCACCCGGCGACAAAGCACTATTGCGAGGATGTCTGGGAGGTTGACCCTGTGGAGGCGTGCGCGGGCAATCCTGTTGCGCTGGCGTGGTTTTCCCCAGATTGCAAGCACTTCTCCCGCGCCAAAGGCGGAAAGCCCGTAGACAAGCACATCCGCGGTCTTGCGTGGGTCGCTGTCAAATGGGCATACAAAGTGCGCCCGAAAGTCATCATGCTTGAGAACGTGCCGGAGATCAAAACGTGGGGGCCGCTCGGTGATGACGGTAAACCTATCAAGGAGCGTGCGGGGGAGACCTTCAAGGGATTTGTCCTTGCGCTGACAACGGGGATCCCGGAGACACATCCTGCATACCAAGAGATGTGTGATGCTCTGGCAATCGATCCGGAATCCGAAGATGCGCTCCGGCTCCGCTGCGGGCTCGGTTATAAGCTGGAGTACAGGATCCTTAAATCCTGTGACTACGGCGCCCCGACGACGCGCACCCGTTTTTACATGATTGCCCGTTGTGACGGTCGTCCGATCGTTTTCCCCGAGGCAACACACGCGCCGAAGGATAGCTCCGCCGTGAAGTCCGGGCGCAAACTTCCGTACCATACCGCCGCCGAGTGTATTGACTGGTCGATACCCGCACAAAGCATCTTCGAACGAGAAAAGCCACTTGCGGAAGCCACGATGCGGCGTATCGCACGCGGTATTCAAAAATTCGTAGTCGATAATCCCGAGCCGTTCATCATTAACTATAAGTTTGAGAATGAACCGCAGAGCGCGAACAAGCCGCTTTCTACCGTAACGGCGGTGAATAACCACTATGTCGTCGCCCCGACGCTGATTCAGTATCATAGCGAGACCGCCAAAGATGAAGTGCGCGGGCAGAAACCGGACGAGCCCCTGATGACGATTGACACCTCTCCACGATACGCGCTGTCCGTTGCACACATCATGAAGAACTACGCCGGCGGCTATACGGGCGCAGGAAGCGCGGCGGACGCTCCTCTCGATACTGTAACCGCACAGGATCACAACAGTCTTGTGACGGCGCATATCATGCACCTGCGGAACCACCAGGACGGTCAGCCGATGGATGCGCCACTATCCACCATTACAAGTGGCGGAGGGCATCACGCAGAAGTGCAAGCGTTTCTCGTCAAGTATTTCTCCGGTGGTGTTGCAAAATCGGTAAACGAGCCACTCGATACCATCACGACGAAAGATCGCTTCGGTTTGGTAACGATCCATGGAGAGGAGTATATCATCACAGACATCCGGATGCGGATGCTCCAACCGCGCGAACTTTTCAAAGCACAGGGGTTCCCGGAAGATTACATCATCGACCACGATGCCGACGGACGTCCATACGGGAAAGCAAAGCAGGTCGCCCGTTGCGGTAACGCCGTCACGCCGCAGGTTCCTGCGGCACTCGTCAGAGCGAATCTGCCAGAGGAATGCCAAAGACAGGAGGCGGAGGCGGTATGAGCAGATACATTGACGCGGATGCCTTGGGAATCGGGAGAACAAAATGAGAGAAATTTTATTTCGCGGAAAACACAGGGACAGTGGGAACTGGGTAGAGGGCTACTACCTCCCGCTACACTCTGTTAAGTATTTGAGCGGGAAAGATGTTTACGCTCAAATATTCGTGGAGCCGGACGAACAGCATCCAAAAGGGTGGGCAGTTGTTCTTCCCGAAACAGTCGGGCAGTACACGGGTGCAATAGACAAAAACAACAGGAAAATGTTCGAGGGGGATATTGTCGAAGATATCTGCGGGGGAATAGGAACTATCGTTTATCAGAAAGATGAGTGTGCGTTCTATGTTGACCTCGGAGATACCTACGATACGGTGGACGGAAAACTCTACACCGTTATTGGGAATGTTTACGACAACCCCGAATTGCTGGAAGGAGAGAATCAATGAAATCTGTACTTATCAGCATTAAGCCGAAGTGGTGCGAACTCATCAAAAGCGGAAAGAAAACGATTGAGGTTAGAAAAGCACGACCAAAAATTGATACGCCGTTCAAGTGCTACATATACTGCACAAAAGTGCGGACAGATATGCCAGCATTCGTTGACGAGGACGGTCATGTGATTTACACGGTGGGCGGAAATGTCATCGGCGAGTTTGTATGTGATGAAATAGAGCATTTCACAAAGGCATTTTTTGATGAGCAAGATGAAAGGGACACGGAAGAAATAGCGTATTTTCTTGAAGAATCTTGTCTTTCTTATAGCGAGTTATGCAGTTATGTCAAATTGGACGATTTTTACGGCTGGCACATCTCCGACCTCAAAATCTACGACAAGCCGAGAGAATTGGGGAACTTTTGGAAAGCGGACAAGTGCCCCTATGCGACCGAAAGCGGATGCACATACAAATACCATTGTTTCCGCGCTGGGCAAACACAAAGATGCGGTGAAAATCTTACCCGTCCCCCGCAGTCGTATATGTTTGTGGAGGAACTGCCATGGGAGGAGTAAAAACTGTCTTGATCCATGACAACTTCCAGAACTACAAACGATACGGCATACCGCGGGCGCAACTGGTTATCGCAGACATACCGTACAACATCGGGGAAAACGCATATGGAAGCAATCCGATGTGGTATGAGGGCGGCAGTAACAAGAACGGAGAAAGCAAACTCGCAAAGGCATCTTTTTTCAACGGTGACGGCGATTTCAATCTGAACGAATACTTCCACTTCTGTGCAAAACTATTGAAGCCGGAACCAAAGGAGCGCAGAAAAGCCGCCTGTATGATCATGTTCTGCTCCTTTGAACAGATGCCCCTGATTATTGAGATTGCCAAGAAGCACGGATATCAGCACTACATACCGTTGATCTTTTGCAAAAATTATTCCGCTCAGGTACTGAAAGCAAACATGAGGGTTTGCGGTGCCACAGAGTATGCGCTTGTTCTTTATCGGGACAAGCTCCCTAAGTTCAACAATACGGGAGAGGACGGAAAGGGGCACATGATCTTTAACTGGTTTGAGTGGCGCCGTGACAATGCGAAGCAGTATCCGAAGATCCACCCGACGCAAAAGCCGGTGTCCGTTTTGAAGCGCTTGATTGAGATCTTTACCGATCCCGGTGATGTAGTAATTGATCCTTGTGCCGGCAGCGGAAGCACACTCCGCGCGGCTCGTGAACTCGGGCGGAACAGTTACGGATTTGAGGTCAGCACGAAATTTTATAGGATGGCAATGACAAAAATGATAGGAGGCAAAACCGAATGAACACACAAAGGCTTTGGGAATACCAGCTTGCGAAAAAGTCGCTTGATCGCGCCGTGTCGGTACTTCGGGAGTTTGAGGCGAGTGTATGCTCGCCTCGCTCTCCACGTTATGACGGTATGCCCGGAGGCGGCAGAGCCGCGGAGACAAGCCTGGACGCCGCGCTTGACCGCAAGGGGGAACTCCTGCGGGAAATCGACGAACTGAAAGAAACCGTCTCCGAAAAGCATCGCTTTGTGACCGCCATCGCCCATGCCATCGGCGGGGACGAGGAAGCGTATTGTATCGAGGTGTACATCAACGGCTCCTCTATCAAGGAGACCGTGAGGAAACTCCACATATCCCGCACGACGGCATACCGACTGCGGCACAATATCCTCTCGAGCGTCATGGCGATGCCGGATTGACAAAGCATAATGAGAAACAGTGCGCAAATTCTTTGCAATTTGCGCACTGTTTTTATGTCAATATCGGTGTTGCGCAGTAAAAAATCAAAAACATCAAAATTTACTGTTTAAAAACCGCTAAAAAAATAATGTGGGTCACCTATTATGGCAATTTGAAAAAATTCCAAATCATATTCTAGGCGAATCAAGCGGAGGCAGTAAAAAAATGATTTGTATTCAAATGATAAGCAAGGAAGGAGTGATACTTATTAAAAAATTATCTTTAAAGGAGGTGTGCTATATGTCATACATAATGACAATAGTCGGAATGATTATTGACATTGCGTCATTGGTTTTTACCATTATGGGCGCGGTTGACAGCCGTCGCAAATAATGGTAAGTGACTGCCGCCGCTTCACCATATATAGAGAGAAAAGCCGCCGGGGAACACCCGGCGGCTCATTTTATGCGATTTGTGCCGTTTCTGCGGCTCTCTCGGAGAAGTACAGCCGGAGGATCGTCTGCCGGTTGACATACGACCCGTTGACGACGGCAAGGGTGCCGTCTCCTGCGACAAAGGCACCCATGTATAGATTGATGCCAATGGACAGAAGATCGGCAAGGACGCTCATTAAATTGAGTTTCCCCGTCATGTACGATCCGCTGATGAGAGCCAGAAGAAGCGACAGGAAGAGTGTAAAGGGAATGCCGCGCGCGATACGTCCCGACAGATCTTTCCGAGGGTTGACGGCGTAGATATGTGCATGATAGCCGTCTTTACCGTCGGAGAAAAAGTCAGACGCCCGAATGGGTTTGATTCTAACGCGCAGGCGCAGGAGGTTTTCATCAATGTAGGCGGGGGAAGCCTGTTCTTCCAGTTCGGCAAGTTCCGCCTCCATATCGCACAGACGTTTGTTGACTTTTCCGCGGCGCATCGAGCGATACTTCACGCGGGAGATCTTATCTCGCAGGCGGGTGATCCGATATGCCATGTGATCTTCATACGCTTTGCGCTTCGTCCGCAAATTATAATCATCTACCCACGCAAAGAAATCTTTAGCATCCAGCTTGTCAGACAGAGCCTCGTATTTTGCTTTGTTCGTAGTGATCGGATCCCGCACCATTCCGCGGCGGACGCGGGCATCGCCGGAGACGTATTTCGAGGACACTTGCAAGAGGATCCGCAGGGCAATCATGACAACGACCTGGCGCCAGATCACGTCTTTAAATGAAAAGTTGAGTTGTATCAGCGTCGAAACGAATGACGTCGCCACAATGATGAGTGTCATCAGCACCGTCGGTAAAAGCGATACCGCGGATTTTGTCAGGGTTTTCGTGTCCACAAGCCCCTCCTCGGTCTTCGGGATATTGGCAAACTTGTCCGTAATCATTTCGTCTCCTCCTCGTCGTCAGTCGGCCCTGTCCTTTTTACATGGATTCCGTAGGCCTCCCGCCATGCTTCCCGGTCGGGGAGCGCAGGCTCCCGGTTGCGCGTCTTGACGCCGTCCACGATTCTATAAGCCCGGTCGTGGTATACGTCCGCGACCTTGTCCACGATAAGGTGTAAGCAAGACCCGATGAGCGACGCCGTAGCAATCAAGGAGAGTTGCCCGGCGATGCTCTCCATCATCATGCCCACGACGAGCAGGACGATAGATAGGGTCATTAGAGGCGACCGCTTGAAAGCATTGACAACGGTATCCTTGAACGCGATGACCGCCAAGGCGATGATGACGATGCCGAAAAAGCCGACGGTGCTCTCGGGCGCTATGTAGGCGTCACGGTTGATGATGAACAGAGCCGCGAGCGGTATCACATACGCGCACCAGGAGAACAGTCGATAGATGTACGATTTCCCGAGGTTCGTCATCTTACGCCTCCCGGACGCCGGCGATGATTTCCTCCGCCTCGGCACCCTTCATTTCGCGGATATAGTCCTCATACTGTTTGCACCGGGTCTGTGCCTCCACGAGCGCACTTTGCGTTGCGTTCGCGTCGAGAGCTTCCCGTGCCGCCGGGGAATTGCCCCAGGCAACAAGTGCGCCGCGGGTAATTGCGTCGATCTTGGCACTCACGATCTCCAGAGCGGACGCGAGCGTGGCGTATGCCTGCGGATCCAGCTTCAATTCATCAATGACCGTTGCTTTCAGTTCTGCCCGCATTTTTTCCGTGAAATCGTCCAGTATCGCCGGGAGTTGTTCTCTGACGCTCTCGACAATCTGCAACTGCTTATTGTATGCGCCGCGGAGCTCCGAGTTTTCGAGCTGCAGTCCTTTTCGCCCGCGCTGTGCAAAGAGTGTCAACGCCGCCGTGATGAGCGACAGAACGGTTGCGTTTGTGAGGAGCGGCAGGATTTTGTCTTTGAAATAGTCGGTAAAAACAAAGTTCTCGGTTTCGGACGTTGCCCCCGCATCCGATACGCCCTCGGAGGGCGTGTTTTCTTCGTCTGTGGCGGTTTCGCCCGCGGGGGGCTCCGTTACCTCGCCCGCAAACGCAAACAGCGAGCACGACAGAAAAACGGCGGTAAGTGTGAGGACGAGCATCATGGTTTTCAGAATGGTTTTCATTTTAGTTTCTCCTTTGTATGTTTGATTTTGTTTCAGAGTGTGATTTCGGTGCGGCGGAAGAGTTCAGCAATCTGCGTCTGCATCGTCTCGAATGCGGCGTAGGCGGTGAAGTCCCCGTCGATCTCTTTGATGAGGATTGGTTCGAGGTTCCACCTCTTGACGACCTCGCCGCGGGCAATGAGGGATACGGAGATCTCAATCGTGCCGGCAAAGAGCAGGGAAGCGGGGACGGTATAGGTGCCGTCCGTTGTTTTGGTCTTTTCGGTTTTGTCGCCGTTTCGGGCGACGATGAGCAGTTCCGGCAGGGCGTACTCGGACGCGAAAACAATGTTGAGTGTGTCCGGCAGTACCACGGCACCGTCAAGGCCGGCACGGGCGACGGGGCAGTGGGTGAGGTCAATGGTGCGGGTCATGCGTTTTTCCCTCCTTTCATGTATTTCCGGATGCCAGCCGGGGGTGCGGCGAGGGCACTTTCTTTGAGGTCGCACAGGTCGTGATACCATGCAATGACCTCATCATGCTGCTCGTCCGTTTCGGTGATGATGCCGTAATAGACATTGCTCTTGTAAATGTCAAAGGCATCGAGCAGTGGTGCACGCAGGGTGCGGAGGGCCTCGGACCTGACGGCGAGACCGTTAAGCCCTTCGGTGTCTTTGATTGTGAGTGATTTACGTTTCAGGATCTTCATGCGTTACTGACCTCCTCATAATAGTCTTGATTGACGGTGATTTTTACATTGTCCGGATTCTGCCCGCCACTCGCGTCCGCCGTGATATACTCACAGCCGCCGCGCCACGCCTTATAGGTCTTCGGCAACGTCACCGCTGTCCGGGTTGTCGTTGCGCTCTCGTATGCAATCGTTTTCCCGTCCGCGGAAAGCACATAGTCGGCGTACTGTGCGAGTTGCTCATCGGTGAAGGGGGTCTCCTGCGTCAGCGTGGCGGTGCCGACGATCATCTTCTGTGCATCGACGTCAATGTGATCCCACTTGCCGAGCGTAACGGGTGTCGCGAGCGCGAACGTTGTGTCCGCGTGATAGGTCTCAAACGCGGGGAAGTTTTCCGTCACGGTACCGGGAAGAATCATCGGAGTGTCCGTACAATTCACGCTCAGTCCGTCCGTGACAACATAGGCAAGCAAATAAAAACTTCCCGCCGTCTCCACGGTAAAGGAGCTGAATTTGGTGTCTGTATTCCACGACAGGCTCGCCACTGGCACATGCGTTGTCGTTTTGACAACCCAGCCGATGCCCTGTATTTTGTGGGGTAAATACAGCGTATAGGTGCCCTTTGGCAAATCAAAACTGCCAAGCAACGATGAGACGGAACTTCCACTTGTCTTTGTACCGCTGATTGTAACGACTCCGGTTGACGCATCCGCCGTATATGTCAGCCCGTTCCTCGTCACATTTGTATCCGCCGACGGGCGGAGGAGGTTCCTCCCGGTGGAGAGGAGCCCCTTGAAGCCCGCGCTCTTTATGCCCGCGTAATAAGGCTCGAAAGCGGGGAGGCTCGCCGTCCTATCGCCGTACAGGAGCATCGGCGTTTCGGTGTAGTTGAGCACCGTGGACAGAGACCCGTTTACGTAGATATAAAGATTGTAACTGCCATCGGCGCTCACCGTAAAGCTCTTGACGGTATCTGTACCGTTCCACGACAGACTTTCGACCTTTTCATTCTGTTCGTTTCTGACGATCCAACTGACCTTATCCACCTTGTGCGGTGCATACAGGGTATAGGTCCCCTGCCGCAAGGAAAAGTGTGACACGGTCAACGAGGCGAAAGTGGCACCCTCGTCCAAGCTCCCCGAGATGTGCACAGCCCCTGTCTCCGAAGAACTGACAAAAGTCACGCCGTTTGACGTAAAAGTGCCGTTCACGAGCTTGGCAAGATTGATGCTTGCAGCGCTCGCACCGGTGATTTTATGCACCGTCGTGGGGGCTTCATCGACGACGGAGAGACCTCCGGCGGTCACCCTTGTGTTGTACGCGTCCTCCACGGTCGTGACAGTGATGACGGTGTTTTCGAGGATGGTCCAAATAAGAGAGACGGACGATTTCAGATCTTTGATGTTTCCCTCGGCATTCGTCATGCGTGTCCCGAGGCTGGTAATGCTTTTCTCGTTCTCGGCGACGCGATCCTCAACAGCGATGATAGAATCTTCTGCGGCAAACATACGAGCATCCAGTGCGTCGATCTCGCTTTTCAGTTGCTTTGAGTCTCCGTCCAGTCCGTCCACCGCCTGCGACAGTTCAGCGGTCGTACTCTGTAATCCGTCAATGTTCTGCTCGTTCGCGGAAACGCGCGTTTCAAGACTGGTAATGTCGGTCGTGTTTTTTTCTGTGTCAGTCGCTATGGATGTGGTTTTGGCGAGGACAGCATTCAGTGCCGTCTGTAACTGTGCCGCGGTAGAGGCATCAAATGTCGTGCCGTCGAGGACGGGCACCCCTTTTTGCACCGGGACGGTGGTAGAGGACGACGCAAGAATGTCCCCTGCGGCGTCGTAGAGGAAGAACTGCATCGTTAGGGTGCCGGAGTAACGCGTGATGTCTCTGTCAAGTTTGCAGTACCAGGCACTCATGTCCTCGTAGGTCTCTCCGACTTTGAGGGAGAGATCTTTGACGGGGAGGGAAGTCATAGCGGTACCTTTGCCGGAATCCGTCAGCTTCGGCTGTACGATGAGACCGTTCGGCAGAGTAAAGCCCACCGTAACGGTGTTCGTAGGGGCGAACGGCGCGAGGACAACCACCTCGGTTGCGTTCGAGCCCTGATAGACGGGGGAAGTGACGGTCTCTGTGACCGTCCCCTCCCGATTCAGAATGAAAATCATTGTGTTTGTGTCTCCTTTCCGTATTGTGTTTTGGGTGTGCGTGTGTCGGTCATGTGTTATACCTCCTTGTTATTTGAAAATGGTATGAACGAGCGTGAAGTAGATAGCGGGGAATGTTGTGCCGCCGACGATTGGCGTGTTCATGGCAAGAAGCACCTCGCCGCCCTCAATGTTGGTATTGGTATAGACGTTTCCGTCATCGTCTTGATAGGTCACGGTTGCACCGTTTTTCGGCGGGGCGGCAATCACCCATGACTGACAGCCGTCTGCCGACGCGGGGATCTTACCTGCGGCGGAAATCAGGAGAACGGTAAGATCGGGGACTTTCCCGCCGTCTTTCGTGCCATAATCGATTTTGACCTCGACGGACGGGACGTCATCGCTCATGAGTTTCCGCATCTCAAACTTGTTGATCGGATCCGGCAAGAAGTAGATCCTCGCCGTCCCGGACTGCGTGCCGGTGATGCTGGGCAGTCTCTGCGCGATCCCGGAGCCGATGACAAGCCCTTGGGTGTCGCTTTTGAATTCAAGTTGTGCCGTGAAGGCGAGGGCTTCTCGACTGTCCTTTCGCACCAGGAGCCGTCCGATGTTATCCGTGCCGAAGAGAGCGCCGCCCTTTGCGTCTGCCCACGTTTTTCGCGTCGCGGGCAAGTCCATAGCACGGTCAATCGCCAGATAATCCGCGGTGCTCGTGTCCGGGTCCTCCCCTTTGTATTGCTGAACCGCGAACTCGTACCACCAGCCGCGCCCGTAATAGTCGCAGTAGGGGACTTCCGTTTGGTAGGCGTTTACCTCTCCCGCGGGAGATTGCGGAGCGACACGGGAACCGGCGGAATAGTTATCCGCATACGACCACGAGTACGCCGCGACGTTGCCAAGAGGGTACGCCGACACCGGGAGCTGCACCAACCGATAGGCCTCCTGCATATCCTTACTGGACAGCCTTGCAAACACGTGATCGGCTTTTCCCATAGTTCCGCCCGTCGGGGCGAACGCATTTTCCACGTCGTAAATGGTTTGGTTGCCGAAAATGCCTTGTTTGCCCTTATATTTTGAGCCGACTTTGAAAACGCCGTATTCCCTGAGAATGATTGTCCGCTTGTACGCTTGCCGCTCGGAGACCTCATAAAGCCGCTTCTCCGAGTTGACGCCGATGAATTTTGAAATGCGGTTGAAGTTCTTTGTCAGCGTCATGGTGTACTTGATGCCGACCGGGCGCACCTCGTAAGAGACGGAGGAGATCGCCATGTTGTCGATCATCTGACCGACTTTCGGGAGATCTTCGATTTTCTGCAAATAGCCGGTGCGGATCTCTTCCACCTCCCCCATGCGGGCGGCGATGCCTTTGAGATTTTCACCGTAATAGGCGGTTTCGATTAGGTTCTCCGTCTGATTGCTGATGAGCGAGTAGTCTACGGCATCATGGTCGATGTCCTGTTTCCCGTGTGCGACGTGTGAGGAGTAGATCGGATCGTAGTTGATCTGGAACACGAAGTCAAAGGGGCGCTTTTCCATATCCTTTTGCAGATCATTTGCGTCCCAGTCCGAGACGGAGGCAAGGATGTTGACGATTGCCCAGCATTTCATTGACGCCTGGCTCGCGGTCGGCTCCCGGAAGAACAAACCTTGCAAATTTTTTTGACCCATGGTATAATAAATCGCGTATGACTTTGAATATGGGTACACACCGCCGTAGGAAGAGAGATTCGCGTTGTACGCGGTCGCTTCCACGACATACGATGTGATGTCGGTCATGCCGACTGCCCATTTTCCTGTCGAGCGATTCCACGCCCCGGCAAGCACCTTTACGATGCGCTGGACGGGGAAGCCTGTCGGAGCAAAACCGTTCGTGTCCGTGACACGGACGTGTTCCGTGGCGCATCGGGTGGAAAGCCCGCTGCCGCTCCAAGGATGCACGACAGCGCCGCGCGCCCACTTCGTGGAGGTCGTCATGTTTTCGGTGATACTGCTGACGGACGTGCAGTATTGATTGATGCTCTGCATGCGCCGCCGGAATACATACGGATAGCCTTTTGCGGGCGACTGTATCGTCTCCCCGTAGGGGTCGAAATGAATACAGTACCTGTCCACCCCGTCCACCGTTTTGTGAATCAGGCGCGGCTCTGCGTGGATATACGAGCCTACGACCTGCAACTGCTCGCGGAGGGTGCAGCGGGTCATCGTGAACTCCGGCGCCAGCCGCAGGGCTTTCTTCTCTTTGTCCTCGTATTCGAGCCAGTCCCGCTGGTCGGGGTCGACGATGTACCGCGGGTGTGCCACCGGCGTATTCACCCCGTCCGAATAGATCGGCTCCGCGATGTCGAGAATGCGCTCCACCACGCCGAGGATCGTCCAAGGTTTTAAGGGAAGATGATTTTCAACGGCGGAGAATTGATATTCATAAACAACAGATGTTTTTTCGTATTTTGGCGAATCTATCTTATGCATATAGGTGTATTTTGCAATGTATGTTCCGCTTTTTACGAAAGCCGTTGTATTGTAACTTGTTTCCCCGTCTGAGTTTGTAAGTTCAAAAAGTTTTGTAGTTGAGTCGGCGGGAAACGTACCATTGACGACTTTTTTTGCAAAATCAGAAAAGGGCAAACTTCCGTCACATTTACGGTTTCCGTCAGTCATAAGTTCATCAACTGTCGGGAATGCAATGGTTTTGTTTGCGGGGAATACGTCGTGCCAAATGGCGCTTTTTGCAGTTTCTTCTGTAGTCTTTGTGGTGGTGGTAGCAACATACTTTGTGCATTTTACTTGTGTGAGTTTCATGATAATTCTCCTTTGTAAATGAGGTTTTTGATGAAAAAAAGTATTTGGTTTTACTTATTTTTGGGGATTTCCATTGTCGTTTGCTTGATGTGCTTGATTTTGTCAGTCTATTACGTCGTTACTTCAATTCGCGCCATAATAACACTGGCAAAATACGATCTTCGTGATATTCTCCCCAATTATGTAGAGTATCTTATCCAGTTCGGTCTGCGGACAGTTGGTTGTGTCGTCTTTGCTGTATGCACGATTCTCCTTACGATTCACACGTACGGAAAAAGTGCATTAAGCGGAAAATTTGCTTCGTATGAGGACTACTGTGAATACCGTGCTATTCGTTCTAAAAAGAAGAAAGAGAATGCACGGAGGCGATTGATAGAAAAACTGGAACGGATAAACCGGTGACCCCCTAGGCTGTCGCCGAGGTACGTAGGGAAGCGTATCGGTTGTGAGGTACTAAATGAAGAAAAAAGTAATATCGACAGTCGTCATAGCACTTGTAACGCTATTTTCTCTTGCATCGTTTTGTTACTGCTTGTGGAGCGCTATTGCGAACTTTCGAATGCTCCATGAGAACATGGAGGATCCGCTACTGGCTAGGATGGAAAAATCCGCGAGAGATGCTTTTATCTCATCTTGCCGTCGCTCTGCCGTTCATGAAGCGTTGTTCGCCCTTTGTTTCTTTTTGATGAGTGCTTGCTTGATCTTCTTAATTCTCCGAAAGAACAAAGTTCAGTTATCTTATGCAATCCGCTACAGCCGCGAAAAGCGCACCGAACGTCGTTCCGCGCGTTTAGAAAAGAAAAAAGAGGAAAAGCGCAAAAAACTAGAAGAACAACTGGAGCGCATAAATCATTGAAAGACTGCTAGGTCATTGTTTTCACTTCCTTTCTCTAAGCAATCGGGAGACGAGTATGAAAAAATTGTTTGTATTGTTAACTGTTCTAACTGCCATATCGTTACTTTTGTTTGTGTTTGTATCCATTTACACTGTGCAATACATTGGTAGAATACAAAAAACAATTAACGACTATAAGAATCAGCAAGAGACCTATCCGCAGTATTCCGATATGATTTCAGACAGCATTTCGTATCTCAAGCAGGATAGGTGGAGAGCCATTGCTTTTCTTCTGTATTCGGCGTCAACTTCTTGTATTTGTCCGATTATTTACTGCATCGCCTACCGTGAACAGTTTGCAGATAAAATGACGTCTTTTAGGGAAGATCGCATCGCTCATCGGGAAGCAAAGCGCGAAGAACGATAAGCAAATTCCTTTCTGAAAAGAGAGTATAGTGATGAAAAAACGTATTATTTTGACTTCTTTGGTTTTTCTTCTGTTTTGTGCAATGCTCGTGCTGGAAGTCATTCCTCATGTACAAAAAGCAAAAGCAATGAAAAATCAAATCGCATCATTGGAGCATTACCAAAAGAGTTTTTCTGACATGTTCGGTGCTTCTCAAGATTTTTATGAGGATAATATCGAATCGTACCGTAAAACATATCGTTCTGAAATTGTTGCGATTGTTCGATGTGCCGTTATTGGTGTTTCGTTTATAGCGGCATGCTGGGTTTCTTTTTTGCCGTTTCTCTCCCGTGTTCGTTACGAGCAATACCGCTCGCGCCGCGAGGCGAAGAGGGCAGAGCGGCAGGAGAAGAAGCGCCGGCGCCTGCAAGAGAAACTCGAGCGCATATCTAAGGGGCACGAATCAGAGTCATAAAGACCTCCTAGGTTTGTTTTGTGTCGCTCCCCGTGTGGGAAGCGTCTGCAAGTTACCCGCAAGTTACGAGCAAGTTATATCCACCGCCCTATCCGGGGCGGTTTCTTTTTGTCGAAATGTTTTTTGATCATTTCATAAAAAGCATTGACAATACGTGTTATACGTGCTATTATAATAATGCACCGGGAGGAAAGACTAATGCCGATGACAGCGAAAGAAATGGCACGGCTCCTTCTGAAAAACGGATTCAAACTTGAGCGACAGGTTGGATCGCATCAGTTCTATGTACACCCGGACGGCAGATGTACCACCGTTCCGATGCACGCCAAGGACTTGAAGAAGGGAACCGAGCAGAGGATCTTGAAGGATGCGGGGCTGAAATAAGTCCCGCCCCACACCTCGGGCATAGGAGGAATTGAAGATGAAACTTTATTATCCCATGATTTTTTGCAAAGAGGAGGACGGCGGTTTTTCCGTGTACTCTCCCGATATTCGCGGGTGCAATACGCAGGGAGATACTATGGAAGAAGCAGTCAGCATGGCACAGGAGGCTATCGGAATCTGTCTGGAAGATATCATTAGGAACGGGGAAGCATTTCCCAAAGCCTCCGCTCCCGGTGATATTGAGACCGAGAAAAATGAAAGCGTGGTATTTGTAGAATTTGACCCTGCTGCGTATATGCAAAAACACGACACTCGCGCTGTCAAAAAGACACTCACCATTCCGGCATGGATCAATACCGCTGCCGAGCGCGCCGGTATCAACTTCTCGGCAACCCTGCAAAAGGCAATCCGGGCAGAACTGCGCATCTGACACCGAAAACAGGCATGAAAAAAGCACCGCCCCCGTGGGGTGGTGCTTTCTATTCGGTTTTGGGTGTTGACATTTGTAAACTGCCGTGCTATCATAATGACGAAGGAACACCGGCGACGGTTGCTCCCTTTGATAAGCAGAAATAACCGCTTAGCTTTTTGGGGGCAGGCGGTTATTTCTTTTTTTGCTTTATTTCTTGTAGATGCTGACGAACAGCGTTACAAGAGAAATGATGATCATAGCGAAAGCGAATAACGCTTCGTATGTAACCATCTCCGAAAGCCCGGTGCAAATGAAGTCTCATAGGCACCACTCCTTTCAAGTGAATTTGAAAGGAGCAAAGAAATATTGTTCCTTTCATCAAAAAAGTGAAAGGAGCAACCGCCACCGTTGTGGTGTTCCTCGGGTCTTGCCTTGCGGCAAGTCCTTTTTTATTATACCTTTTTGTCGGGATTTGTCAAGAATTTCCGTTTCGGCAACGGCGCACCGTATGCAGTCAACCCGCGTGCAAAGTTTGCTTTTGCCTCGTTGTAAGAGGGGGATAGAGGTCCGTTCTTGACGTCTGCTACATCTGAGTAATCTGTAAAACCCTCATACTCGAAATCGCAGTACGGACACGGCTCATATAAATCTTCGATCTCAAACCTTGTACCGCAAATGGGGCATACCACCGATTCTTTCATATCGTACCTCCTCCAACTTATCTTGTTTGCGTGTCTTTTCGAACTTTTGTTTTCGAACGCTCATATAGGTATGAATCACACCATCGCTTGAAACCGCCATTTCGCCCGTTTTATCGTCATACCGATAATACCGTTTTCGTGCATGGCTGAAATACAGTTTACCGCGGTCGCTGTTGAAAAACACAACTGCCGCTTTCTCGTAGTCCTTTGCACTTGAGAAGCCGAGTTCTATCATGTGACGAAGATGATGAGCAGTATCAATTCGGTTGAACTCATACGCGCCTATGCAACGGACAGAGAAATAAGCGTCGCTATCATAGATCAGCCTTGCTTCTTCCTGCTTCTCGATGAATCGACCGTTGATTTCGCTGTGAAGGTTGCCCTTCGCGTCTCTTATAGCCATATTATACGTCTCCTGTTCCGTTTCGTCAAGCCACGACCCAGTCGCTTTCCGAGTAAGCGGTGCCGGAGGTGTTCGTGTACATAGACGCTTCGGCTTCGCACCCCTCGAGCAGTTTTGTGATCTCGACCAGGCAGAGTTCGTGACGATAGAACTGCTTGTCCCCGCCGTAGTTGATCGGGCAGTCCTGTGCATCGTCGGAAGCAACGACATACCACAAGTATGTCGGCTCCCACGGTAGACCGCCGTTCGGGCTCTGCTCAATCTCGATTCGTACTTCGGTCGTCGGTTTGAAGAACGAGGTTTCCGAACGTTTGAGAGTGATATAGGCTTCATCAATACGTTCATCGAGGTAGTTTGCTGCTCCGAATGGCATTACTGCTCCGGGGATGTTTTTCCACACGGGATTCCTGTCGGTGCCCTCCTTTTTGGTGAGCCAAAAGGCATTCATATACGGTGTATCATTCATCACGAAATCTCCTTTCCAAAACGTCCGCCGCCGACACCCGAACGAATGTCTGCCATGCCGATAGACACATTTTCAACAGACCTTTCGAGTTGCAGTTGATTGGATCTCTGCACATATTCGACCCCGGCAGAAATGGCGGATCCTGCGATAGCGCCGATGGCAAGCACAGGCGTTCCTGTCACAATGCCCATTACCAATCCAAGACCGGCGTTGACGCTTCGCGTGATGTTGGTCTGCCACATCCGGTAGCGGTCTTCCAGTGCTTGCGAGCCGTAGCGGATATTGGTGGTGTTGACGCGATAATTGTAATGGGTCGCGAGCGCGTCCTTTGCATATCCGACCATAGCGGCGGTGCCGAGCAGTTTCTTCGCTTGCGACAGGTTCTTTTCCGCTTGCGATTTTTTTCGGCTTTTCTTCTTTCGTCCTTCGGGGGCGCCGGCAGACTGTTTGCCACTTCCGCGGCTGTTGCCACCGTAATAGACAGTAAGACTGTAGTTTGCCATGGCTTATTCTCCTTTCTGTGGTGCGAGCGTGTACTGTCCCGATGAAACATCCGCTTCCTGCATGGAGAACGTCAGGGAGGACGGCCTTTGCGGCTCAACCTGCCCCTTCTGTTCCGAAAAGATCATGTTATACCGGAAGATTGTAATGCCTCCGTTTCCGTCCGGCGCCTCGATCTGCACATAATGATAGAGCATGTTTTTCTCAAGCCCAAACAGGAAGGCGTAAACCGGAAGAAAACGATTGAGAGGAGATTCTCCTGCGGCTCCGCTTTGCATGAGAATCCAAGGCATGGACACGTTGATGGCAAAAGTGGTGCCGGAAGATACGCTACCGGTTGCCCCCGACCACGCCGCAGTCCCCGTCGGGTCGAAGTTCCCGCTCACGGCTTGCAGACCCGGCTCGGGGTCGGCAGTACGCGACAGCCCGAACAATGCATACGGGATATCGTAACCGTCGATTTTGAGAGAAAACAGCTCTGCCGCGGCACCATTTTGGAGCAGGGAAAATTCTGCCGATACGTGAAATCCGATGCTGTCACCGATACCGGGAACCACATCACGCACGCCGGTCATTGATAAACCGTAAGCAGCGCCGTAGACGTAGGTCATGCCGTCTTTGCCCGTCATCGTGCCGGATTTGTTCTCGGCAAAGTAGGCGTCCAACACATTCCGCACCTGCTGTACAATCAGCTCGTTTCCGTTCGCATCGGTTGCTTGCAGGATAGGTACACGCAGATCCAGCGAGAGGGTAATGTCCGCCGATACGATGCCGCCTTTGGGCGTATCAATGTCGCTGTCAAGGCATTGTGCGTTGATGTCGATAAAACGGGTAACACCGTTGTCCGTGCGCCGGGCGGGGGTCAGTTTGCCCGTATCGGGGAGCATGGCAAAACGCCACGTATCGTTGCCTACCGTGATGCCTCCCATGTCATCAAGAGTCTCTTCAAGACCTGCGAAAATGCGGTCGACGAGTTCGTTCCAAGTAATCATCCTTTTGTTCTCCTTATGTGTTTTTACGGTTCGTAGGTAGCAAGTGAACCACGCTGTGAGAGTGCGAGCGAGTTTTCGTCAAGGTCTTCCGGCGTGTAATCCGCATAGGTGATTCGGTCGGAGAGATCTTCCAGATCGCGTCGGATCATGCCCTCGGTGGGGTGATCTTCTTTGCGTATAACGCCTTTCAGTTCGGATGCCAGCATTGCCATACAGGCTTCGACTGCGGCATCAAACCAATAGACGTTCGGGTTCTTGCGCCCGTGCCATTTCGGAGAGATCCACGGCTCGTTGGTGTAGGGCATATAGTACGCGATATCCTCGTCCACATAGATGCGGAAATATCCGTCTCCGAAGTCCAATCGAATGGCGTTATACGCCAGGTTACCCGTATCGACCGGGCAGAATTGTCGGAAGATCTCCATGCACTTGTTTGCAAGCCTGTGTGCCCGTTTTTCCGTGATTGCCATGTCAGTTGATCCCCCAGGGGTTTTCCACCTCCGCAAGCCGCAGGACGTAGCTGACGCCTGCGGGATCGCAGAACAGACGCTGCGCCTGCTTGCCCGCACCCGCAAGATCACGCTCTACTTGCAGAATGGTGTATAGCCTCCCGTCCTGCGTTACGATAAAGGAGGACACACGCCAATCGAGCGGGGAAACCGTCTTGACCGCTGTTACCGAGAACTGATTCCCGACCACGTTTCCGAACAGCCGTCTGAATGTCCACGAGGACGGGTTGACATATTCGTACTGGAATGTCGCTCCTCCGTCCGTCGGTGTTTCCGGGCGCCGCTCGTAAAAGGTTCCCGTGAGCGTTTGTTCTGCACGCTTTTGGAGCAGAGAACGGATGTCCTTTACTGCCATACAAGATACCTCCAACTGCCGGTATAGAGGATGCTCCGCCCGAGACACGGGACATAGGTATCAAGAATGTCTTTTACCTCGTCTTGCAGTTTCATCTCTCGCTCTTCCTTATCAGTCGAAAAAGACAAATCGCCGGAAAGATAATTGTAGGTTGCCTGCGTGATGAGTGCCTCCATGAGGATGCCGCGGAGATCCGGCAAATGCGCGAGGAACGCATCCTGCACATCCGTCCTGGCATTGTGTGCGTGGATGAACGCATAGATTTGTTGTGTTACGCGACGCAGGAATACACGGATGACGGTATCCGCCTGTGTCGTCAGCGTGTCGGACAGATTGGCGCGCAGTTCGCACCCTGCGGCACGCATTGCCTCTTCTGTGAGGTAATAACGACCGCTCACCTCGTCCCAGATCATCATATTGTCACTGTACGGATCTCTCCAAACTTCTTTCAACCGTTGCATGATTTGTCCTCCTTACTAGCGGATTGCCGGATTTGCACCGGCGGTATCTCTTTTCCGCATAGAAAAGGGGAGAGTTTTGACGCTCTCCCCCGAAAAAACGGGTCAGGCTTTGCTGCCGGGGGCGCTGACGGTCAGCGTCGCACCCTTGGTAGGAGCGGCGGTGCCGTTTGCAAGGATCGGGACGATCCCCTTGGGGTAACACACGTTGATGCCCCAGCGCACCTTGGGCTGGAGTCTTTTGCCGGCGCCGTCCGGGCTGTCGGTGATCTTGACGTAGCTCGGCGTCGAGATCCCTCGATCGGTTGCCGTAGCGGCACACATGACGGCTTTGACACCGTCCATAAAGGTGGCGTTGTCCGTCCATGCCTTGGCACGGGATGCGATCGGCTTCGGGTAGACGTAGCAGGGGATCAGGTCGATCTCGCCGACGTACATGGAGCCGTTCTCCTTGCGGCTTTCGGGATCTACGCCGCCCTTGGCAAGCATGGACTGTGCGAAGTTGGAGCCGCCGAGCAGGACGCCGCTCTGCGTCATCAGCCCTTTGCGGAACTCGGGGAGCATCAGGAATTCACGTTCCTCCACGGGGAAGGTCTGAATGCCGTTTGCCTCGTCACCGTTGTCGAGCATGATAGAGGCGTCCATGAATGCGTCGTAATATTTGGGCGTCGCTGCGAGGACGACGGCATGATCTGCCCAGGCAGGCGTGGCCATGGCGCCGACGACATCGAACACCGCTTTGAGCTGCGTTGCGAGGGTAGACGCGTTGATCTCGGTCGCCACTCTGCCGCCGATGTTGGCATTTGCTGCGTCAAACAGGTTGACAGGGCACATATCCTGCTGAACCTCCGGGATATCGACCATGCGGTCGTAGAGGTAAAGAAGATTGAGGTCATACTCGGACACCTCCGAGATTTCCGCGCCCTGCGAGTTGAAAAATCCGCCGTTGGTAGTGGCGCCGAGCTCGCGCGAATCAGCGGTGATCGGTTTGAACTTCATCATGCGGATGGTCGAGACGTCGGTTTCGGTCTGCTCATGCAGCGCCTTGCCGTTCTTGTGCAGCAAGCCGACAAAGAGGTTTTCCTTGATCTGCTTTGCGGCGAGGATACCGGTTGCGGTATCGTTGACATTGTAAGTCATGGTTCCCATAGTGATTTCTTCTCCTTATGTGTTTTGATTTTTGGTGGTTGTTTTGTGGAGGGTCAGCGCTGACCGGAGAGCATTTTTTCCTTCAGCTCCGAGGCGGACATTTCGGCAATATCCTGTTGCTTGTCTCCGGGCTTTCCGCGGTAGCCGAAATTCTCTGCATTTCGGGCATCGTATTCTTCCATACGCTCCTGAAGTGCTTTGAGGGTTTTCATACCGTCTTCCAGCGCGATGACCCTGTCCGTAAGTGCTTTGATGATCTCCGCACCGTGTTCGTCGGCTTCCTCGTCCTGCACGGTTTCGTTGTGGGTGCCATCGGCATCCGTTTCGGCATCGGCGCTTACTGCCTCGCTTGCGGCTGCCTCCTCGGCGGCGGTAGCGTTGGCGTCGTCTGTCTCTGCTGCGGGGTCGGCTGTTTCCGTGCTATCCCCGGAGGCGGTTCCCGGAGCTTCTCCCTCCGGCTCGTCCGCCGGTTCACCTGCGGGAACTTCCGGCGTTTCTTCCGTTGCTTTGTTTTCCGCGGGCGGTTCTTCGACGGGAGCTTCGCTCTCCGCAGCGGCTCGCACCTTTTCCTTATCTTCGGGAGACAGGGCAGATACGGCTTTCAGGATCTCATCCAGCGAAAGACGCTTTTTGAAAAGTGCCATAGTGATTGTTCCTTTCTGTAAATTTTGTTTTTCGTACGAAAATGCCGTAGAGCCCCCGATCTGCTCTGTTCGTCTTGTGTCTTTGACACGCCGGCGCCCTGCATTTATTCGGGTCCTCTCGCGCTTACCCCTGCGCGGCACGGGGAATACAAAGAGAGCGCAGCACCGTTGCCTTGTGGTCGGTCACTGTGTCTCCGGATATTTGGGAGTTAAAGGAGCTTTACCCTGTCCGGATAATACGCGCGGTTATGTGCTTTGGAAAAATCCTTGTATTGCCCGTACGCTTCCATAGCACTCTTATAAGCCTTTTTCGCGCGTTCCGGGTCAATCCCACGGTAGGTATCTGCCATCGCACGCAGGCGGCGCACATTCCGCTCCATCTGTCGCTGTATGCAGGTGATGTGGTATTCTTCCTTTGCTTCGGCTTTGGTTGGCATCATGAAACGCAGGTGCGGCTCCCATGGTATGAGATAGTGGCGGCAATTGAAACCGAGCAGCCCGTTCTTGTAGATCTTTCCGGCACGCGTTTTGTAGAAAACATCCGTTGCCTTTTCGAGCGGGACGAAATGACGTCCGTCCGGCGCCGTACCCTCTGTACCGTCCAGTGAATAGACGCGTCCCTGCCAGGGGCGACACCGTTCGGAACAGTCGGCATGAACGGAGGCGATGACGAGCCGGGCACCGGAGCTGCGCAGCTCCTCAACCTGGTGCAGATGGTCGTTATATCGCACTTCCATTTCCGCACGGTTGCGCAAAGAATTGCGGCGGTCCGCTTCAGTCCTGGCATCGTCCGGGTCGCGTGGGGTTTCTGCGGCGATCCTGTCGAGCGTCGGTCGGACGTAATCGTTGATATAGGTCCTGTGCCAGATGCCGAGTGCCTGCCCGAAACCACTCTTGCCGTAAATATCGGGGAGCGGTATGCCGCTTTCTCCCGATAAAAGAGTAGCGGCGTCCTCTCTGCTCATGACTGCATCGTTGCCCCGGAGGTAACCGGACAACACCGCAAAGGCCGCGAGTATCAGCCGTGTGTTGAATGACATCATGCGATACTGTCGCATCTGCGTGATATAGAATTCCGTAAGGCTACGACGCGCCGCATCCGCCAGGGCGGGTACACGGATTTGTTCGCACGCACGGATGATTTTGTGAATGTCATCGGTCGTCCGCTGCATCCGCTCCATCGTGAGAAATGCGTTTTTGATCCGTACCCGTATCCTCTCCGTCGCTTCCTCGATGATCTGCGCGTCCGTGTTCAGCGGCGGCTCCGATGCCGGTCGGACTGTTTTCTGCTGCTCCATAGTGATCAAGATCGTCGTACAAGCTCATCGCGTTTTCGCGCGCTCGTGTTTCTTGCATGACGAGTTGGTAATCCTCCTCGTTTTGTTCTTCATCATCGTCGAAATTGAATGCGTGGTGGGCTTTTCTCTGCGAAATGAGCCCAGCCTGGACCGCACGGGAGAGCGTGTCCACCAGTACGGACTGGTTACTCATGCCGGCGCGCGTCCACCTGACTTCGACGTCGTCCTCGTAGCCGTAGAAGCGGAGCACCGCAGAGAGCATATCGTTGATAGGTCCCTCCCAGCGCCTGCGCATATTCTCGATGAAAAGTGCCGTCGCGCTCTCCTCGGAAGAAACCTCGCGCGCCGTGCGGTTGGATGCGTCCGAGAGATAGGAGGCGAGGGTCGAGACGGAGAGACCGATACCGGTCGCGATGCTTTCCAACAGGATGTTTCTCGCCCCGCGCCATGCCTCCGACCGCATCTCGAACTGTATCGGTATGGGCTTCTGGTCTTCGGCGCTTTGGCTCGGGTACTTTGTGTAAAGAAATTCATCGAGCCCGGAAGGGAAGCCGCCGCCGGCGGCAAGCGGACTTTGCATGGTCTTCGGAGCCAGAACACGCCCGCGTGACAGGTACATATCCGTATTGAAAGCGGTGTTGTAAAAATCGTACTCATACAGGTATGTCGTGATGTTGGCAAGGATACTTTCCCCTAGTCCGATCTGCGGGACGTTTGAAATGCCGTCACTTGCCGGAAGGATGTAAACGCCGAGATCGCGAAAACCGTTCATAGCTTGCGGTGCGTTCAGGCGGCAATCATATTCCGCCTTGAATGCCCGTCGGACATCTTTCGGCAGTTCCTCCCATCTGACGCAGTTGTCCCCACCGGTGCCGGTGAAGTACTGGATCTGCACCGATGTGCGGTACATTTTGTATTCAACCACGGGGATTTCATCGCCGAACATGGATACTTGTTCAAAGTGGCGATCTTCGACCAGCACATAACGGTCGCCCTCTTTTTTGGGGCTCATAGCGTCGTAAAAGGACAGGACGGATACGCACCGGCGGATTTTATCCCCCGCTTTGTCGATATAGAAACGATCGGCGCGCAGCTCATCGAGCCAGAGCTCCCCCCCGGTCCTATTCAGCTTAAGGATGGAGAAACCACCGCCCAGTGCATCTTTCCCGGCACGCTTGATGATGGCTTTTCCGTTGATTTGCTTCATCCACTTATTCGAAATGAAGTCCAGCGCTTTGCCGACCATTTTTCCGTTGATTTCGGCGATAAGCTTCGGCTTCCTGGCGTTTGAGAACATAATGTCTCCACCGAAAACGCTGTCCGCACAACGATTGACGAGGGTCGTGCCGATGCAGGTGGACAGAAGTCCGTTTTGTGTTCCGTGGATCTCCGGCACATATCCGTCGTACCATTGGAGCCAGTAACGCACCCAGTTGTTATAAAAGGTCATGTACGCGGCAGGGAGCATGGAGTAGAAATTCGAGTTGTCTGCCCACTGTCTCGTCCGCTGGTTGGCTACCGCGGCTATGGAAGGCGCCGGTTGCGGCTGATTGATGGGGTTGGTTACCGCTTCACTCATTGTGTTCCTCCTGCCGTGTGAGGGCGGAGCAGATGCCCTCAAGTGTTGAATAAATCGCCATCAGGATGTTAAGTGCCGTTCCGTAAAAGTTGCTTTGGATCCTGGCGTGACGTTGTTCCTCACTCACAGGCGCATCTCCACCCACTCCGTGGATTTCCGTTCTCTTATCGGCTTCTGCCGTTGCCGCACGATAGTCCTCCTCGGAAAGATGCGTGTTGGCGTGCAGTGCGCTCTCGATGGCTTTTTGCATATCGTCCATGTTATTTCCATGCTCCTCTCTGCCCGGTAAGGCTCCAAAGATTGTCCAGATTGTTGAAATAGGTGCAGACCGCATATCGGAACGCGTCGGCGCAGTCGTTTGGAACTGCGGGATCGTATTTTTCGTTCCGTTCATCCCAGGTCATGAGCTCCAGGTCAACGACGAGTTGATCGAGCCCCGGCTCAAACTGCGCCCGGACGTAGTTGTAAGCACCCCCGAAGTCGATCACATGGATGGCGTCTCGGGAAAATGCGTTGTTGACGATGTCCGTGGTTTGCAGGATGTCCTTTTTCGTGTATTTTTGAAAATTGTACTCGGGGAAGTGATACGAGAGAGACAGGCACAGGTCTGCGGCGGCACAGTCGCATACGCCGATCAGCTGCGTCCCGTTCTCCCGAAAGTGGTATTTCCGTTCCAGGTCGCGGAAGTATTGCTTGATGTAGGGGATTAAGAGTTCGTTAGAAAGCTGCCCGTTCTTTTTCGGGTTGTGGTAAAAGTGTTCAAGTCTCGCCGCCTGTCCGTTTTCGAAGATGGCGAGCGGCTCGATTGCGGTTGCGTCGTTTGTGTTTGCGCCGTCCGCACCGAAAATAACAAAAGCGATGCGGTTGGATCCGTATCGCTTTGCATATTCGTTCGGGGTAAGGAAATGCCGCTCTCGTTTGAATAGCGGGAAAACAAGCCCCTCGGCTTTTACCCATTTTCCGAGGATCCATTTGTCAAAATAGATCGTTCCCCGATACTCGTTTTCGAGTGCCTGGACGAAGTCCGGCGCCAGGAACGTGTTGTCGTAGAGCGTGAACTGCTCCGCATAAATGCTATCCTGCACATTGGGGTTGTCGAGAAACTGCTTGACGAAGTGCGATGGGCTCTCCGGGTTGCAGGTGGCATCACAGCACGCATTCGCTTTGTCGAGGCGGGATTTCAGCATCTGGAAGAAGTTTTCCGGGTACGTCGTCAGCTCGTCGCAGTACGCATAGCCGATGCCCATGCCTTGAATCTTGGTGATGGCGCGGTCGTCGTTTGCGCCGACCACAAAGCACTTTTTTCCGAAGATTGTGATTTCCCGGTTGTTGACGATGGTTCCGATGTGTTCCTCGCCGAACAGTTTTCTCATCTCACCGAAAACGTTTCGCTCGATCGTGTTGAGCGTTTTGCCGGAAAAAAGAATGTTGTCCTGCAAATGCTCGGAAATGTGACGGAGGGCGAGCGGGAACGTCACCGTTGTTTTACCGGAGCGCGTTGCACCGTATAAGATGTTCCATCGCTTGCTCGCTTTGTTCAGCACCCGCCATTGCTTTTTCGTGAAATCAATCATCGTGATCGGAATGTGCCGCAGACGCGGCGTTCAGTGCGCGAACGAACTCGGTGAGAGCATTGGATTGATCCTTGCCGCTGTTGTCTTTGACGCGGTCAAGGATGGCAAGGAGGGCGTCCATGCTGATCTTGAGTGCCCCTGCTGCGTCTCTTGTGTCGGCGTGTCCGATCGTTTCCTTCAATCGCGCAATGGCAAGGTCGGAGATGTCCAGGAGCCCGTCAGCCTTTTGTTCCAGTCGTTCCCGGATCTTCTCGGCGACCGTTTCCTCGGCTTTGTTTTTTATGTTCGTCACTTTCTCCCCAAAACCTTTATCGCCGGCAATCGTCTTTTGGATCGTGTTGTAGGAGACCTTGTACTTTCGCGCGAGCCCTGCCTTGGAGTACTCGCCGGATGCATATTCCGCAACGATCGATTTCTTTTGCATCTCGGTCAATCGTGCCATATCTTCACCGCTGTCCTCCTTTTGGCATGAAAAAAGGCACCGGGTCCTACCCGATGCCTCTATTCACTTTTTCTGTACCTGCCTAAAACAGGTCATTATAACTATATCACACTTTTGCGGAGTACGCAATGTACCAAACTGTCCCAAAGTGTACCAAAGTGTCCCAAACCGTCCCATTTTTATGAACAAACTGTAAATTTCACAAAAATCTATTGACGAACGTATTGATGAATGATATGAGGCAGTCGTTTTTTTGAGAGCATAGACGGATTATGAAGGATAGTGGCAGACAGATCCGCGGGGGAGCGCGAGCGATTTCGAAGCATACGGACGGAAGAATGACGTAGGGTTCTTTTTATATATACGAATATACATACAATATAAA